>ERZ808270.1011-NODE-1011-length-13507-cov-3.049509_pt1 | contig 13507 bp, 9 predicted proteins | sample MGYA00521082_ERZ808270 | MGnify/ENA primary metagenome ERZ808270 (study PRJEB31516, sample SAMN03275594) | gut metagenome | biome: mammalia-associated habitat; material: feces | host: Papio cynocephalus | place: Kenya | collected 2012-07-27 ...
AAACGGTACCCTTTACAAAAGCGTCCTTAACATAGGGCTTACCAACCTTAAGAGTTCTGTTGCAAACAGCAACAACCTTGTCGAAGGTAACTTCCTCGTCAACCTCGGCGTTGAGCTTTTCAACGTAAATAACGTCGCCGCTTTCAACACGGTACTGCTTTCCGCCTGTTTCGATAATTGCGTACATTTAATTACACCTGCCATTTTCCAGTCTCGCTACAGTAGGCGTGCGCCGAAAGGCACAGCTTAACAAGCCCACAATATGCGGCTTTACCATTCTATCACAACCTATTGCGTTTGTCAACAATTTATTTATAACTGTTATACGTTTCGCCCATTTCAAGGTTTTTCCACGAAAAAACGCCGTTTTCAAGAATCATATAGCTGTGCGGGCTTTGCTCTTTAGGAATAGAAACAGAACCGGGATTCATATATACGTAATTACCGTGCACCGTGCATTTAGGCACGTGGGTGTGGCCGTTTAAGAGTATATCGCCGTCGCATATCGGCGGCAGATTGCTTTCATTGTAAATATGACCGTGGGTAGCGTAAATCAAGCCCTTATCGGACGGTATTACCGCGTAGTCGGCAAGCACGGGAAAATCAAGCACCATCTGATCCACCTCGGTATCGCAGTTGCCGCGAACGCACAAAAGCTTGTTTTTAAGCGGATTAAGCAGCTCTATAACCTCTTTCGGGGCATATTCGCGCGGCAGATCGTTGCGCGGTCCGTGGTATAAAATATCGCCGAGCAGCAGCACCCTGTCCGCCTTTTCGTTTTCGATTGCCGCAAGCAGCATCCTGCAGTAATAAGCCGAGCCGTGTATATCGGAAGCTATAAGTAATTTCATAATTTTACCCCGCTATAAGAAAGTACAGTATAACCGCCGCGCCGAGTATGATTCTGTAATAGCCGAACGCCGAAAAATCGTGACGTCTTACATAATTCATAAGGAATTTTACCGCAAAAACGGATACTATAAACGAGGTAAGCGTGCCTACGGCTAAAACCGCAATTTCCATACCCGTAAATGCAAAGCCGAATTTTAAAAGCTTTATAAGGCTTGCCCCCGCCATAACCGGAATAGCTAAGAAAAAGCTGAATTCGGCGGCGGCTACGCGCGAAACGCCGATTATTATAGCGCCTAAAATAGTAGAGCCGCTGCGGGAGGTGCCGGGTATAAGCGAAAGCGCCTGAAAACAGCCGATTAAAAGGGCGGTTTTATATGTAAGCTCTGATATGCTGTTTACCTTTGGCTTTCTGTTTTTATTGCGGCGCTCTATTACTATAAACAAAATACCGTAAACAATAAGCGCCGCGGATACTACCTGCCAATTGTGAAAGTGCGCCTCAAAGTAATTATCAAGCGGTATTCCGACAATTGCGGCGGGCAGCATTGCCACTATAACCTTGAACCACATATCCATTATATCTTTTTTAATAATTCCGCCGCTTTTTGTTATGTAGTTATAGCCCTTGCTTTTATCAAGCGTAAAGGGCCACAGCTTTTTCCAGAATATAACCACTACCGCAAGTATTGCGCCAAGCTGTATTACTACGTTAAACATCTCCATAAAATCGTCGGACATATTAAGCTTTATAAATTCGTCCGCCAATATAAGATGCCCCGTGCTGCTTATCGGGAGCCATTCGGTAATACCCTCGATAATACCTAAAATAATTGACTTTATAATATCCATACCGTATCCCCCGAAAGCTTATTTGCCGATAATTTCCTTATACAGCTTTATATACGCGTTAGCCGAAACACCCCAACTGTTATCGCATTCCATATCGCGTTTTCTTAAAATATCCCAGCCGTTTTTGTCGCCGTAGCCGCCAACAGCCCGCCATACCGCGTTTTCCATTTCGTGGGCATTGTAATTCTTAAACGTAAAGCCGTTGCCTATTCCGTCGCCGCTGTCTGAAATGGTATCGTTAAGACCGCCGGTCTCCCTTACGATAGGCACGGTGCCGTAGCGCAGAGCCACCATTTGAGCAAGACCGCACGGCTCTGACTGACTGGGCATTAAGAACATATCCGCACCGGCGTATATTTTGTGTGCAAGCTGCGGGTTAAAGCCGAGCTTCAGCCCCACCTTATCGCGGTGCGCCTCTGCCATACCGTGGAAAAATGTTTCAAATTCCCACTCGCCCGATCCTAAAATCACAAACTGCAGATCCGCCTTTAACAGCTCTTCAAACACGCATTTAACAAGATCGAGTCCCTTATGCTTTACAAGGCGCGTTACAATACCGATAACGGGCGCGTCCTCCCGTTCGGGCAGGCCCATTTCCCTTTGCAGCATTTTTTTGTTATACGCCTTGTTTTTAAGCGTTTTTGCCGAATAATTTTTATAAATAAATCCGTCGGTTTCGGGATTATATACGTCGTAATCAATTCCGTTTACAATGCCTGTAAGCTTAAAGGTAAACTGATCCAAAATTCTGTCAAGCCCGTGCGAATAATAAGGCTCTAAAATTTCGCGCGCGTATGTGGGAGATACCGTTGTTACCTTATCGGCACACTGTATAGCCCCTTTCATAAGATTAACGCAGCTGTCGTACTCAACAAGGCTTTCGCATTCGGGCGGCAGGCCTATAACATCGCCGTTAAGCTCTTTTCCGTATTTGCCCTGATACTGAATATTATGTATCGTGAATACGGTTTTTATATCGCGGTAGGTTTCGTCCCCGCGGTACATAGAGTTAAGGTAAACGGGTATAAGCGCCGTCTGCCAATCGTTGCAGTGAATAATATCCGGCTTAAAGCCTATATGCGGAATAATATCAAGCACCGCGCGCGAAAAGAAGGCGAAACGCTCGGCGTCGTCGTAATGGCCGTAAAGACCGTCGCGCTTAAAATAATACTGGTTATCGATAAAGTAATATATAACCCCGTCAAGATGCGCCTCGAAAATTCCGCAATACTGACGTCTCCACGCAACGGAAACGGTTATACTGCCTATAAAATTCATTTTTTCCCTTAATTCATCAGGTATAGAGCCGTAAAGCGGCATTACTATACGGCAGCCTATAAGTCTTTTGCGCAAAGCCTTTGGCAGAGCGCCCGCAACATCTGCAAGCCCGCCCGACATTGCAAAGGGATAAGCCTCGCTTGAGGCAAATAAAACCTTCATACATTTTCTCCTTTTAAGGTTATTTATAAAACCTGATTTTTCTTTATAAAAAAGCATTTGTCGGGTGTGCCCTTAAGCACCATATTCTCGCTTATAACGGCGTTTTTATCCGCCACAACGTTATTAAGCTGGACTCCCGCGCCTACCGCTGTTTCCTGCATAAGTATGCAGTTTTCCACAACCGCGCCCTTTTCAACCGTAACGCCGCGGAAAAGTATACTGTTTTTAACCGTTCCGTTTATAATACAGCCGTCTGCAATAACGCAGTTTTTAACCTCCGATTTTGTGCCGTAGCGCGTAGGCATATCGTCGCGCGTTTTGGTGAAAATCGGTCTGCCGCTTTTAAAAAGCTGGCGGCGAACATCGCTTTTAAGCAGATCCATACTTGCGTTATAGTAAGAATTCATACCGTCGAAAACAGCGGCGTACTCGCTGTGGCAAAAGCCGTATACCTTAAGCTTTTTCGTGTTTTCGGCGATTATATCCTTAGTAAAGCTTACCGCGCCGTCGCCGTACCCTTCGGTTACAAGTCTCATAAGCAGCTCGCGCGAAATAACCAAATAACCGATATCGTAATCCGCATTGCCGCTGTCAGGCGCCTCGTCTTGAAGCTCTGTTATTCTGCCGTCCTGCCCGAAAACGGGATAAAGCGTTTCGCCGTTATTTACGGGCGGCGCCCCGTTACGGTAAACAAGAGTTATGTCGGCTCCCTTTTCGGTATGGTATTTAACCGCCGCGCCTATATCCACGTTTGCAACCGTATCCGCCCTGCAAAGAACAATCTGCTCCGCCTTGCAGCGGTCTATATAATCGATGGCTCCGTAAAGCGCGTCTACCGTACCGTTATAACGCCTGATGCCGCTTGTAAGATACGGCGGCAGCAGGTAAAGCCCGCCGTTTTTGCGGTCAAGATCCCAGTACACCCCGTTGCCCACATGGTCCATAAGCGAACGGTAATTTTCCTTTGTGATTATTCCTATGCTTGAAACGCCCGCATTAACAAGGCTTGAAAGCGAAAAATCTATAATACGGTACCTTGCCCCGAACGGAACGGAGGCAAAGGAACGCTTTGACGTAAGCTTTCTTAAAAGATTATCGTTAATATTCGCAAATACTATTCCGGCAACCGCCGAGGTTCTCATAGCACTTCCTCCTCTGCCACATCTTTTGTAATCATTCTGTCCGGCTTTATAATTGCTTTTTTGCCGATCTTCAGTTTATCGCCTATAACGGTAATTCCCCAGTTATCCGAGCCGTAAACGGCAGGGTCCTCGCCTATTGCCGCGTCTTCGCCGATTACCGCGTTTTCCGCAATAATGGAGTACTTTACCTTAGCGCCCTTTTTAATAACCGCTCCCGGCATTACAAGCGAATACTCAACGTCCGCGCCCTCTTCAACCGTTACGTTTTCAAAAAGCACCGAATAATCAATTCTTCCGTAAACCTCGCAGCCGTCGGTTATAAGCGAGTTTTCAACGTCTGCGCTTTCCGAAATATACTGCGGCGGCATACCCGTAGTTCTTGAATAAATACGCCAGTTTTGATCGGCAAGGTTTAGGTCGATTTTCGGGTTTAAAAGGTCAAGATTTGCTTCCCATAAAGAGTTTACAGTGCCTACGTCCTTCCAGTAATCGTTAAAGCGGTAAACCCTTAAAAGCTCGCCCGCATTTAACATTGCGGGAATTACGTCCTTACCGAAATCGTTTGAGGAATCGGGTTTTGCCTCGTCCTCGGTAAGGTATTTTTTAAGCTTTTTCCATGTGAATACATAAATGCCCATAGAGGCTAAATTGCTTTTGGGATTTTTCGGCTTTTCTTCAAACTCGTAGATCGTGCCGTCTTCCTTTGTATTCATTATACCGAAACGCGAAGCCTCTTCAAGCGGCACCTCAAGCACGGCAATAGTGCAGGCGGCGCCCGTTTCCTCGTGCTCCTTTATCATTTTCGAGTAATCCATTTTATAAATATGGTCGCCCGAAAGAACCAACACATATTCGGGTTCGTAGCGTTCTATAAATTCAAGATTCTGATAAATGGCGTTAGCCGTGCCCTTATACCAGTTTCCGCCCTGCTGCCCCTGATAAGGCGGCAGAATGTGAACGCCGCCGTTTGTACGGTCAAGATCCCACGGCTTGCCCGAACCTACATAATCGTTAAGCTCCAACGGCTTGTACTGCGTAAGAATACCGACCGTATCTATGCCCGAATTTGCACAGTTTGAAAGCGGAAAATCAATTATGCGGTATTTGCCGCCGTATGGTACGGCAGGCTTTGCTATTTTGGACGTTAAAACGCCCAGTCTGCTTCCCTGACCGCCGGCAAGCAGCATTGCAACGCATTTTTTGCTGTTCAATTACAACACTCCTGACATATAAATTTTAAAGACCTTACTATATTATTGTACAAGTCCTTTATTTATTACTTTTTTGTTTTTTGGCAGGCGAAAGCTTATAATAGCTTACCGACATAGCCGGTATATCAATAGCCACCGAATTTTCAAAGCCGTGCATCGGAATACTCTCGCTTTTATAAGACTTAACGCCTGCAGGCTCGCTGCCGCCGTATTTGGCGCTTTGCGAACAGAACACACGCCTGTATGTGCCTTTTTTCGGTATCCCTATACGGTAATTCTCACGCGAGACAGGCACAAAATTGCACACGGTTATTATTTCGTTGCCCTTTTTATCGATACGTCTGAACGAAATTATGCTTTGGGTATTATCGTCGTTGGATATCCAGCCAAAGCCGTCCCACGAATAATCTATCTGCCAAAATTCAGGATTTTTAAGATAAAAGCCGTTAAGCTCCGCAACATATTTCTGCATATTTTTATGCGCGTCGTAATCAAGCAAGAGCCAATCGAGCTGATTTTTATAATTCCACTCTATAAACTGGGCGAATTCCTGCCCCATAAACAAAAGCTTTTTACCGGGGTGCGCCGCCATATATGCGTAAAACGCGCGCAAAGACGCAAATTTCATATCGTATTCGCCCGGCATTTTTTCAATCATAGAGCATTTTCCGTGCACGACCTCATCGTGCGAAATGGGAAGAACAAAATTTTCGGAAAAAGCGTAAAAGAAGGAAAAGGTAAGGCAGTCGTGATTATCCTTTCTGAAATACGGATCGAGCGACATATAGCGGAGCATATCGTTCATCCAGCCCATATTCCATTTAAAGTTAAAGCCGAGCCCCCCGTCGTGCGGCGGCTTTGTAACAAGCGGCCAAGCCGTCGATTCCTCGGCTATCATCATAACCGAGGGGTCCGCCGCGAAAGCCGCGGTATTTACGGCCTTTAAAAATTCAACCGCTTCAAGATTTTCGCGTCCCCCGTAAGAATTGGGCACCCATTCCCCGCCCTGTCTTCCGTAATCAAGATACAGCATTGACGCCACGGCGTCTACTCTAAGCCCGTCCGCATGGTATTCCTTAAGCCAAAAAACCGCGCTTGAAACCAAAAAGCTTTTAACTTCCGGTCTTGCATAATCAAATACAACCGTGCCCCATTCCTTATGCTCGCCCTTGCGCGGATCGGCATATTCATAACAGGGCGTGCCGTCAAACCTGTAAAGCCCGAACTCGTCCTTAGGGAAATGCGCGGGAACCCAGTCAAGAATTACGCCGATATTGTTTTCGTGCATTATATCAACAAACTTTTTAAAATCGTCCGGCGTGCCGTAACGCGAGGTAGGCGCGAAATATCCCGAAACCTGATAGCCCCACGAGCCTTCGAACGGATACTCGGTTACAGGCAAAAGCTCCACGTGCGTATAATTCATTTTTTTTACATACTTTGCAAGCTCTCGCGCCAGGGTTACATAATCGTATGTATTCCCGTCCTCAAAATGCTTCCATGAGCCTGCGTGCACCTCGTAAATATTTACGGGCGATTCATATATATTTTTGCTTTTTTTCGAAGTCTGCCACTCTTCATCGTTCCACTTATAGCAAGAATTATACAGCTTTGAAGCGTTTGCAGGCGCAGTTTCATAGTGGCGCGCATACGGATCCGACTTTAAAACCGTTCTGCCGTCTCTTCCTGTTACGGCGTATTTATAAACGTCGTAATTCTTAAGACCTTTAATTTTCTTTTCCCATATCCCGTAACCGATATTTTCCATTATATCGCTCACGGGATCCCAGCTATTAAAATCGCCCACAACAGCCACGCTTTCGGCATTCGGCGCCCACACTCTGAACGTTGCGGTGTTTCCCTTTAAAAAGGAGCCGAGATATTTATATGCGTCCTGCGCGCTGCCGGCGGAAAATCTGTTTTTAAATTCTTTCATACTGCACCTCTTTATATCGCCGCAAAAACATTATTTTATCTTGTATTCTTATTATATCAACTTTTTTTATAGTTTTCAAGTCATTTTTGTTAAAACTCCGACACACAGGAAAAATTTTCATAGCAACATTTGTTACGTTTCCACAAATATCGACATATATTTGCCAATAGAACCAAAACGCGGTACGGGATATAAGCCCCGTACCGCGTTTTTTCAGTGAGATTTTAAAAGCGCATTTTTAATTTTTTCGCGTTGCTCGGTATTCTTTTCTTCGGGTGAAAAAAGCGAGGAATAGGAAAAATACACGCACCCTGCCACGCTTCCGTTTTTAATACATTCCACAGTCTGCCTTGATACCACATCGGTTCCGTTTTCCCATTCTTCCTTATCGGCGGCGGTATCCGACCCCAATTTATATGGTGCCAGCCCCACCTTAAGCTTAACCTTTCCGTTAATGCCGGACAGCTTTACCCACTCTGAAAGCAGCTTTTCAAACCTAAAGCCCTCATCGGGATAATTATACCCGAAATAAAGCTGCGGTATTATTTCGTCTATGTATCCGCTTCTTATCCATTCTTTAACGTCGGCGTAGAATTCCTCATAATTTTTTGTAACGGAAGCCGCGGGGCTTACCGTGAATTTTATATCCTTATTTACGTATTTTACCGCGTTGTAACACCCTTCAACCATCATATTAACATTGGCTCTGCGCCAATCGTCTAAGGCTAACGGGTTATCGGTGCCGGCACAGTATTTTTCGTAGCTTGCCTTATCAAATTCAGCGTCGGTCGCGGGGTAAAAATAATCGTCGATATGTATGCCGTCAACGTCATATTTTTCAAGAATTTCCTTAATGCCGTTTATTATAAGCTCCCTTACCTCGCTTTCGGCGGGGTTAAGGTAAATTCCCGAATACCTGATTACATTTATGTCATTTTCCGGATTATCGTCCTTAAGCCATTTGTAAGCAGGGCTTAAGGCAGGCAGTTTTTCAATATCCTCGGAAGATGAAAGCACCCTGTAAGGGTTAAGCCATGCGTGTACCTTTATACCGTTTTCACGGCATAGGTTAAGCGCATAAGCGAAGGCGTCGTAATCAAGCCCCTGCGCCGCGCTTATCAAAGGAAAATACGAAGACGGAAAAAGCGAATCGCAATAAGCTCTTACGTGTATATAAACCTCGTTTATACCAAGCTGTTTAAAGCCCTCAACCGCGTTTTGAAACTCTGCCTTAAAGCCGTTTTCGCTTTTAAGCATTGCATTTATTTCACTGAATGAGATCCACACGCCGCTTGAAGCCGTATTTTTAAATTCCGTGCTTTCATACTCCTGCTGTTCGGAGCTGTTGCTTTGCGGCGGCTCAGAACAGCCAGAAATCAATATAAGCATAAATACAATTAAAACAGCAATTGCTTTTTTCATTTTCCGCCTCCGTAATAAATTATTTAACCGTTTTATAGCTTACGGTAATTTCACCTGCGGTAAGCCCTTCGTTGCTCTCGGCAGTAAGGTAAAATTCGTTTGCGCCGTAAATGTGCGGTATTATTTTCACCGTGTTAAGCGCACCGCAGCCGCAATCGGAGCTTTTGCCCGAAAGCCTTAATCTGTCAAGGCTTTTTCCGTTTATGTATATATCTGCGTATCCGTTTGACGATAAGGACGCCGTAACGCTGCCGATCAGCTTTTTTGAAGCAATACTGCCGAAATCAAGGTGCGCGGTCGTAAATCTTGAGGTAAAGCTTTTTTGGCTTGCCGTAATATCCGTACCGACATAACGCATATCTGTATCGGTATTACCCGAAAGCCGCGCGGTGTAAAACACCTTATTATCGCTGCCCACGCAAAAAAGCAGTAATTTCCCCTCTGATACCGCGGCGCCCTTAACCTTTATATTTCCGAAATCCCAATAATACCAACAGGGCTCGCCCTTGGCGTTATATTCCATTATAACCGCTTTTTCTTCCATAAACAACATATAATATTTCCCATAGGCAATTGCAAACGAATAGCCGTAATAAATTATGTTATTAAGCAGCGGCGTTACGGCTTCGGAAAGCGCTTCCGCCTTAAATGTGCTTGTGTTTAGCCTGTAAATCACATTATCCGTGCCGAGCCATACGGGACTTCCCTCAAATAACGTGCATACGTTAGGGTTTTTGCCGCCTATATTGCAGTTAACCTTTTTTACGGTAAACGTATCTCTTCTGTAAAATTGCGTATCGTTGTCTGCAAGCAGAGCGTTTGTGTTTATTACGGCGCCATTCTTAACATAAACCGAATACACGCCGCTTTTTTTGTAAACAAGCACGCCGCCCTTATACGGCAGCAGCGCTTTAATTTCCTGATCGCTCTCGCCTACGTTAACAGAGGAATTACAGGGAAAATACAGCGGATTATCATATGAAACCGAAAATATCTGCGAACCGCTGCCGCCCGAAACAATAAGCTTTGAGCCGGAGCCTGCGCAGGCAGTCCATACGGTATTATGTAGCGTATCGATATCAACCTTTTTTTCGGCGGTAACGCATATGTTGTTTTCGTGGTAAAGGTTCATCATAGGAACGGGATAATCGCTGTTATCCGCTCCCGTAAAATAAATTATTCCCTTTTCCCTGTCTATATTAAGGGTTATATCGGCATTGTAAAGCTTTTGGGTATTGCTTGTTCCCGTTACCAGCCATTCGGTGTACTGGCTTGCGCTTATATAAACCCTGCACTTTACCGTGTTATCCGATAAATTTGAAAACGGCAGTTTAAAGCTTGAAGAATGCCCGTCCGAGGTATAATACGCCTTGAAATAATTTGTAAGCATATTCATAGATTCAAGCGCCTCAGGCTGATCCGTATACGCAAGCTTTGAGGCTGTCGCCTCCTCGTAACGGTTGCCTCTGCCATTAATAGAAACAACGGGAATATAAAAATTATTTATGCAGTTCCATTCGGTTCTGTCGGCGGAAATTTCATACATATCGGTAATCTTATCTGAAGTATTATACAAATCACATCTTGTAATCAGTGCAAAAACTCCGCCGCCGTTTACGGGCTTTCCGGTAAAAAACAGTATGTTCCGCGGCACATAAAAGTTTTCCGATGTAACACGGTTAAACAGAAGATATCCGGCAGGTGAGCTAATACCCGAAGCGTCTATTAAAAAGATATATATATAACAATGCGCGTCGGCTTCGCACAATTGAAAATAAGCTATTTTATTTTCCGAGCCGTCAACCGTAACCGTGCAGTCCGTTACGTGATAGGTGCGGTATTCATCCGTGGTGCAGTTCGGGTTTATTATAGCATTGCCGGAGTTTGAGCTTATACCGGGCCTTGAGGTAAGGCGGCCGTCCTTACAGTACATATTAAGCGCCTCGCTAAGCGGTTTTCCGCCTTTAAGCGATCTTTTATCAGCGTAGTCCGCTCCGCCGGAAAAATCCCTTATATTAAATGTTTTTTGCTCGGTTTTATTAAGTGAAGTAAATTTCATAGCCGTCACCAAAGCTCAGGCATCGGCAAGGTATCCTCTGTTACCGAAATACCCCTCAGCGCCTTTGCCCGTTTCGCGGCGTAAAGCTGTGTAAACACGCCGTTTTTGCCGTCGTCCCCGACAGTGAGCGATAAAAGCATTGCAGCGCCGCAGACAAGCGCGTCGACAATACAGGGTGCCGCATTTATTTCAGATGTAAGCGAAGCTAAAGCCGATTCGCCCAAATCAAGCAGAATTTGGTTTATTATTTCAAGCGAGCCTGCCGCAAACGTTTCTTCATCTGCAGGGTCGCCCACGCTTCCCGAATATCCGAGCAGCACCATAGCCCTGTTATATATGTCATATCCCTTCATTCGGTATATCCTCCTTAACGTCTTCGCTTAAAAGTCCGCCTATATCGCGTATAATTCCGTCGGGCATACGCTCAAGAAACTGGGTGCGGTCAATAATGCCCTTTTCATAAAGCGCAAGCAATGTATTAAGACAATCGCGGTCGCTGTATACTGAGCCGGTGCCCACGTCTACCCTTGAATTTATTATAAGACTTTTGCACCTGTCGCCGTCAAACGGCATATATCTTGTGCCGTTTCCGTCGTGCAGCTTTATTTTGCGTTTTCCGTAACAGGTAACCCAAAAATCCGCCCATATACGGGAAAGCTCCTCGGCAAAGGCGTAAAATCTGTTTTTTAACATTTGCAGCGGCATTACGGCGGCGTTTCGCATTGTCATAAGCGCGGTGGCGTTGTCCGCACGGCTGTCGCCGAGCGCCACCTCGTTGGCTCCGCTCTGCGTCAAGGTGTTATCTATAAGCGACTGCACGCCGCTTTCAAAGTTTTTGCTGAAATCGGGCGGCGCCACATATTTTACCGCGCCGTTAACATCCTCGTTGCTGCCGTAAACCTTTATTATCTGCCCCGGTTCGTTTGTAATGCCTTCGGGTACGGTATCGCCGTTTATAACCATCATCGGCATACCGGTAGTCATTGCCGACCACACGCTTGCGGTGATCATACGGTTAATGGCTATCTGGTTCGGTATAAGATATGTAATTTCACTTTCACCGTAAATAATACCCTCGCGCTTTTCCCAATTAAAAAGCGCTATCGGGTAAAGCCGAAGCCCCGTTTCAAACGTCCTGCGCACAACGGCATGCTCGGTCACCTTTACACCTTTAATTATATATGTCCCGTCGGGCTTATATTCCTTATAAAGCTTTGTTAAAACCGTTACCTTTCCGTCTTCCGCGTCTTCATTTATCGCGCTTACCGTCATACCGACCGCATTAAAACGCCTTGCCTCGCGTATAACCTCGTCCTTTTCGCGCCGGCTTGAAATAATTATATAAGGCTGTGCCTGCACGTCCGAAATATAAGGATCGGCAAAAAACACGTTTTCAATGTCTAACACCTCGCAGGCAATATCGCCCTTTACGGGCACCTTTTTCTCTGCGTCGGCATACAGCCCCGTTTTAACGGTCGGATCCCAATAGGTGTATATTACGCCGGTTCCCGTAACAAAGGCGTTTCTGAGTGCCCTTTCATGCAGTGAATTAAGCCCCACTCGCTCGGCTGTTATATTGTAATAATCGCCAAGCGCCGTCATAACCGTATTTATTTCGCCCGTTTCGCCGTCGGCGTTTTCGGTTACGGGAATACCCTCTGCCGAAAAAGAAACCGAAAGCGGCTCGCTTAATATCTGCGACATTTTAAAATCGCCTATACGCTTAATTATGTTGTGCCTTACAAGCGGTCTTTCGTTTCCGCATTTGGCGCCGTACCATTGATCGCCTATATAAAACCTTTCGTTAATACGCCCCTGCTCGTATATTCCGCGCTTACCGAGCGATGCTTTAAAATCCGCCGCCTCGCGGTATTCTTCAAAAATTTCAAAAGGTGAATTATTCAAATTCCTGCCTCCTTAATATATTAAGTACAGGGGGAAAGTATCCCCTCTCCCCCTGCTTTATGCCGTTATCAGGCAACGGTAACCTTTGCAACCGAAGAATCAACGCCGGCTATGCCGTCGGTTATAACCCTTACAAAGTAGTAATAGGTTCCTGCGGTAAGGTCTGTCGGTATAGTCATCGAGGCAGTATTGGCTCCGCTCACCTTAACCGCCTGACCGCCGTTCTTATCCTTGCAGCTGTACCACTGGTAGGTAAGCGTGCCGGTACTTGTTGCGGTAACCGAAAGGCTGCCGGTTATACTGCCTGCACTCACGCTTTTATCGGAAGGCTGTGAAGAAATCGTAACAGCGGGTGAAAGCCATGCCCATACCGCGTCAAGACCGCTCTTGTTTACAAAAATATCGTAATAAATACGGTAATCAAACTTGTAAGCGTCGGCGTCTATGTTCTGTTCGGGGGTGAAAATTCTCATTTTTTCGGTTTTCTTAACAAGGTGCGCCCCTCTCTTCGGGCATACAAGCATATATACCTCGCGTGCGCCCGAAGTCGGTGTAAAGCCGCCCGCTTCCGCCTTGTTAAAGGTGTATGCCGTTTTCATACGCTCGGAAACCACCGGTATAATAGCAACGCCGTTTATTGATTTTACTCTTAACGTAATATCGCCCTGCTTAAAATCAGATACGGTGATCC
>ERZ808270.1013-NODE-1013-length-13476-cov-3.053498_pt1 | contig 13476 bp, 15 predicted proteins | sample MGYA00521082_ERZ808270 | MGnify/ENA primary metagenome ERZ808270 (study PRJEB31516, sample SAMN03275594) | gut metagenome | biome: mammalia-associated habitat; material: feces | host: Papio cynocephalus | place: Kenya | collected 2012-07-27 ...
ACTGGCTCACTTTTTTATTAGCGAGGTGGCTCAGTTTTTTATTGACAAAGGCACACATTAAGTTGACGCTTATCATCTTTGTACTCCTTATAACATAGTACATCATCACTTTTTCCATCTATCTCCATAACTTTTATTTGATGATTGCTGACTAATCTTCTAATTTCAGTTTCTATGTCGCACCAATCAGAACATTTAATGTCTTCCATATATGAAGAAAAATCACACTGCATTTTCTTTGTTGTTGGAACAAAGTCTGTTTCCCATATATCATGCATTATATCAAATATTTCAGTATCTCCGCCGTTTATGTACGAAGCAATCTCATCATAATAATTTGATATGGCTGATTTCAACACTCTCTGAACATCAACGAATCTGTTAATATGTATCAACATAGAGTTTGGCTCAAGAATTTGACCTCTGACATTTCGTGCAGCTATGATAATAATAAAGTTCAGTATTGCTTCTTTAAGTTCTTCTGGAATTGGTGCAATAATCTGCTTAGTCTTAACATCTATAAAATCTTCCAAATCAGTAGTGATTCTTCTGCGCAATGGCATAATTTCACTTTCATCATCTTCACCGAAAAATTCCATAGCACCAACATAGCCAGTTGGCTTTGGAAGGCAAACAATAAAGTCCTTCGGAAACAAATCATTTCCAAGCTCTGAATCATCAATGTTCGGAGGAATAAATACATTTGCATACGGAGTTGCAGTATATCCTACATAAGAATAGCACAAAAACAGTCCAAGTATTCTTCTTATCAGTTCATTAGTTTTAGACACATCGAAACTGCGTAGTTTTTTCATTGTTTTCACTGAATCGATTTAACTGGGTTACGATGCTAATGGGTTTCACTTAGTTACGGTCAGAAAGAAATGAGTTCAATTCTCCTTGCCTCCGCCGAACAAGAAAGCATAGCTTGCTTTTTTGTGCTTTCAATTTATGCCGCAAAAATTTCATTCTGTCTTTTGCAAAATGTTCTCACTCCAACGCAGTGATCCGAGCAGACTCCAAGCGTTTTTAGATTACAAATATTGCTTATCTGACAAGGTCTCAGCACATTCCACTTTCATTGGAATCGGCAGCATAATGTTTACCATAAAAATCTGATCGTCTGCCTGTACACTCCATTCACCGCCATACCGTTTTACAACATCTCGGATGCTCTGCATACCATAACCATGTTCCGAGGCGTTCTTCTTTGTCGTAAGCGGCAAACCATTTTGAAACACCGGCATCGTTTCACAGTAGTTTTCAATTTTCAAAAATGCCATTCGTTCCTTTTTCCAAATGTTCACGCTAATCAAACGCTTTTGCGAGTCGGAAATTTTTGCGGCACATTCGATGGCATTATCCAGTGCATTTCCAAGCATGGTATACAAATCGATTGGATCTAAAAACGATACCGCACTTCCGTCAGCCATGCAAGTCCACTGTACCTTTTTGTGATGACAATTCATCCATGCTTCGGCAAGCAGAGCGTCCAGAACATCATTTCCAGTGTGCATATGGGCATCGTAAATCATGATCTCCTGTTCCAGTTCCTGAAGAAGTTCACCTTTTCTTTGGCTGTCTGTTTCACTTTTTAATGCAGCGACCAGATGTTTCAAGTCATGACATTTGTGATTGATCGCATCTAAGTTTTCCCGAAATGCTTCATATTGCTGTTTCTGTGTCAAACGAAGTTGTTCCTCCATTGCGGCAGCGGTTCGATATTCCGCACCTCTTTTCAGGAGCAATTGCGTTACCAACAGGGTAGCAAACAAAAGCACATCATAAACCAGCATAAACGAAAAGATCTGACTGCCTTGTGTATCAAAACTCATTTTTGCGTATGCCCCAAGCATTCTACCAATATAGATAATGATCAGCATTGCCGGCAGAGAACGAACACACGGGAAACGATAGTCACCGTCTTTTGACAGAGATCTTGCAAACAGAAAAAAGAAACTGCCATACACCAAAATCATCAGCAGCAGTTCCACCCAAAGCGTGTCTGCTTGAACAGGTCTTGCACCACGATTGGCGTCACTTGGCAGAATCAACACAAAAATGGTGTATGCAATATCCTGTGTCAAATATGCACAAACACTACAATACAGCGATTTCTGCCATGAGAGTTGACAGCAAATAAAAACAACAGCACCAATCAAAAGTAAGTTCAGTGTTAAATCGCCGCCAACACCAAACAAGGTTCTGAAAAGTCTGGAAATTGTGGAAGAACTATTCAAAAAGAACGTGGTTGTAATGGTTTGATACATTCGCAAGAACGGTGCTGTCAGCAGGCAAATCACGGCACAGCTCAAAAATCGCAGCAGGAATTTCTCCCGTTTCCTCAACGGAATCATATATATAAGTGCTGTTATCAAGCTGCATTGCAAAGAACCCAATGTAAAAATTTTTGTAATATCGTATGTCATCTGTTTATCCTCCCCAATATGCAAGCAGTGCCTGCATGAATGCCTTTTTCCGATTTCTGCTGATCCCCAGACATTCTCCGCCTTGCAGAATGACAGTATCCTTTTCTACAGACTGCACATATTTCAGATTCACCAAATAACACTGATTGCAGCGTGCAAATCCATTCGGATACAGTTCTTCTTCTAACTCTCGGATGCTTCTGGAACCGGTGGACGAGATAACCCCTTGCGGTGTATGATAGGTCAGCGTATGTCCGAGGACCTCAATATAGCGAATCATACCAACCTCCATTTTGCGAACAAAGCCGTTTCCCTGTACCACTAAAAAATGCTGTTGTTTGGTTTGCAGCAGATTTTGTACTTTTCGCAGTTTCATCGAGAAAGCATAGTAATTGACGGGTTTCAAAACATAATCCAACGCAGAAACTTCGTAACCTGCCATGGCGTACTGTGCCATTTTGGTGACAAAAATAATCAAAACATCTGTATCCATTTCCCGGATTTTATGTGCCAGCATCAATCCGTCCATCATCGGCATTTCAATATCCAGCAAAAGCAGATCCCAGACCGGTTGATAAGTCGCCAAAAAATCCATGCCGTTTGTATAAGAACGATGCTGTATCTCTATGTTGTTTTCCTCTTGGAACCGTTGTAAATGCTGTTCCAGAATCGCTGTGCATTCTTTTTCGTCTTCTACGATTGCAATACGCATACAAACCTCCTGTCGTGTTATGCTCTTTTCTTATTATAACAGATTCTGACATATGATGCGATACAGGTTACGCATTCAAATCAACAAGTTACGCATACCGGATTTCCTTTTTCCTTTTCTTTTGCTATACTGGAATTATCGGATAGGTTATCTTACGTTTTATTATTGTACTGTATTTTGGGACATTTGTAAAGTGTTCCAAAACAGAGTGACAGAAAGGAAGTTTCTATATGAAGTGTATTCATCGATTTTGGAATGCAATTTTAGCGGTTATGACAGCCGCAACTCTGCTTCCGATTTCCGGAAATTTCGTCTATGCAGACGACAGCGATGACGGTATGAACATGTTTGACCACAGCGATTTTATTGAAAAGGAACAGCCGGAACTAAACGAAGAAACAAAGCAGCTGATCTCCCTCTATCAGCGAAATCCAAGCATGGAAAATTATCTGAACCTTCGGGATATGGTGATTGAAAATTACAATGCCGTTCTTGACCGCAAAGAAGAAAAGCTTGCCACATTGAAAGAAGAGACCAACGGCAAGCCCGGCGGAGAAGAAAAAGTTGCAGAAATGGAAGAAATCGTACAGGAGATGTACATTACCTACTGGAATCGCATCAACAGCAGCATGCTCCGTTTTACCGATACCCGGTTGCTGAAGTGGAGCATTTCAGAGGCTTCTCAGTATGAATATATTCCAGTTATGGGTGCGGGAGAAAGTATTTATGTCAAGCGTACGCCAGTGACCAATGCGGAATATGCAGTTTATTTGAATGAAACTGGAGCAGAAGCACCGGAAAACTGGACAAACGGCACTTATCCCAGCGGAGAGGAAAATTATCCGGTAAACGAGATTTCTTATTTTGATGCGGAGGCGTATTGCAACTGGCTGACTGAGAAAGACGGCGTAAACACTTATCGTTTGCCCAACGAAAGTGAATGGGAATTGGCAGCAGGTCATATGCCGAAAGATGCAGACTTTAACTGCGGTGTCAACGATGGCAGAACCCCAGTAGAGCAGTATGCCGATGTTACACGAGGAGCACATGGTGCAGTGGACTTCTGGGGCAACGTCTGGGAATGGACTTCAACAGTACGTTCGAATACAAACGGAGAAACAATTCTCGGTGTCAAAGGCGGTTCTTGGTGTTCGGAACGTACAGACTGCCGCACAGAGTATCGGAAAGAAGGCAGAAATGCTGAAAGTGGCTACGAAGATGTTGGATTTCGTGTTTTTCAGGTGTTGAACGGAGAAGAACCGGAACAAAAGGTGGAACTTGCTACCCTCGCCGCTCCGACAGTTACTGCAAAATCCACTACACCAAACAGCATTACCCTTTCTTGGAATCCGGTAGAAGATGCGGTAGAATATCAGCTCTTTGAATATTCCAAAGAAACCAATCTGGTTAAGATGCTTGGCAGAGTGTCCGACACTTCTGCAGTCATGGATGGATTGGAACCCGGCAGCACCCATGCGTATATTGTACAGCCAATCTCCTATACGGCGATTTGTGACAATGTTTCCGGAGAGTACAGCGTAGAGGCTACCTGTATGTCGGAATTTGTTCTGGGTGATGTCAACGCAGATGGAACATTCAATCTTGCGGATGTGATTGCCCTGCAAGAGTGGCTGCTGGCTGTCCCAAATGTGGAACTTGCAAACTGGAAGGCTGCTGATTTCTATGAAGATGATAACTTGAATGTGTTTGACCTTTGTGTGATGAAACAAGCTTTGACAGATACCCATTGAGAGATAATATATAGAGGAAAGCCGTTTTGCTATGCGTACAGCAAAACGGCTTTTCTTATGCAGTGATATTGGGTAATCTCACCCGCTCAATCCGGCAAGTATGCCGCTTTTCCTTATCATAATTCACGCCAACCAAAAGAACTTCGCCGCTGTAATTCTTCAGGCAATCCAGATAGTCCTTCCGCTTGATCTGCTCCACTGCCTCTTCTGCGGAATGTCCCCACTTCAGCTCAACGATCAGAGCAGGCAGATCGCAGTTTCGATTCGGCTCAAACACAATGTCTGCAAAGCCTTTTCCAGCCGGCATTTCCCGATGCAGGGTATAGTTCTTCTGAGCAGAGTAGTATGCAAGGGAGATCACACAGGACAGGGCGTTTTCATCGTTGTATTTCAAGATCGATGCGTTTGCCTGATGTGCCTGTTCGATCAGTTCTGCAACCGTTTCCGCATCGCCGGAAAGGGTAGCTTGCAGCAGTTGTTCTGAGGAACGGATCGCCTGTACAACCGGCTCCCAGCCGCCGTCTTCAATGGAATTGATAAACTCCTGCCGTACTTCTCCGTTCGGGATCCATACCACACGATTCTGTTCATCATAGGTCAGGTAACCCAGATGCACCAGCAGCGTAAGAACATCGTCTGCACTGTGGAACGTGGTCATGTCATTCTGGAACTTATCCGGATTCACAGGGACTTTTTCGCCTGCGATCATCTGTACGATTTTGTCACGCAGTCCGTCCTGATTCAGGTCAATGTACACTTTCAGTGCTTCGTAAGTTTCTGTCTTTGTCCAGTAGTTGCTGAATTTTCCACGCAGCATAGCTTCTACCACAGACTTCGGATTGTAGATCGAAACGCCGTCTACACAGTAACCGTCGTACCACTTCTTTGTCTCTGTAAACGGCATCTGGTATTGCTCACACAGTTGGCGGACTTCCTGTTCTGTAAAGCCGGTAAATTCTTCAATGGGGGAGGCATCTGTCATGGAATATTCGTAAAAAGCATTGATGGCAGAGTGCTCTCCATATTTCTTGATGGGTAAGATACCTGTCATGTAAGCAAGGGCAATGTAACTCTTGTCCTTTAACAGATTACGTAAAAAGTCCAGATAAGTTTTCTGCGATGCGGTGTCGCTTTTATGCACTCGAAAAATGCAGTCCCATTCGTCGATGATAAAGACAAACGGAATTTTGTACTGTGCAAAAGCCTGTTCCAGTACCTTGACCAGAGTCTTTCGCCGTGGCATTCTGAGATCTGTAAATTCCTGCTGAAGTTCATCCAGCAAATCTTCCTCAACAAATTGAATCAGCTGCTTCATATTTTCCGATTCTGTCAAGTAATCCCGCATATTTAAGTGGATGACATTGTACTGGTTCAAGTGCTTTTCAAATCCCGTATGCTTTGCGATTTTCAGCCCTTGAAACATCTCTCTGGAATCACAGCCACGGCTATAGTAAGCTGTCAGCATATTGGCTGCCATGGACTTTCCGAATCGTCGTGGACGGCTGACGCAGATATATTTTTGCGTAGTCCGTAAAACACTGTTTGTATACTGAATCAATTCTGATTTATCCACATAGATCTTGGAATTCAGCACCTCTTGAAAATCAACATTTCCCGGATTCAAGTAAACACCCATTGCATTTCCCTCCTTGCTGTGTTTTCAGTTTCTTTGCTTTTATTATACCACAGCAGAGGGGAAAAAGCAACTTTTTCATACACAAAAAGCCTCTGAGATATCAAAAACTCAGAGGCTTCATGCTGTACATTCAGATTTTATTCTAACACCGCATTTTGCAGTTGGATATAAGTCCCGGTATCATCTGTATAAGTGCAAAACGTTCCTTCTACGGTAATCTCCGATTCTAATTCTGGGTAATCCTGTGGATAACGATGTTCCCCACGCAGTACAAATTCAATGCCTTGTGAGCAGCAGCCCAAAGCATCCAAAACAATCACAGCAAAGTATTCTTTTTTCGTTTTCTCATCTTGATAGTAAGAAAAAAGACCTTTCGCACGAATTGTTTTCCCAATATAAGGTTCAGGTGTGTTGACCATACAAAACACTTCGGAGTACACCATGTTACTGTTTAATGTCGTCAAATCCACCAGTTCACCTGTAGTTGTTTTGCCTGTTGTCGCTGTGGATATCGTTGTTGTTTCTGTTGTGATTGTTGTATTTGTACTGTTTGCTGTAGGGGAGACAGTGGTTCCTATTTGCTGTTGAATTGCCTCTTCTGTAAAATTTCTTCTGCCGCATCCGGTAGTCAGAACAAAGCAGAAAAAGATTACCGCCCATTTCCATAAATGCCGCATTCTATCACCTCCTGCATACTTTTCCGGCAAAGCAACACACACCGAATGCTGCCATATCAATTGCAACGATAGTTGAACCAACTGGTGTACCAGCGAGAATGGAGATGATCATTCCGAGAAAGGCACAGAATACGGAGATCACTGCTGCAAAAATCGTCACGCTGAAAAAGCTTTTCCAAATTCGCATCGCAGACAATGCCGGAAAAATGATCAATGCTGAGATCAGCAGTGAACCAACCAGATTCATCGCCAGAACAATAATCAGTGCAATCACAATCGCAATCAGAAGATTGTATAAACTAGTGCGAATTCCAGTTGCTTTGGCAAAATCCTCATCAAAAGTTACTGCAAAAATTTTATGGTAGAATAAAGTAAAGACAAGAATCACCACTACAGACAATCCGGCACAAAAAATTACTTCATTTTGTGTCAATGTTAAAATGGAAGTGGATCCAAAAAGTGTACTGCAAACATCTCCAGATAAATTTGGCCCCGTAGAAAAAAGATTCATGAGCAGATATCCGATTGCCAAAGAGCCAACTGAAATCATGGCGATCGCAGCATCTCCTTTGATTTTCGTATTCTGTCCAGTTCGTAACAGTAAAATCGCACTTATCAATGTGATTGGCAAAATCAATAGCATATCATTGGTGAAACGTAAGATTGCAGCGATTGCCATCGCACCAAATGCAACGTGAGAAAGTCCGTCTCCAATGTACGAAAATCGTTTCAGTACCAGTGTAACACCCAGTAAGGAGGAACAGAGTGCAATCAATACACCAGTGATCAACGCATACCGCACAAACGGATATTGTAAATATTGAGAAAGCTTATCCAGCATTGGACTTCACCTCCTCGGAAAGATATTGTTTTTCGGCGTTACTTTGCAAATAAGCATCTTTTGTGCCAAAGAAAACAGACTTTCCAACTTCCAGAATATGTGTTGCATAAGTAAAAGCGGCAGAAATATCATGCGTAATCATAATGACCGTAATACCTTGATCTTGATATAACGCATATATTTCTTGGTAAAGTTCTTTTGCTGCCTGTGGATCAAGACCTGATACCGGTTCATCCAAAAAAAGTAATTGACTTGTCGCACACAGTGCACGTGCTAACAAAACTCGCTGTTGCTGACCGCCGGACAATTCCCGGTAACAACATTTTGCCAAATGAGAGATATGCAATTTTTGCAGGTTCAGCTGCGACAGCATCCGTTCCTTTCGTGTAAAGAACGGTCGAAATCCGCATTGATTCAGACAGCCGGAGCGTACAATTTCTAAAACGGAAGCAGGAAAATCCCGCTGTATCTGCTTTTGCTGCGGTAAGTAACCAATTTTGCTGGGACGCAGACCATCCCCAAACTGAATGCAGCCTGTAAGGGGCTTCTGCAATTGCAGCAATGTTTTCATCAACGTGGTCTTTCCAGTTCCATTTTCTCCAATGATACATAAATATTCACCGGCATGAACGGAAAAGCTTAGATTCTGGAGAACAGCTTTTCCATCATACCCGAGAGAAAGATTCTGACAAGTGATCAAAGCCATTTTTAATTCTCCATTTCGATTATTGCAAAGCCTTTTGCAGTACAATCAGATTATTTTCCATGATCGACAGATAGGTAACACCATTTGCTACATCATCCGATGTTGTAGACTGCATAGAATCCAATGTCAGAATGTCCTGATTTTTTTCTGCTGTATTTTCAATAATGGTCTTTGCAATTTTCTGATCGGACTTTTCAATGGTCATAATATGCTTTAATCCCAATTCATCGACCTTATTTGCAAGAAATGTAATGGTCTCAAAGCTGGCTTCTGTTTCAGCAGAGCAGCCTACAAATGCAGCATAATAAGAGAGTCCGTAATCATCTACCAAGTAACGGAACGGGAAACGATCTCCAAACAGAAGCGTCTTTTGTGCCGCATTTTCTACTGCACTTTGATAACCGCTGTCCAGATTATTTAACTCGCTCTTGTATTCACTGGCATTGTTGTGATATGTTTCTGCATGATCCGGATCCAGCTTTTCCAATGCACCGGCAATGGCATCACAGAAAACAGCGGCATTTTTCAGTGAAAGCCAGACGTGTTCATCCAGTTCCGGTTCTTCTTCAGAGCCTTCCTCTTCTTCCTCCTCTTCCGGCTGCATTCCTTCTACTATCTCCTCTTCCTTTGCGGCATCTCCCATGACATCCATAAGGTTGATGACCTGCATTTCTTTGTTTGTCGCATTTTTCAGTGCATCTTCCACCCAAGCATCTGATTCTCCGCCAACATAGAGGAACAAGTCACAAGTAGAAACTTTCAAAATATCATCTGCTGTAGGCTGATAGCTGTGCAGATCTACGCCGTTATCCAACAACATGGTAATGTCTGCGTGACTGCTTTCCTCACCCAAAATATTTTTTACCCAATCGTATTCGGGGAAAATCGTGGTGACAATCTGCAGTGATTTGGAATCGCTGTTCGTTTTCTCTTTGGTTGCTGCGGAGTCACTACCGCACGCTGTAAAACAAGAAAGTGCCATCATGGCAGCAAAAAACACGGAAAAATATTTTTTCATTGCGTAAGACCTCCATAGAACAAGTTTTTCATTCGATCTATGGCGAAATCAGTCGTTTAGCCGCACCTTTTGAGAAATCAAAGTGCTGTTTTCCAGGAACGTCAAAACGTGCAGCTGCTGTACCAGTAAAACAACCCATACCATTCCAGCAGAAGCAACCGCTGTTGGAATGGCTGTTCCCAATTCCTGAACAGTCTGTTTTGCCTGACGGATGCAAATGCAAATTGCACAATCTGATCCGGTACAATCATGATTAGATTTCTGAACGCAAAAAGTTATGGATACCAAAAGTACAAATAATATCCCAATGCTGAAAAGCAAAGCAATGACTCGCTGCTTTTTTCGCTGCACATTTCTCACTTCCTTTTCCGTCAATTTTGTCAAAATTGAAATTGAAAATCATTTTCAATTCCGTTGACTATTATACCACTTTCATTTGAATTGTCAAGTCTCCAAAATCACATTTTACATTTCGTTCATTTTTGAGATGCTTCAAAAAAGCTCCGGATTTTCCCGCCACTTAGGACGATCCGGAGCTTTCTCATTGTGACCTGTTTTTTCCGTTACTTAGCAGAAGTACGTATTGGTTGAACCTTTCTTCTTTCCTCTGGTCAGATGCGGCAGCATTCCTTGATTGTACAGCTTGCTGACGGCTCTGCCCACTCTGCACTTATCTCCACGGGATAGCTGCTGGTATAGTCCGGGACGGTTCATTTCAATGATGTCCCGGACACGCAGCTGCTTTCCATGGGTGCTTCTGCATCGGATGACACAAGCAATTGCCATCTGTGCCAGCTTCTGGTTGGTATAGTTATAAGTAAGTACAAAAATCTGCTTCATAAAAATAGCCCCTTTCAAAATTCCACGTTGATTTCTTCGCCGTCTTCTGCAAGCTGCTGGAAAAGTGCTGCTTTCGCCTATTCCTGCCGCAGCTTCTCGTGAGAGATGACCTTGACTCTCTGTCCGATGATGCCTTTCGGGAAGGAAAGTTCTTTCTCCTGCAGGAGCGGCTGCAGTTCTTCTTCGTTGATCGTCACGGTTCCCTTGTTGGTGTAACAGCCATTCTGGTCAATTCCCAGAATCGTCAGCGTGTATTGTCCAAAGTCGTTCAATTTCTCAATTGCGGTTACCAGTGCTTCGGTACACGCAATGGGATCTTCAAATTGATATGTCATGATACCCGTTCCTTTCTGTTATCGTTGAAGTATGCTTTTGTTTCTTCATCTATGGGAACACCGTGCTGAAAGTTCACGGTGATGATTTCTTTGCCGATCTGAATGTCCCGGAGCACAGCCTCTTTCAGTGCAGCTGCCTCCGGTGATTTTTCAGTACACATGTAGTTTGTAAACTTTTGAACGATCTCCCGGTATGCTGTATCATCGACCGCAGAGATCGGATTGTCCAAAGCATCCAGCTGCTGTTTCAGCTGCTGGAGTTCCTGTTCGTTTTTCTCAACGGAACGCAGGATGGTCTCAGTAGCACGTCCCTGTTCCAGGTATGCCATCAGGTTGGCGTTTGCCTTTTCCAGTCCGTTGATCCGATTTTGTATGGTGTTGATCTCTCCGCTCTGCACCAGTTTTCGGAGAGAAAGCTTCTGGTTGACTGCCTCGATGATCTTTGGCTGATTGGCTGGCTGAAAGATGCAGTTCTTCACTGCGTGAAACACAAACGGTGCCAGCTGGTCTGCCCGTACGCTGGGGATGCCGCAGTCACAGCTCCTTCGGTACTGCAGGTACTTGTGCCCGTTGCTGTGGTTGACGTTGCCGGAGAACGGCTTGCCGCACTTCGGACAGCGTGTGAAGCCGTTGAGGGCGTAGTAGTTCTTGCCGGTTCTGCTGGCTGTCCGCCGGCGGTTCTGTGCCAGCTTCTCCTGGACTTTGTCGAAGAGTGCCGGCTCGATGATCGCCGGCATCCCGTCCGGGATCTCTATGGGATCCGGCTTGATCTTGTGGGAGTTTCGGTGCCCGTCGCTGTCCTTGGCAACTGTGCGGTCGTAAGTGTAAGTACCTTTGTACTTCTGGTTCGTTAGTATGGTGTGGATGGCGGTGTCTGAAAAGTCGTTGCCGCCGGTGGTCTTGTATCCCTTTTGTTTCAGATGCTTTTTGATGTAGCTGTAGCCCATGCCGCTGCTGTAAAGGGTATAGATGTCACGAACGATCGGTGCTGTCAGAGGATCGATCTCATAGAGACCAGCCTCATTGACCGTATAGCCGATGGGCGGAACACCGCCCAGATGACGGCACTGTCTGGCACTTTCCAGCAGTGCAGCTCTGGTGTTCTTGGAAATGTTGTCTGATGTTTCCTCTGCCGCTGCCGCCTTTACGATCGTGGCAAACTTGCTGTAGTCCTCAGATGCCGTATCAATGCTGTCATTCACAGCGATCAGCCGGATCCCATGTGCTTCCATCCACTATCCATGGGAGGAAATCTTTCAGGACTGTGCGGATTTGATCACTGTACAGATCAGAGACAGCAAAAATGTTCCGGAGACCTTTCCGCAGTTGTATCAGCTTTTTGAGAAATGGTATACAGAGCGTGGAAAGAAAGTACCGGAACAGCGTCACTTCATTCGCAAAATGCGGGAAGAGCTGGGCGTTGAGAACGGAAAGAAGAAGATCCAGCCGTACCTGTACGCCTTTGTCGGAAAGTATGACAAGATGTCACTGGAGCTTCTGGCAGAGGGGACAACACTTTCCAGGGTATCCAACGCATCCTGGCTGTTTGTTCGGCTGCGAAGCAAGATCAGCAGCACGACCGACAAGAAAAACGCACACTTTTACTATCTCTCCCGTAAGCTAAAGGAAAAGTTTCCGCAGGACATCCTCTTTCTCTCCTTTGACGTGGACACGCTTGTGATATTATGCAAAAATGAGGAATCGAAAAATCGGGTGCAGTCCCATTTCTATTCCATCGAAGAGGAGCAGTCTGTATGAGCGGCAAAAAAAGAGGACCCAAACCCAGGTATGAGGAAGAAGATGTTCTGGAAGCGATGGCTGTGTATTTCTATGAACATATGGTTGTTCGGAAGGAAGACCTTTCTGTCTTTACAATGGATGCCATTTATGATGACATTCAGCACGATGCTTCCCAGTCGATCCTGTATCGCAATGTAGCATTTCCCAAGTACAGCCGGATGCGGAAAATGCTGATCGACCATCTTTCAGCGTACGGATTGTATCAGGAGAAAGAACGGCTGACTGCTGCTGTGGCAAGCCGGATCATAGAAACTTATGAGATCGATGCAGAGAAAGAGGACATGGACGTGCTTCTCTCCAGCCACTATACGCTGACAACGTATGGCGGTCCGGTCATCACCTGTATTGCAAAGCTTCCTGCGGTGGAAGCATTAGACACGCTGGCGAGGATCGAAAGCAAGGAAAAACAGAAGTCACTGACCTGGAGCAGAATCAACATGCTCCGCAAACTGTGCCAAAAGATCAAAAAAAGAAATGCCGATGTGATCTTAGCAGTGATCCCGCAGTACAACAGAGCGATTTACCTGAATCAAAACGGCAGGATCGATAAGCACATCAACAACATCAATCCGTTATGTGACACACTTCTTTTCTTTGTCAAGGACACACCGGAGGGCAGAGCGTTTGTAAAGGAACAGAAATTTCTCGTTTTCCCATTTCTCTCACCGGAGGAAGAACTGCAGGATAGATTGTCAAGTCAAGTGCAACACAATCAGAGAAAAAATTTTTGA
>ERZ808270.1014-NODE-1014-length-13440-cov-5.009936_pt1 | contig 13440 bp, 9 predicted proteins | sample MGYA00521082_ERZ808270 | MGnify/ENA primary metagenome ERZ808270 (study PRJEB31516, sample SAMN03275594) | gut metagenome | biome: mammalia-associated habitat; material: feces | host: Papio cynocephalus | place: Kenya | collected 2012-07-27 ...
CATTACGAGAGAGATTTTAATCATTCTTTTCCCAAAGAACTGCTAATATCTTTATTTCATGATGGAAAGCTTGGCTGGCGCGAAAGAATGCTTGCGAGCTCCTGCTGCATCATCCATCTTCTGCAGGAATGGATCAAACATATTGAGCAGGCTGCCCAAATAGCTATCATTGTCCAACTGGTCGCCATCATAAGCGCCGATGGTCAATAAGTCCACATGATAACCTTGCCATGAGCCATTATCCTCAAAGATGGCATAAGTGCCATCCTCATCATGCTGGAAACCTGCAGTAATACTTACAGATGGCAGCCATGTGAGATTTCCAGCCTCGGAGTCGCCAAGGAGCGAGGCGGTATGGTAGGCTGTCTCTTCGTCTGCCTGATATTCACCGAGGTAATAACCTGCATAAATCGACAACTTGAAAGTAAGTGGATCGAAAACGACAGGAATGGAGAGACCCACCTGGGGCAGCTCCAACGAGTAGTCGCCTTCATTATCCTTGGTAAACTTGGCATAGATAGCAGAAGTCTTACCCTGGCTATTAGTATAAGCCAAATAATACAAACCCGCAAAGTCTCTTGCAAAATCATACTGCGACACGTTGATGGTATTCTTGATATTGCCACAAGTATAAGTGAAGCTACCAGCACGGAAACTACCAGTCTCATTCTTATCCAAATCTACCTTGAAGCTGTCAGCAGTAGTAGATACATGAATCCAGTCGGCAGAAGAGCTCACCTCTACAGGCAAGTCGTGCTTCATGGAGTAAGTATAGGAGGCGGCGGCATCAGAACAATCAAACCCACTAGGCATACCCTCCAACACAAAGATGGAACCAAGCTGAGACACATTGACGATGGTAGAGTCAGTATCCGACGACTTAACCACCAATGTAGTGTGGCGAGACTCATTAGACACGTTGGCTTGCGTAGAAATGGTCACCTTGCTACCTTGTGCATTCACTGCAAGCCACTCGTCGGCAGCATAAGCCTTTGTAACATCCTTGCTTACGGAGATTTCATGCTCTCCACCGTTGGCATCGAAAGAGGTCTCGGCAGAAAGCACCTTCAACCCCTCGTCCACCACCTTGTCGTCATCGTCACAGGAAGCCAAGGCAAGGCTTCCCATTACGATGAGTGATAAATAATATATTCGTGATAATCTCATAACACTTTCTTATTTACAGTTACTTAATCAATTTCTTGCCTCTCACTGGATAGGCATGGTAAGCTGGCATCTTATTGAAATGCACATTGGATTGTCGATTACTTCTCGCCTTAGCAACATAAGGTGCTGCACCAGCATCATTAGGAAGCTTCACGAGCACAATACCTTGCATGATTTCCAAGTATCCTAGGAAATCATTCGTACTTGCAGGAGGATTGGCAGCGCAAGCCATCACATAGACCTGATTGATTTCCTCATCCACAATACTACCTTCTGAGAATATCGCATAAGTGCCATTTTCATCATCATAGGTTACCGGAGCAGAATATGCATATTTGTCAGAGACACCACTCCAATAACTATCAGTATACAAGATGTCATAAGCATAGTAGCGTCCGTATGTACCCATATACTGGAAACTACCCCAATCAAAACTATTGGTTTCGGCATTCCACTGCAAGGTTGCATGCAAGGTGACAGGTCCTACTTTCACTGGCAGATCGATGGCATCAGCATTATCTGCTGTTATATCGAACACATTCTGCTGTACCTCACCTGTAGCGTCATAATATTGCAGAACATAGGTACCTGGTATATCCTTGGCAAACTCCATCTGGCTCACTGTCATCTCGCCTTCTCCATTCTCGTTTTTCACCTTCACGGTTGCCACACGAGGATGTCCCTCATTATTGGCAGTAGCAGAGAAAGTGACTCCAGCCTCATCAGCCGTAATCGTCAACCAGTCAGCATCCGTAGTATAAGTGAATGTGTTGGCCATCCTTACTTTTGCACCCACACTCTGTGCGTCATCGTTCATCTTGATAGAGGAGCCTATATTCTTGAAGACAAACTCAGGGGTGAGATAAGGATCAAGTGCAACCTTCTTGCCTGCCTTGGCATCACTAGCCTCCATGCTCAATTCGCCATCAGGCAACACAAAGCTATGGGCATCGCCTTTCCATGAATCTGGCAAAACAATACCTGTCGGAGTAACACAATATGGATAGGAAGATGTATTGTTGCCCTTGTCTACATAAGATACTCGACGAGTGTCTGCATCAAAAGTCAATGTACCTTCCACATTTCCATCTTCTTTCAGCTGATAGCTGGTAAACATCTCACCCTCAAAGTCTGTGATAGAATTGAGATATTCCTCCCAGTCGGTGCCTTCTGGCAAACGCACCATGCGCATCTTGTTGCCAGTGGTACGTCCCTTCAGGTCGATGGTATCCTTGCTCACCTTCATGACGGCGAACTCAAAGTCACCTCCATCGGTGGTACCATCGGTATTAGGATTGGCAAAATAATGCATCAACTCGTTGTAAGTATTGAAGGTGAGCACTGGTCCTTGATCCTTGCTTACATCATAGGATGAGCGTGACACCATGGTAGGGTCGCCAGCAAAATCGGCAGAAACATCAGCCTTGCCATCCTTAAACTTCGCCAGGAAGGTGACGCCACCACCCTTATATTCATCACCGAGATAATATTGCATCGCCCAACCGCTCTCTGAAGATTCCAAGATTTGCTTGGTTTCCTCGGTGGCATGTTCCAGTCGGTTGGCAGCCGACTCATCGAAGAGTTCCTTGTCGTCGTGCAAGCAAGACTGCATAGACACCATGCCAGCCACGACCATGATATATAATAAAATCTTTTTCATGTCGCTTCTAGTTTAAATGTTCCAAATCCAGTGAACCAATCTCTTTGCCACGATGCTGCACAGCCTTATGCAACTCATCGATGTCGAGATTCCAGGAATCCTTCATATAGGTGCGTATCATCGCTACCTTCTCATTGATGATGGCTGCGCCATGGGTTCCAGCCGTCTTCAACTTGGCTGCCCATTCCTCGTCTGAGCAGGTGACATACTGAGCCATCGTCTCGGCAAAGTCTTCCCTGCCTTCCACCATGGCATAGTTGCGCACGAAGCCCTTCTTCAAGGCATCGGTATTTTTCACCTGATACCAGTCACCACTTACATAGTCAGACTCTGAAATAAGGTCGAAGTCGGTATTGTAAGGCTTCTTCTGGTTCAAGATATGCGTAAACTCATGGTGCATCGTGGTGAAGTAATAAGCTGTCAACACATCATAATTTTTCAATGTAGCATCATCCAGCTCGTTCACCATATAGAGGGTCACCTTATATCCTCCCTCTGCCGTACCCAGCACCATAGTGCCTGTATTCTCATAGGCAGGAGAGCCTATCAAGGTGATGACACGAGGCACGTTGGTCTTGATGAAATCTTGACCTGCCACCTCGTTGTAAGCATCAAACCACAGATATTTCACGATGATGGCAAGCTTGGCTGCCTTGGCTGAGTCGGCAGGCACCAGATTATAGTTCATATCAGTCTCTATCTTCTGCCACTTATACTGGAAATCCACGTTGTATGGATAGGTATAGTTCTTCAGCAGCCAATTGTCGAGATTGTCGCGAGCTGGCGCATCGGTTGGGAAGATGGTGGTGCCATCTGGATCATCATCCGAGCAAGACACGAAGCCCAGGCTCAAGACTGCCACCATCAAAAACAAATATATCTTTTTCATATTTATTGTCTTTAAAATGAAACTTAAACAACCCATTACTTATTGCGTGGATTAGCCTCCAAGCCTGATGAGATAACATCCTGTGGGAGCTGAATGGCACGACGAGGGTCTTTCTCGTCCATTGTATCGGTCACCTCCACCAATTCATCGTTCTTGTTCAATGTACGACGGTAAATCACGATACCATAACGCTTCACGTCCTGCATACGTATTCCTTCGTGCATAGTCAAGAGGCGATGCAACTGCAAGATGCATTGTATGATAGGTTCCTGTGTATCCTTGTCGGTGACAAGCGAAGTATGCAATTCTTTTTTCACTGTAGGCGCATCTGGCTTATAATACTCGATGCCGGCATAGAAATTCTTGATACTTTCTATTGTAAGGTTACCACCTCTCTTGCCAAACACAGACAATTCGGTATTGACATCTGCCACAGCCTTATCATATTCACCTTTCAATGCATAAGCCTCGGCACGTTCCAAAAGCACCTGATCGGTATTGAACGCCGAGTAGATGGCATGTGCATAACCGATACCTGCTTGCAAATCGGAATATTCAAACTCGTATGGCACCTTGCGAAGGAAATATTTAGACAACGAGCTGTTGCTCCACACCTTATAGTTGAGGACGCTGGCATTGTTACCCCAAGGACCTGCAGCCTGCAGAGTCTCTGTCTTAGAAAGTACCTTGCCATGTGCATAACGATCGCCAACACTATAAGGACCACCTACAACACCCCACTCAGAATAAGCAGCTTGCAACAGGAGGTTGGCATTCTCGTTGGAACTGACATAAGCCTCTGTCTGAACCTGTTTGTTCATACTCAACTGAGAAAGGCTATACCAGTCTCGCAACTGTGAAGCTGGGTTCTCTCCCAAAGCCTTTGTTGCATATTCTATCGCCTTGTCGTAATCCTCGTAATACAAGTAGAAACGAGTGGCAAATGCGTATGCGGCCTTCTGGGTGAAATGATACTTTGGTGCAGAATAGTTGCCCCCCACCAAAGGCAAGCCACGCTGGATGTCGGCATCTATCTTCTTATATAAATCTTCCAAGGTGCCACGCTCATACTTCTGACCAACAATAGTCTCTGTATGCTCAGGATAAGGCAAACCTAGCTTGGTGGAAGCAGTGGTCTTGTCATAGGCCTCACAGAAAACGGTAGAAAGCATAAACTCAGCATAAGCACGGCACATGAGTGCCTCACCCAACTGGTTCTTATAGTTTTCCTTTTCCTCTTCCGACTGCTTGTCTATATATTCGATGGCTGCATTGGCTGAAGAGATGGCCTTATAATAACCATTCCACAATTCCTGAGGGCTCTCATCATCACCAGTTTCTGTGATATCATCCCAGTGATAAGCCTGCCCCTGGAACTTGTCAGCCTCTGTCCATCCCGTATTGTCAATGCAGTCACTATTATCTGAGTACATCTCCAACAAATAGGCTGGATATTTTGTAGAATATGCGCTCACGAGCAAGTTGCTCACCTCTTCTGGTGATTTCAGCTCCATACGATTGTCTGGCAACTTGTCTAGATAACTGTCGCATGAAGAAAGCCCCAAGAGCACGACTGCCAAAGCTGCTGATACGATATATTTTGTTTTTTTCATTGTGCTTACATTTTTTTAAAGTCCACACTTAACTGTCAAAGTAAACTGTCTTGGTACTGGTGAAGACACACCACCAGAGCGGAAGAACTCAGGATCCTGGCCATTCAATTTCTTGTCGGCATAGATCAAGAATAGATTGGTGGCCTGAAGTTTCAAAGACAGGTTGTTGAGAGGGTGAATCCACGCCTTAGGGAAATCATAACTCAAAGAGATTTCCTTCATCCTGATGAAATCGCCCTTGGCAATGCGTATGTCAGAATAGTTATAAGCATTGTAACCATAACGCAACTGCTTATTTTTCTCATACTGATATTTGCTCAGGATGACTGGCACATTCGTGATATTCTCATCACCTGCATGCTCCCAACGATTCTTAAACTCCTTGGTCATGGAAGACAAGTCTGAATAAGTGGCAGAGAACACAGGGTCGAGACGTACCACATTACCAAACGAGTAGGTCATAAAGACGTTCAAGGCAAAGCCTTTATACTTGAAGATATTGCCCAAAGAGCCTTGGATAGTAGGGTCGGTAGGACCTTCATATTTCAAGAAATCGAGGTTATCACGCTCCTGGAAGTTGATGTCATCAGATGTAATCTTACCCTTCTCATTGAGGAAAGAAGGGAAGCCATCCTCGGTCAATCCTTGGAATTTGACAGAGAACAAAGATCTTACAGGATAGCCCACACGACGACCACCCATGTTGGTAATCAAGTCGATGGCACGATCCTGACTCTCCAAATTGGTGATTTCCGTTTTACTATGAGAGAAGATGAAACTTGTGCTCCATGAGAAATCCTTGTTCTTAACATTAGTGGTACTGATGCTAAGTTCCTGACCGCTTGCCTTCATATCTGCTGCATTCGCCCAGCGGATTACCTCGCCACCAACACCCTGTGTGGTAACAGGGCCAATCTCATCATAGTTCTTACGAGAATAGATGTCGAAAGCCACATTGATACGGTCATTCAAAAAGCCTGCCTCAAAGCCGAAGTTGAACTCATGTTTCTTCTCATAGGTCAACTGGTCGTTCTCCAATTGACTCAACTGAATACCTGTTTCCTTATCACCAGTCAAGAAGCGCCAAGGTGTATAAGCCTTAAACACATTGGTGGAACTGGTGTAACTGGTTGGTGGAGGTGTGGCTGTAAGTGAGTAAGAAGCCTTCACCTTCAAGTGAGAAAGCGTAGGCATCAAAGACTGGAAGAAGCTCTCCTGGTCTACGTTCCAAGAACCTGCCACATTCCATGTCGGAGTCCAACGGGCACTACGGCTGCGTCCCATGGCATTGCTACCCTCATAGCGATAAGTACCATTGATGACGTAACGTTGCTTATAAGAATAAGTAGCGTTGGCAAAGAATGCCACCGAACGAGAATTGGTATTCGAAAGAGAGTAATAATCTGTATTCTCCTCCAAGCTCTTCTTGAAGAACTGATACATATAGAAAGGCACCTCGCCCTTATCGTACTGCATACCCCAACCATTGAAGAAGGAACGTGTACGCTCGATACCTGTCGTTTCCATACCACCGAAAAGGTTCATGAAATGGGTATTCTTATCAAATGACTTGCTATAGTTGGCTGTGAAGCGGAAGTTATAATCCAGCATTTTATTGTCGGTACGCTTATACATACCACCATTAGGCAATACTGTGATAGGCAAAGCATAAGGATTATCCGGATCTTTATAGAGATACTTATTATTGTCACGAATCAAACTATTGCCCATAGCACGATAAGACTCTGCCTGGTTAGAAGAGTCCTCTATCTTATACTCCTGTGAGGTTGTGGTATATTTCACAGCACCCAAAGCCGAGAGTTCCAAGTCCTTGATTGGCTTGTACTTCAACTCACCCTGAAACTTGGCATCAATGAAGTTGATGTCTATATAGTTGGTCTCCAACTCATGCAAGATATTGAAAGCTGCATAGTTAGAATGATAATAAGCATTAGGGTCGAGCGCACGAGAAGTGTTCAACGCATAAGAATATGGGTTGATATCAAAGTCACGCTTCACCTTACCTGACACGACATCTACATCCTGGCTCAATGTACCAGGAGCCTTTTGGTTACGATAGCTACCACTACCTATGATATTGAACGACAAATTGTCTAATATCTTGTGAGTGATGTTCAAGTTCAAGGTATAACGATTCACCTTGCTCTGCTTGTACCATCCTGGATCGGTCATCACGGAGAGAGAGCCATAGTAGTTGCTCTTGTCTGTACCACCACTCATGCTGACAGAGTGATTCATCATCACGGAATTGGAGAACAGTTCCTTAAACCAGTTGGTATTGCGGAATTCTGCTTGCTGCAAATAAGCATTCTGCGCTTCTTGAGTGTTTGCTAAAGCAAACTGACCAGTCTTGGAGTCGTATGTATTGATCAGTTCGTACATCTTACCATACACACCATAGTCGCTACCATTGAGGACATCAGACACGCCAAGCCATCCCTTCTCCTGCAACTCTTTGTAGATACCCATCTGTTCCTGGGAGTTGAGGATATTGAAATCACTATAACTTGGAATCATACGAGTGGTGAACTCACCCATATAATTGATGTGTGCCTGACCGGCCTTACCTTTCTTAGTGGTAACAACGATGACACCTGCCATGGCACGTGCACCATAGATAGAGGTAGCAGAACCATCCTTCAGAATCTGGAAGCTCTCAATATCATCAGAGTTCAAGCCAGCTATGGCAGAAGAAATCAAAGTCTCAGGGTCACCAGAAGACAAGTCATCGGCATTGATGTCGGTCACATCTTCCATGATGACACCATCCACCACCCAAAGAGGTTTTGAAGAACCGTAGATGGAAGTAGCACCACGTACACGAATCTTAGGCGCAGAGCCAAATGTACCCGTGACATTCTGCACAGAAACACCAGCCGAACGACCTTCGAGTGAACGGCTCACATCTGTGATACCATTAATTAAAGCATCATTAGCTGCAAGCTGGTCGGTAGCACCAGTAAACATACGGCGGTCCATCTTCTGCATACCAGTAACCACCACCTCGCCAAGGCTCTTGCTGTCGGCCTTCAGCTTGATGGTCATCTTGGCAGAAGGAGTCAAGGTCTGGCTCTCCATACCGATGTAACTTACTACCAGTTTCTTACCTGCAGGCACCTCCAGAGAGAAATGGCCCTCCATATCAGTGACGGTTCCCGTGCGTGCCGCACCTGCGACAACCACGGAAGCGCCAATGACTGGTTCGCCATCTTCCTGAGAAACTACGGTACCCGATACTTTAGTTTGAGCCAGTGCCCCCCCCACATATGAGGAAGAGATTGACTAACAAGAAAAGCAGTCTTTTTTCCATAAAATCCTCTCTTAAAAATTAAACAAACTTATATCTTCTTTAACTATTTCTGAACTTACAAACTTCTTCTATTTCTTAAAGATCTCTCTTCTCCTTTTACTTTTCGGTTGCAAATATAATACTTTTTAATGAATTTAGAACATTTTTTCCAAACTTTTTGTCACAAAATGCTATTTTTTCTTGATTTCTATCAAATATTAGATACAAAAACGCCAGTTTTAACTAAATTAAGTCAAAACTGGTGCATATTCTTAATTTTTCCCAAATCTTATAAATTCGAAGAATTCGCCCTTTATATTTTACTTGGAGAACGAATAATTTTCGATTGTACGGTTAGAATGTCCGATACGCCCTGTAAGGGCAGAAGCTCCTAGCCTAGGGCAACGCCCTAGGAAATGGAGCGTTATGCTATCGCCCTGTAAGGGCAAAAGCGTTCTATATGAGCTGATTTTAATGCTTTTGCCCTTTCAGGGCGCATTAATCCTTCCCATTTACCCAGGGCGTTGCCCTGGGCTAGGAACTTCTGGACTTTCAGCCCGTGCCAATCGTACAGGTTGAGTTTTTTACACTTTTTCTAAGGGAAAGCGGCTATTTCTTGATGGTGAACTCAAACTTCAAGCCGCCTTCAGGAAGGTTGCTCACACGGATGGTTCCACCATGCAGGAGCACGGCGTTCTTCACGATGGCGAGCCCCAGACCAGTGCCTCCCATCTTGCGACTCCTGCCCTTGTCTACTCGATAGAAACGCTCGAAGAGGCGAGCCAGATGCTCTGGCGGCACGCCCTGCCCATCGTCCGAGAAGATGAAATGCCACTTGTTGCCCTGCTCCTTGGCAGAGAGCGAGATGGTGGTGCCCTCGCCGGCATACGCCAGGGCATTGTCGGTGAGGTTGCGGAAGATGCTATAGAGCAAACTGCGATTGCCCTTCACCACGATGCGCTCAGGCAACTGAAGGTTGAGACTCATATGGCGCGACTCTCGTTCGAGCGCCGTCTCGCGAGTGATGTCGCCTACCATCTGCACGATGTCAACCGCCTCGAAGTCTATCATGTCGCTGCCATCGTCCAGGCGATTGAGCGTGGAGATGTCGCGCAGCAAGGAGGTGAGGCGCTCGCTCTGCGCATAGCATCGCTGCAAGAACTGCGCCTTCATCTCGTCGTTGATGTGCGGATTGTCGAGTATCGTCTCCAGATAGCCCTGGATGCTAGCCACCGGGGTCTTCAGTTCGTGGGCGATGTTCTGGGTGAGCTGTCGCTTCAGGATGTCTTGCTCCTTGCGAGTGGTCTGGATGCGCTTGTACATCTTGATGATGCGCTCGGCTATCTCGCCCAGTTCGTCGTTGGGGAACTTGGCGAGGTCTTCTATCTCCAGGCTCTCGTTGTGGTCGGCCTTGTAGGCGAAGATGCGCAACTTGGAGATGTTCTTGCCCAGACGGTCGGTGAACCGATAGAGCACCACGGTGAGCACGATGATGGCAAAGAGCGCAAACCAGATGTAATGCTGGTCGGCCTGGAGCGACTTGGAGAGGTCGTTGTTGTATGGCAGGGCGGTGCGCACGATGAGCTGGTTCTTGGGGAAATAGGACGCCACATAGAAATAGTCGTGCTTCAACGTCTTGGACTGGCGCTCCACGCTGGAACCCTGCCCCGTCTTCAAGGCTTGCACGATTTCCTCACGCTTGGCATGATTGGCAAAATGGGCATAGTCGCTGCTCATATTGTCGTACACCACCTTGCCGTCCGGGCGTACCAAGGTGACACGCAAGTCCTTGCTCTCATGGTCGTGCACAAACTGGCGCAGCTTGGCCTCCGCCACCACGACGTTGCTGCCCACGCTGTCGCTGTCGGAAATGAGGATGCCGCCCTTGTGCGACAAATCCAGGTCTTCGGCGAGCAACTCGTTGTAGCCCTCCAGTTTCATGGTGAGCGAACTGATTTTGTATTGCTTCTCGCGCGCCTGCTGGAACACGATAAAACTGACGGCGAACACAAGGAACACCGCCAGTACCATGAAATACAACTTTCTACCTACACTGTTTATCTTGAACATAAGCTATATCAATCCTATGAATTCTTCATTTTCCATTCGTCACCCAACGCCCTAGGCATCAAAGTAATAACCGAAGCCTAGGCGAGTGACGATGCACTTGGCAAACTTGCCTATCTTCTTGCGCATGCGGGTGATGTTGACATCCACCGTACGGTCGAGCACCATCACATCCTTAGGCCATACACGGTCGATGAGTTCCTGACGGGAGAACACCCTGCCTCGCTCCTCCAGGAAAAGACGCAGGAGCTCGAACTCGGTCTTGGTGAAAGGCACGTCCTCGCCATCGATGCTCACCGTCTTCTTGTCGAGGTTGAGTTGCAATCCCTGATAGTTGATAATCTTAGGCTCAGCCTCGCCGCCACCCTGCTTCTCGGCGGTGCGGCGCAACACGGCACGTATGCGCACCATCACCTCACGGATGGAGAACGGCTTCGAGATATAGTCGTCGGCGCCAATGTTGAAGCCAGTCACCGTATCGTTCTCCGTATCACGGGCAGTGAGGAAGATGATGGGGATGGATGCGGTCATCGGATTCTCCTTCAACTTCTTCGCCATCTGGAATCCGCTCATGCCGCCCATCATCACGTCTAATAATAATAGGTGGAACGATGCTACATCCTTCTCCATGGCTTCCTCGGCAGAATTGGCCGTTTCCACCTCGTATCCCTCTGTCTCCAGATTGAACTTCAATATTTCACACAAGTCTTGCTCATCGTCAACGACTAGTATTCTCTTCGTTTTCTCTTCCATTTTACTAATGTTTTAAATTCTGCGGCAAAATTACGATTTTTCTTTTGTAACAACGGTTACATTTGGTTACAATTTCATGACAATCATCATTATTATTGAAAAAAAATGATAAAGAGACCACTATTATTACACATTTTAACGTAATGTTATCTAATTAGCTACATCAATATTTGCTAGTTAAGCACTTTAATACTACTTTTGCAACCAATAATAAACAAATAGATCTATATAAACAACAGTAAATTATGAAAGATAAGGTAAACACTACTCTCGTCATCGGAGAGCGCATCAAGCAAGAATTGAAGCGTCAGGGTAAGACTTCTGTTTGGTTGGCACAGGAATTGGGTTGCCACCGCACAAACATCTACAAGGTATATGGTAGAGCTACCATCGACACAGGCATGCTGTTTCATATCAGCCAGTTGCTGAACGTGGATTTCTTCAAGCTCTACTCCGAGGCGTTAAGCAAGCAGAAGAAATAAAAACAGAAAGACTCAAAAAAAAAACAGTAGAAAGTAAGTTTAGAAACAACAACATTATACAAAGAGAGCCTTGCAGCTAGATTAGCAGCAAGGCTCTCTTTGTTTATCTATACCTATTTTATTATATAGCCAGTCTCTTCTCCAAACGCTCACGGATGGCTGCGATGAAACCGGCGGAGTTCACTGCCTTGGCCTCTACACCTTCCATTAAGTTGACGAGGTCCTTGGTGGCGATGCCGTCGTTGAGGGTATCGAAGCAAGCAGCCTCCAACTGGTCACCGAAATTCTGAAGGTCTTTGAGACCATCCATCTCACCACGCTTTCTCAGGGCACCGCTCCATGCGAAGATGGTTGCCATCGGATTGGTGGATGTATCCTCACCCTTCAAGTAGCGATAGTAGTGGCGAGTCACGGTGCCATGGGCTGCCTCATACTCGTACTTGCCATCAGGAGAAACTAGTACGGAGGTCATCATGGCGAGGGAACCGAAGGCGGTACTGAGCATATCGCTCATCACATCACCATCATAGTTCTTGCAAGCCCAGATGAATCCACCCTTGCTGCGGATGACACGAGCCACGGCATCATCTATCAATGTATAGAAGTACTCGATGCCGAGCTCTGCGAACTTCTGCTTATAATCGCTCTCGTAAACTTCCTCGAAAATCTTGCGGAACTGAGCATCGTAGGTCTTGGAGATGGTATCCTTGGTGGCAAACCACAAGTCTTGCTTGGTATCCACGGCAAACTTGAAGCAGCTATGGGCGAAGCTACGGATGCTCTTGTCGGTATTGTGCATACCCTGGATAACGCCAGCACCATCGAAATTGTGGATTTCAACTTCCTGCTTCTTGCCGCTCTTGCCCTCGAACACGAGTTTGGCAGTTCCAGGCTCATCGGCACGAAGCTCCACGCTCTTGTATACGTCGCCGTATGCATGACGGGCGATGGTGATAGGCTTCTCCCAGTTCTTCACGCAAGGGTGGATGCTAGGAATGGTGATAGGAGCACGGAACACGGTGCCGTCCATGATGCTACGGATGGTGCCGTTAGGACTCTTCCACATCTTGTGCAGATGATATTCATCCATGCGCTGTGCATTAGGAGTGATGGTGGCACATTTCACAGCCACACCATATTTCTTGGCAGCCTCGGCAGAGTCGATGGTTACCTGGTCGTTGGTCTTGTCACGATAAGGCAAGCCTAGGTCGTAATACTCCGATTTCAAATCTACGAAAGGAAGAATCAGTTCGTCCTTGATCATCTTCCATAGAATTCTTGTCATCTCGTCACCATCCATCTCTACCAATGGAGTCGTCATCTTAATCTTTTCCATAATCGATTCAGTATTAATATTGATAATTTGCTTGCAAAATTAATAAAAATATTCAATAAAAGAAAGGAAATACTAGAAAAATCTTTCAAAATGACAAGAAAAAGACACTTTTATACGTATTTCCGCATATTTATGCACATTATAACGAACTTGCACATTAAAA
>ERZ808270.1017-NODE-1017-length-13401-cov-25.695414_pt1 | contig 13401 bp, 13 predicted proteins | sample MGYA00521082_ERZ808270 | MGnify/ENA primary metagenome ERZ808270 (study PRJEB31516, sample SAMN03275594) | gut metagenome | biome: mammalia-associated habitat; material: feces | host: Papio cynocephalus | place: Kenya | collected 2012-07-27 ...
CCAGTACTAGGCATAAGGAGCTAAGTAGTCAACTAAATATAGGGAACTACACATACCTTGGAAGTCCTTACGTGGCACTTCCTTTCCTTTAAGTTGGTCTCGTTGCTGATAGTCCTCATCTATGGACTTCCGATGGCGATGATTTCGCAGTTCCCTGTTGTCAGCGACTACGCCTCGTCGTTTTGGATACTCTATACGATAGTGGGCGTTGGACTTCCAATCGCTATATTATACTTGAAAAGAAAATATAAATCTAAAAAATAAATGAATACAATACTGATAATTCTTGCTCTTTCGGTTCTCTTCCTCTATGCCAAATGGATATTCTGTATCTTGTATTATCCTTTGATGGCTTTGGGCGCCATGGGACAGAGGGCAAGTAATCGCAAAGTTTCTTATGCCTTGCGATTCCCGATGAAGGTGGCAGAACACTTCCTGAGATTCGGGGGGGGAGATATGTCCTGTTCCAGATAGGCATGATTCCTTCTGTTCACCTACGCACATGGCTCTACAGGGGATTGGGAGTGAAGATGGGGAAAAACGTGACAATTCACTTTCGTACAGAACTTCGAGCTCCCGAAAAGTTGACTCTTGGCGATGGCACTATCATTGGCGACAATGCCATCTTGGATGCCAGGAGAGGTTTGACCATGGGAAGGAACGTCAATCTTTCTAGCAACGTTTCTATCTATACACTCCAGCACGACCACAGAGACCCATTCTTCAATTGCCCTCCAGAGGATAAGGTGAAGTTCTCTGTTGAGATAGATGATAGAGTCTGGTTAGGCTCTAATGTCATTGTCCTTCCTGGTGTGCATATTGGCGAGGGTGCCGTATGTTGTGCGGGCTGTGTGGTTACGAAGGATGTGGAGCCTTACGCTGTTGTGGCAGGCATCCCTGCTAGGAAGGTGAGCGAGCGACCTCGCAATCTTAGGTATGAGTTCAAAGGTAAATCCTGTAGATTTTATTAATCTCGTGGTTCCTCCGCCTAGATGCCATTGGGAACAGCCAAGAAGTTTTTCCAGTAAAAGTTTGGCAGTTTCGTAGGAAAAGCGTAACTTTGCATTATCTTATTTTAGTATAAGATAATTGGATAAACGTTTTTTAAAGGAAGCTATTATGTTTAGAGATATAGAAATAGAAAGATTTAGGGGAATTAAACATTCCAAAATAGAAGGGTTGAAGCAAATTAATCTTTTCTTCGGAAAGAACAATTGTGGAAAATCGTCACTTCTGGATGCTATTTTTCTCATATCCGGAGTCTCGAATCCGAAGTTGCCATTGAATATTAATCTTTTGCGCAACTATAGGAGATTAGAGGCTTCTGATATGACTTTGGATTTCTATTCTCTTGATGTTACTCATTCGATTTCTATCAAGGCTACCAATCACGAGACACGAGAGTTGCAAATCTCCGTGTTTGAGTCTTCGAGTAGCAAGGTTGATTTGCTGGGCGATGACAACAATATCGCTTCTACGGATTCTAACGCCCATTATGGTTTGGTATTGAAAAGCAAAATAGGCGATGAAACTTACGAGGCTTCCATCATCTTGTCGCATTTGGGACAGAACGAATTGGAGCAAAGAGTAAAGCTGGATTCGCGATACAAAGAAAAAATAACATGTCGTTATCTCAATCCTAAGTATGACTTTTACACTTCCATCGAGGGATTGGTGGATGTCATCAAGAACAAGGACGAAAAGTTTATCATAGAGGCTTTGAGGATGATAGAGCCACAATTGAAAGATTTTGTACTTTCCCAGAATGAAGTGTTGGTTGACATAGGATTGAGTCAACGTATCCCTATCAACATGATGGGAGATGGCGCTCGTAAGATTCTTTCGATTCTCACTACCTTATATGAATGTAAGGATGGTATCGTGTTGATAGATGAGATAAGTAACGGTTTCCATTATTCCGTCATGTCAGGGTTGTGGAAGGCAGTTATTTTCGCTGCTCGTAAAAATAATGTTCAAATCTTTGCGACTACGCATGATATTGATTCTATCAAGGGGTTTCGGGATGCTGCCATTGGCGAAAAGGAGGTTGCTCAGGATGCCGCATGCTTTAAACTCCTGAGTACTCCAGATTCGGAGTTGAAGGCTTATCATTATTCCCTTGATAGCATAGACTATTCGTTGAATCAAGAAATTGAAGTAAGATAGTATGAACAAGATTTTTATCGAAGCAAAACATGACAAGACTTCTGAGTATAATTTTCTGAAGACTATTCTTTCTCAATATTTCCCAGATAAAGAAGTCTGCTTCATTTTTATGAATGGAGTTGGTAACCTGTTTGGCGAGTCTATACAAAATCAGATTCGTCAATCACAGGATGAGGGTGACAACGTATTGGTAATTCTTGATGCAGATTTCCCTGACAAAGGATGGGGATATGCCAAGAGAAAGAAGGATGTGATGGAGAACATGCAGCTTAATCGTATCTCTTTTCCATTCTTCTTATATCCCGACAATCAAAACGATGGAGATGTGGAGACTTTGATGGAATCCTTGGCTTGTAAAGATACTCACAAGGAATGGTGGGGTTGCTTTACTGACTATGAAATGTGTGTGAAGGGTATCAAGGATTCTGAAGGAAATTTGATGTATAATGTTCCCAATCGCAAAGCGAAGTTGCATACTTATATAAGTTCTCAAAGATTGAGTAATAAGCAGCGAGACAAGATAGGACAGGGACATTGGCTTTTTGACGACAAGGCTTATTGGGATTTAAACAAGGATGAGGTGATGCCTTTGATGGAATTCTTTAGGGAAAATCTAAAGTGAACGGAATCCCTATTCTATGGCGGGCTTCTAAAGCTTTTGCCGAGAAGTTTTGAAACGCCTGTTTGGCAAGTATAAGTAGAAGAAGTGAAAGGAGTTCCTTGTAACAGGGAAATGAAATTTTATCCCCACCCGAGTGGCGGCTAGGCGCAGAGCGATACTGCGGTGGGGAACATCAATAATTTTTTTATTCTTATTTATGGCAAGACAAAATAACTTGGCAATAGTTATCCCTGCCTATAAATCCACGTTTCTTTCGGCTGCCTTGGATTCCATCGCAGCCCAGACGTGTCAGGACTTCACGCTCTATATCGGCGATGATTGCAGTCCTAACAACATCGGGGAGATAGTGGATAGGTACAGGGACAAGATAAACTTGGTGTATAAACGGTTTGATACCAACCTTGGTGGCAAGGACTTGGTGGCGCAATGGGAACGTTGCATCGACCTGACGCAAGGGGAGGAATGGATTTGGCTCTTCTCTGACGATGATGTGATGGAGGCAAGGTGCGTGGAGGAGTTCTATAAAACCATAAAGGAAAAAACAAAGGCTGGTTTGATTCATTTCAATGTGAATTGTTTGGATGATGCTACAGGAAAGGTCACACCATTGCCTGTATTCCCTAAGTTCTGTTCCTCCAAGTTTTATCTTGATGAGAAGATACGAGGTCATCTCATTAGTTTTGTTGTCGAATTTGTGGTTCGAAGGGATATATTCTTCGACAACGGAAGATTCCAAAACTTTGATTTGGCTTGGGGAAGTGACTTTATCAGTTGGGTGAAATTCTCGGATGCAGCTGGTGGCATTGATACTTGTGTTGATGCCAAGGTGTTGTGGCGAAAGAGTGATGAGAACATTTCTCCCGATAAGTCGAATCCAATCTTGGTGAGAAAGATTCGTTCGCTGACAGATAATGCCAAGTGGTTGCTTGATTTCACGAAGCAACGAGGATATGGTCACAAATGGTTTTATACGAAATATCCTTTGGGTGAGATAAGGCGCAACAGAAAACTGTTGATGAAAGAGCAAAGAGAAATATTATTGAAAGAGTACAAGGAGAAAATTCAGCCTTCACTGCTTGTGCAATGTATTATTAAGTGGCTGAGATAGAATGATTTAAAATAATATAGTTATGATACCAAAAATTATCCATTATGTATGTTAGGTGGGGGGGGGTAAAGACACCTAGCGTAAAAAGATGTATTGCAAGTTGGCAAAAAGCAATGCCAGATTATGAAATAAAAGAGTGGAATGAAAGTAATTTTGATATAAATTCTGTAACATGGGTTAGAGAAGCCATTCAAAAGAAAAAATGGTCTTTGGCATCTGATTATATACGTCATTATGCCACATATACAGAAGGTGGCATTTACATGGACACAGACGTGATGACGTATAAGTCTTTTGATGAATTTTTGGGAAACTCATTCTTTACTTCTGTTGAATATCATCCTCAAAGTTTTAAAACTGTTGGCATTCAGAAAGTAGATGATAATGGCTATCCCAAAAATCCACAAAAAGGAGTAGAAGGTATGGGGTTGTTAGCTGCTCTCTATGGCGCAGAGAAAGGAAACGCTTTTGTTAAAGAATGTATGGATTTCTTTGGAAATCGCCATTTCATAAATTCTGATGGCAGCTTATATGAGCAAGAAATCAACCCAGGCATCATGGCTCGCTTATTGGTTAAGCATGGCTTTAGATACGTTGATAAGAAGCAACAATTGGAAGGTGGCATGTTGATACTTCCTTCTTCTGTCTTTGCTGGTGATGTTTTATGTCGAACCAAGGACTCTTATGCGATGCATTTTATGGATAATTCTTGGAAGGAGAAAAATTTCAAATGGTGGTTAAAGGATTATGTTAAGAGCCTTTTGCCTTGGATATTCAGAAAATAATCAACAAGTAGAACGACATCACTCTTTTTTAAATGCTACTTTTAAGGTGTGGTGCTGAGCAATCTTCGCTTAATCATATGTCAATACCAAACGCTAACTATATCCCTGTCGATGATGCGATGCTGCGTTTTGAGAATCATCTCCTATCTCATGATAGGGTGATTCTCTCAGCAAAGTTTGGGGATGGAAAGACTTTCTTCTTGAATAAGTTCAAGGAGAAATGCAAGGAGGAAGAAAACTCACCTTTTGAGTTTATCACGCTCTATCCTGTAAACTATCAGGTGCTGGAAAACAAGGATATCTTTGAGCTTATAAAGCATGATGTCCTTTTGCAGATGCTTCAGGCTGGGATGATAGATGTCAATTATAATGTGACAGCCAGAATGGCTTTCGAGTTTTATCTACAAAGTCATTTTGTTTCTGTCGGTGAATCATTCCTGTCGATGTTGACTGCATGTGGGGCTGATGATGGAGTTACTAAGACCTTGTTTGCAGCTTTCAAATCTGCCAGTTGGCTCAAAAGTTTGAAGAAGCAGGTTGATGGGGTCAAAAAGGAGATTGACCAGACAGAAGTTCTTGATAAGTATTTGGAATTGTTTGATGAAAAGTCGGTATATGAGAATGACATTATCACCAAGATTATTAGAGATAATATCGAGAGTTACCAAAAGGAAAATGGTAAGCGAGTGGTTCTTATCATAGAAGATATGGATAGACTTGATCCTGCCCACCTCTTCCGAATTATGAATGTCTTTTCTGCCCAGATGGACTATGGCTATCGCAGTATGCAGCCAGTCGATGATACGCTTGTTGGCAACAAGTTTGGAGTGAGCAATGTGGTTTTTGTGATGCATGAGAAGAATACCGAGGCTATCTTCCATCATTTTTATGGAGAAGGTGCTGATTATGAAGGTTATATGTCTAAGTTTTATAACAAGGACATCTTTCGGTTCTCTTTGGCGGAAGAAAAGGAGAAATATGCTTTGTCATTGATTGTGCAAGAGACAGGATTAGGAGAGGAAAAGGTCAAGGAGTTTTTCACCTCTGATTTCTTGGCAGTAAAGACGATGCGCCAAATCATATTTGCTTTGGACAAGGTAGAGGAACAATTTCAATCTTTGGAAGTGAAGCCTGGGGTAAAAGCTCATCCGCAATTGTTGAAGTTGTTTGTAATAGCCAAGAGATTGGGTGTAGGCAATGACAAGATAATTTCTGTTGTTGTCAAGCATTTCAAGGCATCTGATAGATTTTTTGTAGATAGATTACTTCCATTGGTTGTTAGAAATCCTAAGACTGGTGTGTTAGGACAAGTCTATGTTGAGAATAAGCAATACGGTGATTGTACTATGACAGTAGATAAAATCCACGATGATGGTTTGTGTACTCCTGTTGGGTATAATTCTATAGGTGAAGTAGATGGAGATAAAGATTTAAAGCAGAAAATTACAAATGTGTTATCCTTGTTGGGATACTAAAGAATATTGATTCAAATATGACAATCTCTTTTATCGTTGAGTGTGACGTATGTCATGCTAAGTATGTTTTTAAGTGTCAGTGCGACCATGTGATGAATCATGGGAGCATGCCGATTCGTGTAGGTTGCAAGAATTGTGGCAATATGCTACATGGTGAAATCTCTGCGCATGATATTGTCATGACTAAAGGTATAAAACAAGATCCTAAAAGTTTGATGGAGCCATATCCATACGTAGGTGTGTCGACTGAATTGCCAATATGCGCTGATTGTTATTTTACTGAAGGACAGTTGTTGAAGAATTTCTTGTGTTTGCTGAGTTACGTGAGTGACGTGAACATAAGGCACCATTCTCGTAGGATGAGTATTCTTGCTGATGGCATGAGCCAGACCTTGGAGGATTTGAAAACACTATACAACATTTACTGCAATGGAAATATAAGTGTGTTCAGTGCTTATGCGGAAGAAAAGTTTGGCAAGGACAAAAACGAGGTTATAAAGGATAAGGGAGATATGCAAAGAGGATTTGTCAATGTCTTCATGCAGCTGTTCAGTGTGATTATTCCAAAAGCGTATTACTCGAAATTTACAAAGCCATTCGTGGAAGAGTTGGATAAGGTAGTGTCTAATGCAGATGAAAGCACCTTGAAAGCTTTGCTCAAAGTTGTTTCTGGCAATATGAATATCGAGAGAGACATTGATGAGAGTATAAAGGTTTTGATGGACTTTGTGGAGAGGCTTGCTAATTTCTTTCCTGTCATGTTGCTGCTTGACGAGGGGGATTTCTCCAATACATATTGTGGTAAGTTGTACCTGTCTACTGCCGATTATGCAGAGGTGAAGAATCTTTATGCGGAGCTGTTTGAATTGTTGAGCCGCTGGAGTATGCTTTTGGTTGGACTTGAAAATCTTAAAGTACGTGGTGATTATGACAAGTTGAATACGATGAAACCTTTGGCTGATTTTTGTAAAATGACCAATGGAAATAAGTCCGAATACATAGCGGCTAATAGTTGGTTAAAAGGCTATTATATGCGAACTATTGACAACAAAATACGAAATGGTATAGACCATGCCAAAACCAAATACAATAGTCATACGCAAATCTTGGAATACTATCCGAACGTGCGTAAACCAGATGAGAAACAAGAAATTGCTCTTGTTGACTTCACCTTTATCATATTGCAACAAGCTATAAAATTGGCAGAGTCGCTTTTCTTGGTGATGAGGGTGTTAAGCCGTGTTTAAAAGTTTAAAATAATAGAAAACAATCTTATGGAAGATAAGAAATCAATAGTTTGGGTAACATCGGGTTATCTTCTTCAGGTAGATTTCCCGATATTAAATCAATTAAATAAGGTCTATAGGATAAAATGGGTTGTTGATGCTGCTGAAAATTCAAATCAGAGACAGCATGCCAAAGAATATGCGCAACAAAACAACATAGATGTTGAATTTTTCTGTTTGCATCAGCATCGCTATCTTCCTACAGCTTATTTTGAGTATGCAAAATTGGTTAGATGTTTGGCAAAGTTGGATTATGGTTTGTATTATTTTGATATAATAGCTTTTCCTTATCTATTGTTTGCTATAAAAAAGTATTTGCCGACAAATAAGGTAATTATGGCAATGCATCATGGAAAAATCCATAATGGAATGCAACTGCGCTATTTGTACAAGCATTATCTGCCTTATTTATGCAAACAGCCTTTCTGGTTTCAGTATTTTTCTGATACACAAGCTCATTATTTCACCGGGGATTTGTCGCATCGCTTTGTCATTCCTTTGGCATTGAATGATTTTGGTAAAGCTACAGTAAAAACTCCAACAGATTATGTACAGTTTCTTTCCTTTGGACATATTATCGAAACCAAAAATATTGGATTACTGATAAAAGCTGCATGTTTGCTGAAAGAGAGATGCAATCTTCCTTTTAAAGTGAAGATTGTGGGACATTGTAGAACTTGGAGTACTACGTATCAACCTCTCATCAAATATCCCGAGATATTTGATTTGCAGATAGAGTCTGTTCCCGACTCGGACATACCAAACCTTTTCTGCGGTTCTCATTATCTGGTATTGCCTTATAAATCGGTAACACAGAGTGGACCGTTGCGAATAGCTTATGGTTACAATATTCCTGTGATAACTTCCGATTTGGATGGCTTTAGGGAAAGTGTCATAGAGAACGTTACGGGACTGATGTTTAAAACTGAAGATGTGGAAAGCCTGGCAAGTGTCATGCAACAAGTTGTAGAACAGCATCCAAATATGTATGCTAAACTCAAAGAGAGTCAGAAGGATTATGTGGAGCGTAACTTGAAAGTGGATGCTGTGGTAGATAAATACAGAAAAATGTTTGACTCAATAAATAACTAAAAGATGAGATTAAAAGATAAACTGAGTGAGATGCATTCACTATTGTTTCTAAAGATGGTTCCATACATGTTTCATGAGTATTGGAGTTTTTCCAAGCACGTGGCAAGATGTCGGATGTCAAAGAATCCCGAGAAATTTCTTACAGACATATTGATGACTACCCATGCTGTAGAAAAGGCTTTTTCTTTAGATAACAAGCGAAAGGGATTTGGAGTTAAAAAGATCGTGTTTTTGACAAATAACATTCAAAATTATATTCGCAAATATGGTTATTCGCAAAATCTGAATGTATCAATAGCTTTGATAAACAGTTACTTGAATTTCCAAGAGAAAGATGGATTTAAGAACGAGACGTTAGATGATATATCGGCAAAACTAAAAAATATAATAGAAAAGTACAAAATTCCAGAGAATGTGTTTGAGGAGGCTGGTTCTTTGTCACGAACAAAGTCACAGATGATAGACGCTACCCATGTGGATTTTGCAAAGTTGGCAAACAACAGATATTCTTTCCGTCATTTTTCTAAAGAAGAAGTGTCTGAAGATGTGATAAGAAAAGCTTTGGACATTGCAAAGAAATCACCTTCGGCATGTAATCGTCAATCTTATAGGGCACATGTGTTTACTGGCAAAGATAAAGATAAAGTACTGAAACTTCAAGGTGGTGCAAACAGCTTTTATGAGGAGGCGAACAAGGCAGTCCTTATAACCAGTGACATGAATCGATATTATACTACGGAGATGCATCTCCCATATGTGGATGGTTCTCTGTTTGCCATGTCTTTTATTTATGCTCTGACTTCTCTTGGAATAGCATCTATACCTTTGACGATGGGGCGAAAACTGGATGTACTGAAAGATATTCATAGATTATTTGATGTGCCAGAAAATGAAGTTCCTGTGATTTTGATTGCCATTGGCAATTATCCAGACAAGGCAGAGTTGTCTTTGTCTCATCGAAATGGCGTAGATTCATTTACAACATTCCATTGACATGAAGAAAATACTAATTATTACATATAGTCGGGAGGTGAATCCCGGCACATTCCTGCAAGCATACGGCGTACAATATGTGTTCCATCAACTCTATCCTGATGCTCAGATAGACTTGATAAAGCACAAACGGATGTATTCTATAGCTGCAGAGAAGAAGAACTCGACAGGTAAGGAGAGTAAACTAACTTTTATTAAAGCCAAGGTTCGGGCTATACCTCGTAGATTGAAATATGAACTGGCTTATCGAACCAAGTTTCATTTGACAGAGCAAGAGTTTGATTTCTTTGATTATGATGATGTTGAGTTCAAGGCTTTTGCCGAAGGGTACGACTTGATAATAGTAGGCAGCGACACCATTCTTATTAACTTGGAGAAGAATGGGCATTATGGATTGATGTGGCTTCGTGGTATTGATACCCAGAAAATACTCTTTGCAGCGAGTGCTGCTCCTGCCAACTTTGAACTGAATGAACAGCAGAAGAAAGATTTGCATGTGTCTTTCTCTACGTTTAAACTTCTTGGAGTTCGTGACGAGGTGACAGAGCATTTGCTCCGTGACGATATAGGCATGGGCGACAAGGTTTATACCCAGTATGACCCTACTTATTTGATTCCAGAAACAGAGTTTTCTCTTCCTTTCTTGACAAGAAGAAAATTGGAAAACATTCGCAAACGTCAGAAAATAGCTTTGGTCAACTTTAGTGTAACAGGTTGTCCATTCAAGAAAGAGATGACAGAGTTCTTGAAATCTCATGGCTATTATACCATTTCGACATTATATAATGAGTGGGCTGATTGTAATCTCATGTCATTGTCACCTTTTGGTTGGGCTGCCATGTTCCGTTATGTAGATTTGACAGTGACTGAGCGTTTCCATGATTCTGTATTCACATTGCGTAATGGCAAGCCTGTCGTGGCGATAGACTGGAACGGAGAACGCTTCTCTAAAGATGGTTTTTCAAAAACTCAAAACCTCTTGTTGCTCTATGGATTAGAGTGCAATCATTTTATAGCTACAAGTTTAGAGGAAGCTAAGACTGTGATGGAATACATCAAGGGAATTTCCGTGGAAAAATATAGAAACAAAATCACAACTCAAAATTCACATATTGCAGATGCCTATTCGGTAATGTTGGATGGTATTAAAAGCAAAATACATTCATGAAATATTTATTAGTAATTGATCATATAGGTACTGGTGGCGCAGAGCGCATACTTGTTGATTATCAACGCCATCTTATCAGTAAAGGTCATCAGGTGAAAGTTTTCTGCTTGTCTGGTAAAAAGGGGCGGAGTAAGCTGGATAATGATTTGGATGTAGTTTATGGTGCCAGCAATGATGTTGATAACTTGATAGGGAAATCTTGGCAGCAAGCAATCTTGCTTTTTAAGTTACGAAATACAGCAAGCCAATTTCATACGGATGTGATATTCTCATTTTTGGAGAAGAGCAACTTGTTGGTCTCTTTGATTCCTTCTGTCAAGACAAAGGTGCTGACGGTTCATAACGTACTTTCCATCCAATATACAAAGATTAAGTCTGGCATAGTACGTAAGGTACTGTATTCCATGATACGATGGATGTATAATCGTTGTCCTCATGTTATTGCAGTTTCCAAGCAGGTGAAGGATGACCTTGTGGATTCTTTTGGGGTAAAGAAATCAAACGTTCATATTATCAACAATTACGTAGATAGGGGGGACATTCAGGAAAAAGCATTAGAGAAGGTAGATAACTATGTCTTTGAGCCTGATGTGAAATATGTGATGAACGTTGGGCGATTCTCTGACCAAAAGGCACAATGGAAACTCTTGAAGGCATTCTCTTTGTATCTGAATCAATCTGCGGGAAATGTGAGATTGGTCTTGATGGGACAAGGTGAGCATACGGATGAGTTGAAGCAGTTGGCTGAAGACTTGAAGATTGCAGACAAGGTTGACTTCTTGCCATTCAATATCAATCCTTATAAATATATGACTCATGCTCGTTTATTCGTGCTGTCAAGCATATTTGAAGGCTTTCCTATTGTTCTTGCCGAGACTTCATCTTTGCGAATTCCTTTTGTGGGAACAAGAAAGGCTATACCAGAGGAGATGTTTGATGATAAAGAAACGTGGAATCAATGTATCTTTGACAGTACAACATTGAAAGCTGATTTCTCCACAGAGATACATGAGGATGAAAAGTGCTTGGCAAAGTTGATTAAAAAAGGTGTTGAGGACTCTGTTTTTAGAAAGATGATTCTTACCCATACGCAGTTATGGGAAAATAATAATGATAAATCAAAACAGTTTGAGCTTTATGACAGATTCAGATAAACATGCCTATTGTATTTTGGCTCATGGCAATTGGGAACAATTGCAACTTTTGGTAAGTGTTCTTGATGATGAGAGAAATGACATATTCTTGCACATAGACAAGAAAGCTTTGAGTAGTTTTGAGATATGGGGGGGCAAGGTTAAAACAAATCACTCGCATATTTTCATAGCAAATAGTATTGATGTGAGATGGAGCGATGTCTCGCTTGCTGATGCTGAAATAGAATTATTCAAGTCTGTCTTGCATTCTGGTATTATGTATTCTCGTATTCATCTCATCTCTAGTGCTGATTTGCCGTTGAAAAATCAAGATGAGATTCATGCGTTTTTCATGGAGCATAAGGATGAAGAATTTATTAATGTCATAGCTCCTAAAGCGTATATAAAGCGACTGAAATATTATCATTTCTTTGTGAGATATAGAAGAAATCGCCCTTTGGTAGATTTTGCGCGAAGAATTCTACTAATTCCACAGTTGTTCTTTGTGAATCGTTTGAGAAAGTCGCCTTTGAAGTATGCTTATGGTAGTGAGTGGTGTAGCCTTTCCTTGGAAGCAATACGGGAAATTGTGGATAAGTTTTCTTTGTGTCGTAATATGTTCAGATATACAACTTGTTGTGATGAGCATTATAAGCAAATGATACTTATATCCAATGCTAAATTCAAAATTTCCGATAAAGGTAATTTGAGATTCATCGTTTTTGGAAAAGGCTCTCCATCTCCTAAGACGTTGAGAGTGGCAGACGCTGATACATTGAAAAATAGCAAATGCCTGTTTGCCCGTAAATTTGACATGAATATTGATAAAGGGATTGTCTTGACTATTTGTCGAAAAATCATGAATAATAAATAATTAGGATTGACACAAATGAATTGTAGAGTTTATAATTACGACAAAAATAAAGTGCAAATAGCCAAGGCGGTTATTCCTTTCTTGATTATTTTGCACCATTGCTATTTTCTGAAGGGCTTGGGATTCTTTCATAATTTGGGAATCATCTTGGTGTCTTTCTTTTTCCTTATGTCTGGATATGGCTTGATGACAAGTTTTATGGCAAAAGGAGAAGGTTATTTAAAGGGGTTCTATTCAAGGAGAGTCTTAAAGGTTTTCTTGCCTTTTTTGTTGTCCCTTGCCCTATGGTTGGGATATGAGACTTTGGTTGTGGATGCCTTTGATATTAAAAGTTATTTACTAGAGACTAATATGGGGGATTGGCTACCAAACTCATGGTTCGTATGGATCATTTTGGCAGGTTATATTTGCTTCTATATAGTCTTTAAACTACGTATTTCATTGCGGAATAAGCTGATTTTGTTCTCCTTGATTTCTTTTGTGTACTACATTATGGGGGGGCAATTTGGACTACCTCAATATTGGTATAGAAGCTCTTATGCAATGGCTTTAGGTATGCTATGGAGATTTCAAGAAACAAACATTAGAAAGCTATTGGGAAAGAAAGCTGTTTTTTGTGCATTCCCGCTTGTATGCGTATGTTGTGGGGCATCTGCATAGTTCCGTGGATAAAGAAACTTAATTTTTATGATAATCCAT
>ERZ808270.1020-NODE-1020-length-13374-cov-2.933929_pt1 | contig 13374 bp, 9 predicted proteins | sample MGYA00521082_ERZ808270 | MGnify/ENA primary metagenome ERZ808270 (study PRJEB31516, sample SAMN03275594) | gut metagenome | biome: mammalia-associated habitat; material: feces | host: Papio cynocephalus | place: Kenya | collected 2012-07-27 ...
TTTGCTTCAGACGACGGAAGAATTTGGAACAGCCGGAAGGGGCTGCTGCGCCGAGTGCATTTCCTGCATGCTGGCGGTATTTGTAATGGGCGGCACTGTCGTAGTAGACTTCCCCGAAGCAGGATGCAACAAGATAAAGCCACCAGTCGTGCATGTAGATATCCTGTGGCATGCTGATCCGGATATAGGACATAAGAGCCTGATTAAATACAATGCTGGCGCCGCGGGCGATGTTCTCAATCAAAGCATTCCGGAAGTCCGGGATTAACTCTTTTCCTGCGGTCTGCATGGACTCCGGAAGCAGATTCAGGGAATCGTCGGTATTCCAGGCATCACAGCAGTAAAGCAGCGGTGTGGCAAATGCACGGATCTGGGAATCGTTCTTCTTTTTCTTCGGTGATTTCGATTTGCGCATCTGTTCGAGCTTCTGGCAGGCGATGGAAAGCTTGTCCTCGTCCCACACATCATCCTGATCGGAGAGGGCGTAGAAGTCCACATCCGGATCAGATAATTCAAACAGACGGAAAAAAGAAGCGACAACACCACAGTTTTCGCCACATAAGTATTGGATATTTTCGTGGAGAGCCGCATAGGCGCGCAGGATATCCACGGTGCCGTCCGAAGAACCGTCGTCACGGACGAACAGCTTCACGGCAACATTTTTCTGATTCAAGATACTGTCTAATTGTTCTTTCAAGTAAGCTTCGCCGTTGTAAGTGGATAGCAGAACCTGAACTGTATACATAATAGTCTCCTTTATAAAAACGATATTTCAAATAATATAATCTGGTCAGGCAGTTGGTTTACACTGATAAATCTGTGTAGATTTTTGTCATCAGCTTATGAACAAGTGAGATGTCAAAATATTTTCGGCAATTGGACTGGTTTTCCTGACCAAGTGTCTGTGCCAGTGTCGGATCATCCAGAATCTTGTTGATCTTTTGTGCATATGCATTGGCATCTTTCACAGGCAGTAAATAATGCTTGCTGAGCGTGTGTGGTTCTGCAGCAAGCAGATCCCGATCTCCGCGGATATCGGATGCAATGATTGGAAGTCCGGCTGCCATTGCCTGCATAACAGCGACAGAAAGCCCTTCCTGAAAACTTGTAAACAAGAAGAGGTCCGCACAACGGTAAAGATCCAATACATCCGTGTGGTATCCGGCAAAAAAGACGCGGTCACCAATCTGTAAATCCTGTGCAAGCTGTGCGAGTGATTCGGCGAGAGCACCTTTGCCACAGATGGCAAGGATTGCATCATCACGGTTGGACTGTGCAAATGCGCGTATTGCAGTTTCTACATTCTTTCGTGGAATCAGTTCCGCAACGGTCAGTATAATCTTCTTGTCGGATGGCAGACCAAATCGCTGGCATACATCTGTTTTATCGACATGGATGGAGGCGATCGCATCCGTATCTACGCCAACTCCCGGAACATAGTGAACATTTGGATGGTGAAACCGTTGTTTGGCAGCCAGATAATCTTCCTGGTTCAATGTAATCAGACAATCCGTGATGTGTGACAGCCATTTTTCTACATTATAATAAAGCAGGTAATTCTTGATACCAGCACCACGGAAAAAATGAAATCCGTGGACAAAATAGATGACCTTTGTTCCATCCTTGCGGAATTTCTTTGCGGCAAGTCTGCCGACTACACCGCCAAATGGTGTCTGTGTATGCACGATCTGGCAAGGATGGCTGCGCAAGTAACGCTTTAAAATACGAATTGATTTGAAGGTGTTACCGAACTCCGTCACTTTTCTCGGTATCGGTAAATCAATGATCTCGATATCCTGTGCGGCTAATTCGCTGGCAAAACTACGAATCCGTTCTGCCGTGCTGGAATTTCCTTCCTGAAAATTTGCGGCAACCGAGATTGCATAGCCCATATCCTGTAAGATGCGGATGTTATCTTTATTAAAATGATCAATCATCGACGCGGAATTCGCAATCAATAAAGCGTGTTTTTCCATATAATAATGTCCTGTTTGTATTTTTATAATCTCACTGTACCTGTATGGGAAAACGTGTGATACAGATTCCCATAACCAATATAAATTATACTACAAAATGGAATTCAATACAATTCAATACATTTCAATATAATGCACGACATCTGAATAATGTACAATGCGATGGGTTCTATAAAAGAAGCTGCACTTGAATTATCAGGTGCAGCTTCTTTTTGGATTATTTTGATTCTATCGAAAGATATTGCGGCAGAATCCAATTATCGGAATAAGAGGCATTGATTGCATTGGCGGTATCTTCATCCAGTTCTTTGCGTGTATCAGAGTCTGCATCGCATTGATACCAGTTTGATTCGGTATCGCTGACAGCTTCAGAAATAATGGACTGTTCCTTTTGCAGGCTGCCATTTTGTACAGTATAGTAGTCATATTCAAATTCTGCTGCACTGTTTGCACCCATTGCCGAGATAAAGTACAGGTTATCTTCTTTCGCATACCCAACATTGAGCAGGCAGCGCTCCTGGGCGGAGATAAGTTTCTTTGCTGTGCTTCCGTCGTATGTCCAGATTTCGTAAACCGATTTGCTGGTCGTGTCTTTCGCATCACCGATAATCAATTCATCGTATCCGTCGTTGTCCATATCGATCAGTGCGGCACCGATATCATCAAAGGACAAGGCATCTGCATTTGTGACTAAAGGGCTGATATCTTCATCCACGCATTTTCCGTAGTCCCATTTTTCGGTGATCGCGGTTCTGTATTTATCCAGTATATCTTTGTATACATCATTGAAATAATAGGCAGAGTCGTCAGTCTGTGGCTGATTGCTGTTGCCGGACTGTTCGGTAGTCACTGTTTCTTCAGCACTGCTCTCTGTTGTCTGTTCTGAGGTAGTTCCTTCGGTAGTATTTTCCGTTGTGCTATCGGTGGAAGCTTCAGTTGCCTGGGTAGTAGTTGCTTCTGGTGCCTTGGCTGTGCCACATCCGGAAAGCGCGCATGCGCTGAGTGCCACAGCCAGAGTCATAACTGAAAATTTTTTATTCATAAGGAATCCTTCTTTCTTGGAATTATATTGTTATGGCAAAAATAACACAAAGAGGATGAGAACACAATAGCCTATATAAATCTTAATATAATTTTAAAATATATGCAATTTTTATAAACGAATAATCTGCTTTTTCAGAAGCACAGAATCGACATCCTATGATATTTGTGATACACTTTGGCTATTGAAATGTATGACAGATGTTGGAGGATAGAAGGATGTTTAACCGAACGTCATTACATATCGCTATGCTTGTGTGGGGCTGTATCTTCTCTTTGATCGCTGCACTCTGCATGTTTATGAGCAAAAATTTCGACCGGGAGAAACGCAGATGGATGATTATGATGGAATTATCCTGCGCGGTACTGTTATTGTGTGATGCACTCGCGTGGGGATACCGCGGTGTTCAGGGGGCAAATGCATTTCTGGTGTTATATTTCAGTAATTTTTGTGTGTTTGCATTCAGTGATATTCTGCTTGCAATGTATCATGGCTATCTGTGTAACTGCTTGTTCCGGGAAGATAAGAAGCTGGGGATTAAGAAACCGGTTGTTCGTATGTGGGCTGGTTGTGTGATCACCGGAATGGCAGTTTTGCTTGTGATTATATCGCAGTTTACGCATTGGTATTATTACTTTGATGATCATAATTACTATCATCGAAACAGTGGATATTTTCTATCGCTGGCTTTGCCGGTGGTGGTGATGCTGATTGATTTTTCCATGCTGGTGCAGTACCGGAAGAAAGTTGGACGGATGCTTTTCCTGTCGCTGGTATCGTATATCATTCTCCCGTTCCTTGGAACAATCGCGCTTGCATTTTATTATGGAATCTCGCTTACAAATATCGCAATCAGTATATCCATGATTCTGATGTTTGTCACTGCGATGGTGGAGCAGAACGAGAATCTGGCACGGAAGGAAAAAGAAGCGGCGGATATGCGGATAGCGGTGATGATGTCACAGATCGCACCACATTTCATATACAATACACTCAATTCCATCGCGGGTTTGTGTGAGACAGACCCGGCGGAAGCGAAGGAGACGACGATTGATTTCTCGGAATATCTGCGTGGAAACTTAAATGCGTTGAGCGAGAAGAAACCGATTCCTTTTGACCGGGAGCTTGCGCATGTAAAGTATTATCTGGCAATCGAGAAAAAACGGTTTGGAGACCGTGTGAAGGTGTGTTATGATATCCGGGAGGAAGCGTTTGTACTTCCGGCACTTACATTGCAGCCGGTTGTGGAAAATGCGGTCAAGCATGGTTTGTGCAAGAAAAAAGGCGGAGGAACCGTGACAATCCGGACGGAAAAATCAGGCGATCAGATACGCCTGACGATAGAGGATGACGGAGCGGGTTTTGATCCGAAGGAAAAGACAACCGATGATAAAATACATGTCGGACTGGAAAATGTGCGAAGAAGACTGCGGGATATGTGTGATGGATCGCTGCAGATACAGAGTGAAAAAGGAGTAGGAACGAGAGTACAGATATGCGTGCCGTTCCGGGAAGGAGAAGACGGATGAGAATATTAGCAGCAGATGATGAAGCATTGGGATATAAGCAGCTGGTATCTGCCATACAGGCGGCGGCACCGGAAGCGGAGTTAAAGGCATTTCAGGAGCCGGATGAGCTGCTCATCTATGCAAAGGAGCATCCGTGCGATGTCGCTTTTTTAGATATTGAGATGGGAACATTATCCGGCGTTGAGGTGGCGAAGCAATTGAAACGCTGGTATCCGAAGGTGAATATCGTGTTTGTGACAGGGTATAATCAATACATGGAGGATGCTATCCGGCTTCGGTCCAGTGGGTATGTCGGAAAGCCGGTAACGAAAGAGAAGATACAGGAAGAACTGGAAAATCTGCGGAATCCGGTGGAAGAAGTGAAGCGGGATGTATTAGTTGCGAAATGCTTCGGGAATTTCGATGTGTTCGTGAATGGAAAGAGCCTGAGCTTCGAGCGGAGCAAGACGCGGGAGATGCTTGCTTATCTGATTGACCGGCGGGGCAGTGCCGTGACATCCGGAGAACTCCGGGCAATACTCTGGGAGGATGCAGAGACCGACGAGAAGACAGGAGTATACCTGCAGAAGCTGAAGCGGGATCTGATCAATACCTTAAAATCGGTTGGGAAGGAATCGGTGTTCGTGACCGGCTGGAACAAATATGCGATTGATCCGGCACAGATTTCCTGTGATTATTATGATTACTTAGATGGCAAGCCAGAGGGCATACGAGCGTACAACGGGGAATATATGACGCAGTACGACTGGCGTGGAATTGAAGATATCAAGTAGATGTGGAAATAGAAGAATAGAGACACGATAGAACGTATCGTTGTTTCTATTTTTTTTATGGATGTCATTTTTTACATATCTATTACGTTTGTCATATTTTTGTCATATTTGAGTTGCTATACTATAGCTATATTTTACTGACAAGGGGATGATTGCGCTTGAAGATAATTATATATGACGATGACAGGAAGATGCGGCGGCGCATGGCGCGTGTCATCCGCGGGATAAATAAGGGTGCGGAAATCCATGTGTTTAAAGAGACACAGGATGCACTTGATTATGTGGCAGAACACCAGCCGGAGGTTGCATTTATCAGCACAGAGAATGAAGACGGCAGAGGGTATTTCCTGATTAAGCGGATGAAATACTTAAGCCCACGGACGAATGTGATTGCGGTCGCGAGTGAGTACCGGTATCTGAAGGAACTGACCGAGCTGCGTGTGAGCGGCTACGTAACGGAAGGCATCACGAAGGAAACGGTGAGTGAAGAGATGGAAAACCTAAGGTATGCGGTGTGAGATGAGATAGGTAACGAGTGAAGACTCGGGATAAAAGCGTGATTCGATACACGTAGTAATTTACGAAAAGGAGAATTGTATGAAAGGAAAAAGAAACATGAGAAAATTAGCGAAGCGTATAATGAGTGTTGTACTAGGCGCAGCCATGCTGGTTAGTCTGCTTCCGGCAGCGAATATGAATGTATGTGCTGCTTCTGAGTCTGTGTTTAACAATGAAGCTGCAGATAAGCTGGTGGCATCCATATTAGGCGATGGAATTACTGCAACGAATGTGCAATGCACTGGAAGTGTGCGTGGTTTCAGTGGTGGAATGAGCGAGATTGGAATTGAATCGGGTATTGCGTTAGATACGTCGAATAATGGAGTGACCAATATTGATCCGGATTTGCTGGAGTTAATTAAAAGTAATGGAAATAGCTATGGGGATGGACATGTGTCAACCATTCAATTTGATCTGATAGCAACGGGGTCACTGCTTAATTTTAATTATGCATTTGCTTCGTGTGAATTTGATCAACCGGCTGCATATAATGATATTTTTGGATTGTTCGTAAGTGTAAATGATAGTAAATTTGAAAATATTGCCATATTAGATGACGGAAAATCGGTGACCATTCAAAATTTGAAAGAAGGCAATTATTATACATCATGGTCTGGTCAAAAACTTAGTTTTATCAGTAGTAATTCGCATGGAAGTGGAGTTTCCAATATATTTACCGCACAAAAAAAGGTAAATAAGGGAGATAAAGTTACTGTAAAATTTGCTATCTCAGATGTTGGAGATGATGCGCTTGATTCATATGTGTTTATTCAGGCAGGTTCCCTGAGCTTTGATGCTCCGGGAGCAAAGCCAAACTACACAAATGAAACATTGGGGGAACTGACTCCGAATGCGACATATGTTGTGTCAAGTGCGGGTGAAACCTATACATTTGTTGCTGATGAAAATGGTCAGATTCCGTTAAGTGGAACGGACCAGAATGGAAAAAATTATGACTTTATTGGTAAACAGATTTCTATTTATCAAAAGGGCGAGGGCGATACAGGAGATTCAGAAGCGAAGGATGTTGAAATTGCAGCCAGACCGAATCCGAGTGAACCGGAGGTGCCAACCGATACACCTGCAGATATTGATAAAGAAAATGTTACAACAACGAACAACAGTATAACAATAAATGCCGTTCCGGGGCAGGAATATCGGATTGGAGAAGATGGTGAATGGATCTCTGCGGATGATGCAGGAAAAGTTGTTTTTAATGGTCTGGAAGGATTGAAAGATTATACGATTTATACGCGTGTAAAAGCGACGGATGGTGCACCTGCTTCTCTGGTATCTGAGGGTGTTAAGGTGACAACGAAGGGAATGTTTGACGAACAGTCTATTACGAAGACGGAGAATAATGGCGTATATGATGGAACAGAACATGTACTTAAAGTGGAAACAAGCATCGAAGGAGCTACAATTACTTATTCAGATACACTGAACGGAACATATAGGGAAACACCATATTCATTTAAAAATAGTGGTACACATACAGTGTATTACTGTATTTCCAAAGATGGTTATTATAAAAAATATGGAACATTAACGATAGAAATCCAGCATGATAAGCATATTTTAGAATACTCAGCGGAGGATAACCGTTTAGTTGCAAAATGTACGGATGAAAATTGTGAGTATCATGAGAAGGGCGTTTCATTGACATTATCTGCTGATTCTAAGGTATATTCCGGCGATGATGTAAAGGCTTCCTACGGAGTTGGAGAAGCAGAGGAGTGGAAGAATGTTACCGGAACAGAAGCACCAACTATCCAATATGAATACAAAGCAACAGCAAACGGTACCTATGCAAGTACAACAGAGACTAAGAATGCTGGCTTTTATAAGGCAACAGCAACCTGCGGCAATCAAACAGCAAGTATAGAGTTTGAAATAACAAAGAAAGAAATTACAGATAATGATGTAGTATTGGATAAGGATTCATTTGTGGTTGCTACGGATGGAACAACCGTGCAGGCACCAGCAGTCACCGTAACGAGTGATGGAAGAACGCTTGTTTCAGATATGGATTATACCTTAAGTGGTGATACTTCAAAGGTATTTGCCGGGAATTATATGATAACGGTGTCAGGAACAGGAAATTATACCGGAATCGTGAAGAAAACGTGGAAGATTGAGAAGAACCCACAGACACTTGCAAATATGAATCCGACGATTTCCGATGCCAATATTCTTGCTACACAGGTGATTGTAGATGAATCTGTTGGCGGGGCTGGAGATGTTACATATGCAATCAGCGAGACAAATGAAGCTCCGACAGATGGATGGCAGTCATCGAATGTATTTTCCGGTCTTAAGCCGGAAACAACGTATTATGTGTTTGTCAGATGTGCGGGGGATGCAATCTATGATCCGGCAACAAGCAAAGGAACTGCGTTTACTACAAAGGCAATTGCAAATGTTGATGTAAAGGGAATTACAGAAGTGGAAGGCATTGCTGATCCGGGTATAACATATGATGGTGAGCCTGTGACAGTCGCAGAAATAATCAAAGGAACGCCCTCTGTGACAGAGACACCATTTGATGTAACGTATACATATATCGATGCAGAAAGTGGAAAGGAACTCTCATCCGCTCCGGCAGATGCAGGCTCCTATAAGCTGATTGTTACTGTGAAATCAGCCAATACGACAGCGACGAAGGAGATTGCATTTAAGATTAAGGATGCAGAGCAGAGTACCGTTGAGGCAGAAACGATTGCCGTCGAGCCAACCACGATTTACGGTAAGAGCGATGGAAAGATCACAGGACTTTCACCAGAATATGAATATAGTACAGATGGTGGAAATACATATACTACGTGTGAAGGAAACGAGCTTTCCGGTGTTAGTGGTACGGTTAAGATACGAAGAAAAGCAAAGCCAAATTATGCCGCATCCGAGCCAATTGATGTAGTGATTCCGGAAGGTAAGAAGATTAAGCTTCAGGTACCGGATATTAAAAATTGTACGATTACAGCCAGCCCAAGCGAGGTTGCATACAATGAAAGTGCGACGATTACGATCAAGCCGGATTCAGGTTATAAACTGACAGAGCCACTGACAGCGGTTATAGGTGGAGTGGAAAGAACCTTCGTGAAGGATTCAGATGGAAACTATACATGCACGATTTCCGAAATTAAGGGAATGGATGCTCTCAAGGTTACAGGAACAACAGGTGTTGTAGAGAAATCATATGAGGATGTAACACCGGCAACCGGTTCAGTCAACGACATCACAGGCAGCAAAGACGCGGTGGCAGAGACAAATACCTTTGCCGCAGAGATAAAGAACCCTTCAGAGTTAGAAAAACTGTTGGATGTAACGGCACAGGAGAAAGCACAGGGCGTGAATATCTGGCTGAAGGTTGTCGATGCTTCGTCTACGGCTCCGAAAGCAGACAAAGATGTGATTGATAACGCGAAGAATGACTTCGTAGTGGGAATGCTTCTTGATATTTCTTTGTATAAGAAAGTTGGAAATCAGGAGGCAATCAGGATTTCCAATACAAACGGAATGACAAAAATAAGTGTTCGCATACCGGAGAATCTTAGAAAAAAAGGAAGAATGTATGAGATTATCCGTGTGCATAATGGGGTGCCGACCGTGATTCTACCGGCATACGATGTAGAAACATACACACTTACATTTGAGACAGACCAGTTCAGTACTTATGCAATCACATACAAGGACGTTGATAATTCGAAAGTAGAGGAAACGCCAGGTGCTTCGGATACAACGGAGACAAATAAAACAACGGAAACAAACAAGACACCGGAAACAACGGAGTCGCAGGTAACAAATAAGACACCAAATACGCAGGTGACAAATAAACCAAATGCACCGGCAACAGGAGATCCCTTTGATCCATTCATGTGGTTTACGATTATGGGTGTTGCGCTTCTGGCAATCCTTGGAATCATGAACAAAAAATACAAGGATGACTTAAGAGAAGAAAAGCATCAGATATAACGTGACAGCAGACATGGCGTTTGCACAGATATAACATATGGTAGCAGAAAACTCCCATCCACAATGGGTATGGACTTTGTAGGTTACAAAATCATACCGGTTGTTCGGATGGGAGTTTTGTATTATAATGCGGGTATGGAATTACAGAAATTATATAGCAAGGTGCGGCAGGCGGTGGACGCTTACAATATGATCGAGGATGGAGATAAGATTGCAATTGGCATCTCTGGAGGAAAGGACAGTCTGACACTTCTGTATGCACTGGCTGGAATGCGAAAATTTTATCCAAAAAAATACGACGTTGTGGCGATCACGGTTGATACGGGCGTAGTGGAATATATGCAAACTCATATGATTGCAGAGGATGATTCGACGTCACAGGGGATGGATTTCTCTAAGGTGAAAGAATTGTGTGATTCGTTAAATGTTCCATATGAGATCATCCCGACACAGATATTTCCGATTCTGATGGAACGGCAGGAGAAGCGGATGTGTCCGCTCTGTGCAAAGATGCGGAAAGGCGCATTCAATGAAGCAGCATTGCGGCTTGGATGCAACAAGATTGCATACGCGCATCACAAGGACGATGTTGTGGAAACATTTCTGATGTCACAGGTGTTAGAAGGACGGGTGCATACATTTTCTCCGGTGACACATCTGGATGGTACGGAGCTTGATCTGATTCGCCCGCTTGTGTATGTGACAGAGGCAGAGGTACGTGGATTTATGCGGCGGTATCAGCTTCCTGTGGTAAAGAATCTGTGCCCCGTGGATGGCGCGACAAAACGGGAGGCTGCGAAGCAGATGCTGGCACGGATGGAAGAAGAATTTCCAAAGGCGAAGAGCCGGATGTTTGCGGCAATCCAGCGCGATCATATTGATGGCTGGTAAAAAAATGCCTGGTTCTATGGAAATTTGAATTGATTTTTCTTGGCATTTGTGCTATCATGTCAAATGTTGGATTGATTTCCAATTTTATCGGTGCGTGGCTCAGCTTGGTAGAGCGCTGCGTTCGGGACGCAGAGGTCGTGGGTTCGAATCCCGTCGCACCGATTTTTTTGTACTCATTTTTAGGGAAAAAGGAGGAATCGGCATGAAATTATTACTTGCAGAAGATGAAGTGGATATGTCCGAGGCGCTGGTCGATATTCTCACTTATCACAAGTATACGGTGGATGCTGTATTTGATGGGGAAGAAGCACTCGATTATGCAACGATCGGCGAATACGATGGCATCATCCTGGATATTATGATGCCGAAGATGAGTGGATTAGAGGTGCTGCAGAAGCTGCGGAGCCGCGGTGACCGGACACCGGTGCTGCTGCTTACAGCAAAGGCAGAGGTCGAAGACCGGATAGCTGGATTAGATATGGGAGCAGACGATTATCTCCCGAAACCATTTGCAATGGGCGAGCTGCTTGCACGCATCCGGGCAATGCTCCGGCGCAAGGAAGAATTTACCCCGGAGATTGTGAAATGCGGCGATCTGTCGCTCAATATGCACACCTATGAATTAAGTGGAAATGGACAGTCGTTTGTATTGCCGAAGCTGGAATATCAGCTGATGGAAGTTTTTATGCTCAATCAGGGCATTTATATGTCGACGGAAAGCCTGTTAGAGAAAGTATGGGGCTTTGACACGGATGCCGAGGTTGGTGTTGTCTGGGTGTATATTTCGTATCTGCGGAAACGGCTGCAGGTGTTAAATGTACATGTGGAGATTCAGGCAAAACGCGGAATCGGATACCGGCTTGTAGAGGGGGGGGAAATTGGTTAAGACGTTACAGAAGAAGTTCATAATCACAGCGATGATCGCAATCACCGTGCTGCTCGTTGTAACGCTTGGAGCGGTCAACGGATTCAATATCAGCCGGCTTCGAAACGAGATGAATAACACGCTTACCATGCTGGCCGAAAATGATGGAATGCGGCCGGGGGATAACGCAGGCAATCCGCAGCCTGCAACCGTAACAGATGGGATGCAGGAGCCACCAGTGGTAAATGGGACAGATCAGAACCAGATGGAAGTGCCAGATACGGGTTCGACTGACAATCAGCCACAACCGCCAGAAGCGAAGGATGACAAACGTCCGAATCTTTTCAATCCGGAGATCAGCGAGGACATGGCGATGGCAGCACGATATTTCCTTGTGCGGTTTGACATGGATGGGAAGATCGTCTATACGGATGTAAACAACATTTCCTCCGTGGATGAGGAGACCGCCAATGCATATGCAACAGAGGTCTATGCATCTGGAAAGAACTCTGGCAAGAAGGAAGAATTTTGTTACAGAGTGCAGGCATCGAAGGATGGACGAGGCACGAATATTGTATTTCTGAATGTGGACAGTGACCGGCAATCTATGCTGGCGGTGCTGCTTATATCCAGCCTGATATTTGTCGTTGGCTGGGGTTTGATGTTACTTTTGGTGATTGCGCTTTCCAAGCGTGCGATCCGGCCGATCGCAGAGAATCTGGAGAAGCAGAAGCAGTTCGTCACAGATGCCGGACATGAGATCAAGACGCCGCTTGCGATTATTCTCGCGAATACAGAGGCGATGGAACTGCATAACGGCGAGAGCAAATGGAGCAGGAACATCCGCAAGCAGACCGAACGCCTGTCGGGGCTGATGAAGAATCTGCTTACGCTGGCACGGATGGAAGAAGGCACGGCACCGGTTGTAATGACCGATCTGGATATGAGCAGGCTCACAAAAGAAGTGACAGATTCGTTCGTGGAATCCGCAAAGCTGAGACAGATCGAGCTGCACACGAAGATTGCTTCGGATATCAAACTGCATGCAAACCGCGAGGAGATGACACAGCTTCTCACGATTCTGCTTGATAATGCGATTAAATATTCTGTTGAGCAGGCGGACATTGTGCTTACGCTTGCCAGACGTGGCAGGGAAGTAACGCTTAGCTGTGAAAATACATGCGAGAAGCTGCCGGATGTGGAAGCAGACCGGCTCTTCGATCGCTTCTATCGCTCGGATGCGGCACGTACGCAGAAGAGCGGCGGTTACGGCATCGGACTCTCCGTTGCCCGTGCGATTGTACAAAACCACAAAGGAAAGATTTCCGCTGAGTACAAGGACGGCAACCGCATTATATTCCGGATAGAATTTTAAACATATATTGCTGACCGGCGATTTCCGAAATGTCAATTGACTGTTAAGGAAATTATGAGAGCGGTACATTGTCATATGATATAATGAGCAATGCGACGGATGTGCTTGCACAAGCCGGCATATTGCGAAAAAACACATGGAGCCGTCAGGCGACATGATATAATGAAGTACGCTGATGCGTGCGCAGGTCATCACGCTATGGCGTGGTGACAAGATATGAAATACAATAAGTATAGAGAAGAAGGGAGACGCACATGAATAAGGAAATGATTATCGTGCTTGATTTTGGTGGTCAGTACAACCAGTTGATTGCACGTCGTGTCCGTGAATGTAATGTGTATGCAGAGGTACATCCGTATACCTTGTCGCTTGACAAGATCAAGGAAATGAATC
>ERZ808270.1023-NODE-1023-length-13353-cov-11.267634_pt1 | contig 13353 bp, 8 predicted proteins | sample MGYA00521082_ERZ808270 | MGnify/ENA primary metagenome ERZ808270 (study PRJEB31516, sample SAMN03275594) | gut metagenome | biome: mammalia-associated habitat; material: feces | host: Papio cynocephalus | place: Kenya | collected 2012-07-27 ...
AGTGAAGAGTGAAGAGTGAAGAGTGAAGAGTGAAGAGTGGAGAGTGAAGAGTGGAGAGTGAAGAGTGAAGAGTGAAGAGTGGAGAGTGGAGAGTGAAGAGTGGAGAGTGAAGAGTGAATGATTAAAATGCTTTTCTAATTATATTTACAAGATTTTTAAATAATGAGCAAGAAACTGATTAAGAGAATATATAACGTAGTGATAATTCTCCTTTTGTTGGGAGCTGTGGGCTGGTGTTTCAGTCATTTCTATCATGGTGGAGACGTGGAATACACCGATGACGCACAGGTTTATCGCCAAATCACGCCTATCAACACGCGGGTGCCTGGGTTTATCAAGGAGATTCGATTCTCCGACTTCCAGCACGTGAAAAGGGGCGATACGCTCGTCATCATCGAGGATGCGGAGTTCCGCTTGCATGTGGCCCAAGCGGAGGCTGGCTTGCGTGGCTCAAAGGCTGGTTCGTCTGTTGTCACCGCCAGTATGGGTACCACCGCCAGCAATGTGCAGACAGCTTCGGCGGGCATAGAGGAGGCTCGCGTGGACATGCTGAATGCCAAGCAGGATTTCGACCGCTTCGCCGCACTTATGAAGAAAGACGCCGTGACCAAACAACAATACGACAACGCCTATGCTCGCTATCTCGGTGCCAAGGCTCGCTATGAGCAGGCCAACTCTCGCCGTACCAGTGCCGCGTCGGTGAAGAACGTGCAGACCCAGCAGCTCGGCGGCTCTCGTGCTGGTGAGAGCGTGGCAGAGGCTCAGCTCAACTTGGCTCGCCTGAATCTCTCATACACCGTCATTGTGGCTACCTGCGACGGCGTGATGGGCAGGAAAGACATTCACGAGGGTCAGCTCGTGCAGCCAGGGCAGATGTTGGCGCGCATCGTGGAAGACGACAACGTGTGGGTGATGGCGAATTATCGTGAGACACAGATGGACGGGATAGCCGTGGGCAAAACCGTGGATTTCACCGCCGATGCCATTCCCGGCGTAGTGTTCCATGGCAAGGTGCAGGCTCTCTCGGCCGCGGCGGGTTCTGCCTACTCAATGATTCCGGTGGACAATGCCACAGGCAATTTCGTCAAGGTGGAGCAGCGTGTGCCTGTGCGAATAACTCTCACCAAGGACAACGACGCTAAGAAGGTTGCCCTTCTCCGTGCGGGTCTCAATGTAGAGACCAAAGTCCGCGTCAAGTAAAATAATAAAGCAAAAGAAAATGCCAGGACCTCCTATGTTGCAGGGACCTTTCAGTATCCCTTCATTCAATAGTTACATACCTCGCCGATTGCAACCGTGGCTCTATCTACCCATCGCCTTTATCTTCCTGATGTCGAGCGGAATCTATGGCGGAGCAATGAGTCAGGTGATGGGCGAATACAGCCTGATGAGAGAAGACGTGCTCATGATCATCATGTTCAACGTGGTGGGAGTGGCAATGCCATTCCCCTTCCTCTTCAAGATGAAGTTCCACTTCACAAACCGCCAACTGCTCATCAATGCGGCGTTGGTGGTTGCCATCTGCAACTTCCTCATCATGTGGACCGACTCGGTGCCCTTGATGTGCATCCTCGCCTACATTGCGGGCTTCTTCAAGCTCTGTGGCTGTTTTGAGATTATGAGCACCATACAGTTGTGGATGACCTCTAAGCGCGACTTCACCATCTTCTTCCCCTTGCTCTATTGCTTGGTGCTGGGCAATATGTCGCTGTCGCCTTGGATCACGGAGTACCTCATATACATCTATCAGGATTGGCGTATCATCAACTGGGCCATGACGGGAGCCTTGCTCTTCGTGGCACTATTCCTCTACGTCACCACCCACGATTTCCGCTTCATGAAGCCGATGCCTTTCATCAGTCTCGACTATCTGGGGTGCCTGCTGTGGTCGGCTTGGATGCTGGAGTTCATCTTCTTCTTCAACTATGGTGAGCACTACAACTGGCTCGACAGCGACATCATGAGGATAGACTTGCTGCTCTTCGTCGTGACGGGCTATTTCTGTATCCAGCGCATGCTCCACATCCGCCATCCTTACATAGCCCCGGAGGCTTGGAAATACAAGCGGCTCATCCCGTTGCTCGTCCTCTTCGCCTTCGTCGAGTTTATGGGCAGCACGCCCAAGGTGTTGCAGACTGCCTTCACGGGCGGCGTGCTCCACTTCGGAACATTCACCACCAACGTCTTGAACTTCGTGGAATGGGTGGGAGCCATCGTGGGTTGCCTGTTCTGCCTGTTCTGGTGCAAGGTGCTTCGGCAGAAATACACTCGCCTCTTGACACTGGGCGTAGCGGCGATGACCTGCTATCCGGTGATGATGTATTTCCTCATCGACCCAGGGTTGCCCCTGGAGGCGCTCTACTTACCTACGTTCTTGCGCTCATTTGGCAACGCCATCTTCTTTTGCATGCTCACCATCTATCTGGAGGAGCTGATGCCATTCCAGCACTTCTTCATGGGCTTGACAATGGCCGGACTGGTGCGCAACGGACCCATCGGAACGATGTGCTCGGGTCTTTTCAGCTTCGGGCTTCGCCATCAGATGGCAGACAACATGGCTCGCGGCTTGCCCTATGATGCCACCAACCTGCTGATGATCAGCATACGGCAACTATACGGAATCACCTGTCTCATCGGCATAGCCGTACTTCTGATATTTTTGGTTTGGAACATCCAACCCGTGCGCAGCACGCTGAAAAAGATGCCAGCGTGGAATTTCGTGGGCAGGATGATGAAGAAGGAAGGCAAAAGTCACAGGTTATGATAATTCCTCCACCGTCCAATCGGTGATGTTATGCTTTTTCACGTCGAAGTTGATACCCACCTTCACGACGGGCAGACCGCATTGCATGAAGCGCTTGGGATATTGCTTCAGGTCAATCTGCCGCATGGCGGTCGCCGCGTCCTTGTTTAGCTTCAACTCGAAAAGGTAGAGGTGGGTGGCCGTGCGCAGCACCATGTCGACGCGGCCGCGCGGCGTGCGCACCTCCACGTCGACATAGTGGTTGAGTATGGAGAAGATGACGTACATCATTTGCTGGTAGTGGCCCTCGGTGTTTGCGCCTTGGCAATATGGCACGGTCTCCAAGAAAGCCTGCAGCATCTCCAATGCCCCGTCCATGTCGTTGCGGCGTATCAAGGCGGACATCTTGGCGATGGTCGTGGTGCCTTTCACGGTGTTGGTGCCAATGTAGCTCGGCAGCAGGCAGCGGTAGAGTCCTACGCGAATCTCCTTGTTGGGTATGTCGAGCGTGTAGAGTTCCGTCTCAGGGTCGTAGCCTTTTATTGTGATGTAGCCGCTCTGGTAGAGCAGGGGGATGACGGAAGTCATGCTCTCCGTGGGCGCGTCAAACTCCGACTTGTCGGCATCGCCGCTGCCAATCTCCGACGGCATGACGTGGAACTTCCTCAGCATCTCTATCAGATATGTCGGCGTGCCTGACGAGAACCAGTAATGGTCCATTTTGCCCCGTGCCATGGCGTTGAGCAGACTGTAAGGGTTGAACACGTCTGGCGATTGTGCGGCGAAATGGTAGCCGTCGTAATACTCGCGCAACTTTTCGAGCGTCTCCTCCCTTGTCTTGCCCAATTTCTCAGCCAAGGCGTCCACGTCGGCAGACATTTGTGTCGTAAGCTCGTCCATGGTTATTCCGCATATTCCGGCGTAGTCATCGTCCATGCTTATATTGGAGATGTTGTTCAGCTCGCTGAATATGCTCATCTGCGAGAACTTCGTTATTCCTGTGAGGAACACGAAGCGTAGATACGGCTCGCAGTCTTTCAGCGGACTGTAGAAGTTGCGCATGACGTTTCGCAACACTGGTAACCTTTCCTCCTCGTGTACCACGTCGAGCAGCGGCGCGTCATATTCGTCGATGAGCACGACCACCTGCTTGCCTGTCTTGTGGTATGCCGTCATTATCAAGTTGAACAGTCGTGTGTTGGCATCTTCCTGTGCGTTGTCTATGTCAAATCGTTTCTCCTGTATTTGCAGAATAAAGTCAAGATACCTTTCCAGTTGCTCTTTCTCCATGTGCTTGCCTCCCGCCATGCTGAAGTGCAGCACGGGATATTCCGTCCACTCCTTCTCCAACTTTTCTATTTCGAGTCCCTTGAAAAGGTCTTTCCTGCCCTCGAAATAGCTTTTGAAAGTGGACGTGAGCAACGACTTGCCGAAACGGCGCGGACGGCTAAGGAAAAAGTACTTGCCAGTGTTGGCCATTCGGTAAACATACTCCGTCTTGTCGACATAGAGCATGTTCTTCGTTATGATTTCCTCGAATGTCTGTATTCCTATCGGGTAAAGTCTTGGTAATGCCATATTGCGCTGCGCTTTGGGTTTTGCTACAAAATTACGAAGAAAATGGCTAACGCCAGCTCTCTGGCTTATGATTTTTTGATTCAACCAAGCATTTTTGATGTCAAGACGAGACAAAAAACAGGCGTCGGCTCCACGGCGTAAACGCGTCGCGTTTACGCCGTGGAGCCGACGCCTTTCAAGTGTAAAGCCATCGCGATTCAAGCGTGAAGCCGATGGCCTTTCAATGCTATTGATTCAGCCCTGAAATTCTGTTGACGCACCACGTGAATCCCATGGCTGTGCGCATGCCGTTGTCTTGGAAGTGATTGCCGGGATTCATGTGCAATTCGGTGTCCACGCCTTGGCCGCGCAGCAAGTCGCGTTGGCGGTTTATGCAGTCGTTGACCGTGGCCATGATAGCGGTCTTGGAACGGTGCTCGCGGTCGCCGAGGCTGAGGTAAACATGGGGCGACAGCGATGGATGCGTCTCGGCATAGCCGAGCCAATCCTTGTACCACACCGATGGCGACGCCGACACTATGGCACCAAACGGTTGGCGCGTGCCAGCCCATAGCGCGAAGAGTCCTGCCAGGGAATAGCCGCCAAGCACCACGCGCGAGAGATCGCCGTGGGCTTGCCCGTTGTCGCACGGGAATGGTGATTGCTCATTGATGAGACCCATTATCTTGTCGAGCGTGGCTTGCGCGCCGTCGCCAAACGGGGTCTTGCCAAAGACGGGTGGCGCGGGCCACGGTGTCAGCTCCTCGTTCCACTTGTTCACGCGCATAGCCACGAGACGGAAGGGCAGGGGAGAATTGTGGCGGAGATAATCGGCCTCCGTCTCCAGCTCCTCCATGTCGTGGCTGTCGACGGGTTGCACGAGCAGCACCTTAGGGCTGTCGTCGGAGACGATGGTCACGCCGTCCATGACTTTACTTGTTGAGCTTTAGTCCTATCTCCATGCCGTCGAGTGAGCTGACGGCACTGCCAAGCGACTTCAAGGCAGAGCTGCCCGTGAGCGAACCAAGCACGTTGGCGTATTTCAGCAGCTTGGAGGCATCCATCACGATGAGTAAGTCGTTGCCGTCGAGCTGCGTCGTGCCCACTATTTGCTTCACTTTCCCGCCATAGTTGAGCGTCACGTTGTGGTCGCTGATGGTGTAAGTGCCCGAAGAGGCGTGCTTGCCAACGACCTGCGTGAACTTCCCGTCCTTGTCGAAGGTCATGGTCATCATGCCTTTCTTTATGCCGGCTTTCTCAAACTGCTCTTGCAGTTTCTTCTCCATGGCTTGCGCCGCCACCTTGCCACCGATGCTGCTCAGCACGTTCTTGCTTGAGAACACCACGGCAGGCTCGGTGTAAGTCCACGAGCCGACGATGCGGTCTTTCGTGGCGCCCTTTGTGGCGTCGAATATGGTTGAGAGACCGGAGAGCAGCGAGCCGTCCTTGCTTCCGCCGCCTATTGCGGAGATGATGCCGCCAAGCAGGCTGCCACGGCTGTTGGATGAAGTCTCCGTCACGTTCTTGGCTGTTCCCTCGGCATTCGTCGTGCTGCTCGCCTTCGTAGTGTTCTCCGTCAGCGTGGACGCGCCAGTCGTGGCATCGGTCGTAGACTTCTTCTTCGTGGTGGTGGCTTTCTTTGTCGCCGTAGAGTCTTTTTTAGCCGTCGTCTTTGTCTTCTTGGTGATCTTCTTCACGGTTTTCTTCTTTGCCGTGGCGAGCGTCTCGACGCCCGTGGTGTTGGCAATGGCGTCCGTCAGGGGAGCGAATGCCAGTCCCATGGCCAATGCCATGGAGATAACAATACTTGTTTTCATTTTTTGTTTGTTTGAGGGCTTCCGCCCAATTTAACTGGCGGCAAAGTTACAAAAAAATATCATCTACGTATTTATCGTATCCCATCTTTTATGTATCTTTGCATAAGATATAAAGTATATCTTTGCATTGATAATATACAACTGATATTTAATGAAAGAATTTGAATACTCCGAGGCTGAGGCCAGCAAGGCGGAGACCGCCATCCTTGTGGGATTGGTCACTCCATCGCAGGACGAGGCTAAGACAAGGGAATATCTCGACGAGCTGGAATTTCTCGCCGACACTGCTGGTGCCGTCACCGTGAAGCGTTTCACGCAGAAGGTGGGCGGAGCCAACCAGACATCCTACGTGGGCAAGGGCAAGCTGGAGGAGATACGTCAATATATCAAGGACGAGGAAGACAATGACCGCGAGATAGGCATGGTAATTTTCGACGATGAGCTGTCGGCAAAGCAGCTTCGCAACATTGAGAACGAGCTTCACGTGAAGGTTCTTGACCGCACGTCGCTCATTCTCGACATCTTCGCCATGCGTGCCCAGACCGCCAACGCCAAGACGCAGGTGGAACTGGCACAGTATCGCTACATGCTGCCACGATTGCAGCGCATGTGGACTCACCTTGAACGGCAGGGTGGCGGCTCTGGTTCTGGTGGCGGCAAAGGCTCCGTAGGACTGCGCGGCCCGGGTGAGACGCAGCTCGAGATGGACCGCCGAATCATCCTCAACCGCATGTCGCTTCTCAAGAAACGCCTCGTGGATATAGACCGACAGAAGACCACACAGCGCAAAAACCGCGGGCGACTCATTCGTGTGGCTCTCGTGGGATACACTAACGTGGGCAAGTCGACGCTGATGAACCTGCTCGCCAAGAGCGAGGTTTTTGCCGAGAACAAGCTCTTCGCCACGCTCGACACCACGGTGCGCAAGGTGGTGATAAAGAACCTGCCGTTCCTGCTCGCCGACACCGTGGGTTTCATACGCAAGCTGCCCACCGACCTCGTGGACTCGTTCAAGTCGACGCTCGATGAGGTGCGCGAGGCCGACTTGCTGCTTCATGTGGTAGACATCTCGCACCCCGACTTCGAGGAGCAGATACAGGTGGTCAATTCCACGCTGAAAGACCTTGAGTGCGCCGACAAGCCGACGATGCTCGTCTTCAACAAGATAGACAATTACAGTTGGACGGAGAAAGATCCCGACGACCTGACGCCGGAGCGGAAAGAGAACATATCGCTCGACGACTTGAAGAAGACGTGGATGGCTAAGCTCAACGACGACTGCATATTCGTGTCGGCGAAAAACAGGGACAACATCGATGAGTTCAGGGACGTGCTGTATAAGAAAGTGAGGGAGCTGCACGTGCAGAAATACCCATACAACGACTTCCTCTATCCAGAGGAAGACTGATAACACAAGGACACCATGGCATACAGGTCTTTAACAGATGAGGAAATAAACATCCTCGACGACAATGGTTGCTGGGCTGAGGACTGGGGCAACGTCAGCGTGAGCGACGACTTCGTGCCGCAGTATATGCGCCGCGTCATGCTCTACGGCGAGGTTGCCATAGGCAGCTTTGAAAGAAACGTCGAGGTGTCGCCTGGATTTCTCAAGCACACGGGCATCTACAACGCCACGCTGCGCAATGTCAGCGTTGGCGATGACTGTCTCATAGAGAATATCGGCAACTACATCAACAACTACACCATAGGCAACAACTGCTACATCTCCAACGTCTCTACTATGGAGACCACCGAGGGCGCGACCTTCGGGCAGGGCAACCTCATATCGGTTCTCAACGAGGTGGGCGACGGCAACGTGGTGCTCTTCGACGGGCTCAACAGCCAGATTGCGGCCCTTATGGTGAAGCACAACCGTGACCGTGAGTTTTGGGCGGCCATGCGCCGACTCATTGGGGAAAACATAAAGGCCACCTCGCCCGACAGGGGCACTTTGGGCGATGGGGTAAAGATAGTAAACGCCAAGGAGATAACCAACACTGTAATAGGCAATGAGTGTGAGATAGATGGTGCGGCACGGCTCAGCGATGTCACTATATTGTCGTCGCCTGAAGCCACTGTATACATTGGCACAGGCGTAATATGCGAGAACTCCATCATAAGCCATGGATCAAGTCTCATCAACTCGGTGAAGATGCAAGACTGCTTCGTTGGCGAGGCCTGCAAGATAAGCAATGGTTTCACGGCAGCGCAAAGCGTGCTTTTCGCCAATTGCTACATGAGCAATGGAGAGGCGTGCGCCGCATTCTGCGGACCGTTTACGGCCAGTCACCACAAGAGTTCGCTGCTCATAGGCTCACAGTTTAGTTTCTACAACGCAGGCTCGGCAACCAATTTCTCTAACCACGCCTACAAGATGGGGCCGCTCCACTGGGGCGTGCTCGAAAGAGGTACCAAGACGGCAAGTGGAGCCTATCTCCTCATGCCGGCCACAATAGGCACGTTCAGCGTGTGCTTCGGCAAGCTCATGCACCATCCCGACACGCGCAACTTGCCATTTTCTTATCTCATAGCCTATGGCGACACCATGTATCTCTCGCCTGGACGCAACATCACTACCGTGGGACTCTACCGCGACATACGCAAGTGGCCAAAGCGCGATGTCAGGCCAAAGGGCACACGAAAGAGCATTGTCAACTTCGACTGGCTCTCGCCTTTCTCCGTGGGGGAAATCATCAATGGAAAGAAAATCCTTGAAGACCTGCGCGCCGCCTCGGGCGAGGACGTGAGCACATACAATTTCCACGAATATGTCATCCACGCCTCTTCGCTGCGCAAGGGTATAAAATACTATGACATAGCCTTGCGCATATACATGGGGGCCGTGCTCAAGCGTGTGCTAAGACGTGACCCGACACTGGTTCCGCCCACTACGGAAGTGGGACTTGGCGACTGGAACGACCTCTCGGGCCTGTTGCTGCCTGCAAGCGAGGAGGAGCGTGTCATAAGCGATATAAAGAGTGGGGAGCTTGACTCCATCGACAGCTTGCTTGCACGGCTCAGGGACATTGACGGGAATTACCGTGAGTATCAGTGGGCATGGACTTACCGCCTCATTCTCGACTACTATCATCTGCAACGGCTCGATGAAGAGAGCGTGGCAAGCATCAGGCACGATTACGTCATCGCGCGCAGGGCGTGGATAGCCGAGATACGAAAGGATGCCGAGAAGGAGTACAGGATGGGCGACGTGGACAAAGACGTGCTCGACAGCTTTATCTCGCAACTTGACCATGAGGTCGACTTCGAGAACTGAACTTGTCGTGCGACTGGAAGCATCACTATATAAGAAACACATTCACACATTATATAATATGAGACATTTGAGGATTCTTCTTTGCGCCTTTGCCGCAGTGCTTGCCATGAGCGCACAGGCGCAGAAGAACTACCATTACGCAACAGTGGAGGGCGACCCTATGCACGCCCGCATCTACACCCTCGACAATGGATTGAAGGTGTATATGTCGGTAAACAAGGAGACACCACGCCTTCAAACCTATATCGCCGTGAAGACAGGTTCTCGCAACGACCCTCCAGAGACCACCGGCCTGGCCCACTACCTTGAGCACCTCATGTTTAAGGGAACGACACATTTCGGTTCCAGCAACGTGGCCGCCGAGGCTCCGCTGCTCGACTCCATCGAGTGCCGTTTCGAGCGCTACCGCCACATAACCGACCCAGTGATGAGGAAAAAGGCTTACCATGAGATAGACTCCATATCGCAGCTCGCGGCCAAGTATAACATCCCCAACGAGTATGACAAGCTCATGACGAGCATTGGCTCGCAGGGCAGTAACGCCTATACCTCGGAGGATGTCACGTGCTATGTGGAGGACATTCCGGCCAACGAGATAGACTCTTGGGCTAAGGTGCAGGCCGACAGGTTCAAGAACATGGTTATCAGGGGCTTCCACACCGAGCTGGAGGCGGTCTATGAGGAATACAACATCGGTCTTGGCAGCGATGGCGAGAAGGAGATGCAGGCCATGAACAAGAAGCTCTTCCCAGGCCACCCTTATGGCACGCAAAGCACCATAGGCACGCAGGAACACCTGAAGAACCCTTCCATCACAAACATAAAAAACTATTTCCACCGCTATTACGTGCCAAACAACGTGGCGATATGCCTTGCCGGCGACTTTGACCCAGACAAGACCATTGCCATCATCGACAAGTATTTCGGCGACTGGAAGAAGAGCGACAGTCTCTCTTATCCGCAGTATGCTCCATTGAAAAAGCTGATGGCTCCAGTCGACACCACAGTCGTGGGTCTTGAGGCTCCCAACGTGTTCATGGCATGGCGCACCGACGCGGCAGCATCGGCCCAGCAAGACACGCTGTCAGTGATAAGCTACCTGCTCAGCAACGGCAAGGCCGGGCTCTTCGACTTGGACCTCAACAACCCCATGAAGGTCATGGGCGCAAGCGCGCAGTTGTCGCCAAACCACGATTATGGCATGTTCTACCTCTATGGCATGCCAAAGGAGGGCCAAGACACTAAGGAGGTGAGAAGCCTCATGCTTGGCGAGATTGAGAAGTTGAAGAAGGGGCAATTCTCCGATGACCTTCTGCCATCTGCCGTCAACAACATGAAGTTGAAATATTACCAGTCGCTTAGGAAAAACGACGAGCGCGCCGACCGTTTCGTGGATGCATTTATCAACGACAAAAAATGGGACGACGTGGTTCACTCCCTTGACCGCATATCCAAGATGACGAAGAACCAAATAGTTGACTTCGCTAATAGGTTCTTCACCGATGGCTACGTCACCGTGTTCAAGGCACAAGGCAACGACACCACCATCCACAAGATAGAAAAGCCTCATATAACACCTATTCCTACAAACAACGACAAGCAGAGCGAGTTTCTGAAGAATGTCGTCAACGCGCAGCCGGAGCCCATCCAGCCCAAGTTTGTCGACTTCAAGCGCGACCTCACCGTGGGTCGCACAAAGAAAGGCCTCGAGTATCTCTATAAGAAGAATACGAGCGACGACATCTTCTCTCTGACCTATCACTACCCCTTCGGCACGGAGAGCGACAACCAGTATGCCGTTGCCGCCGACTATCTCTCGTATGTAGGCACCGACAAGCTGAGCAATGAGAAGATACAACAACAGTTCTTCAAGCTCGCGTGCAGCTACAACGTGAGCGTAGACGATGATGCCATAAACATATCCCTCAGCGGACTCAACAGCAATATGCCAGCGGCGGTGCGGTTGCTTGAGAGCGTTCTCACGAGTGCCAAGGCCGACAAGGAAAGCTACGACAAGTATGTCGGCATAGTGCTCAAGGCGCGTGCCGACGCCAAGAGCGAGCAGCGTGCCAACTTCTCGGCACTGACCTTGCTCGGCGCCTGTGGTACGTATAACCCACGGCTTAACGTCATGAGCGAGAGACAGTTGCGCTCGGCTGACCCACAGGCTTTGCTCGACAAGCTGAAAAGTCTCAACCGCTATCGCGCCACGGTGATGTATTTCGGGCCTTCCGACATGAAGACCGTCGACGGCATCGTCAGCGCGGCTCACTCCACGCCAAGGAAGTTCCTGGCAGATCCGGAGTCAAAGCCATACCTGCACCAAACCACCAACAAGACGGAGGTTTGGGTGGCTCCGTATGATGCCAAGAACATCTACATGACCATGTATCACGACGAAGGCAAGAAGTGGACGCCAGGCAAGGCGGCCATAGAGCTTCTCTTCAACGAGTATTTCGGAGGCGGCATGAATGCCATCGTGTTCCAGGAGTTGCGCGAGGCGCGCGGCTTGGCCTATTCAGCGGGTGCCAAATACACGGCGCCCTCGGCTCATCCCTACAACGACACGGAATGCTTTACCACTTACATCATTACCCAAAACGACAAGATGATGGACTGCGTAAACGAGTTCAACAACCTGCTCAACGACACGCCGTCGCGCGAGGCTGGATTCAAGTTGGCGCAGCAAAGCTTGATGAAGTCGCTCGCCACAGCCAGGACAAACTACGAGAACGTGTTCTGGAGGTGGCTCGACGCCAAGAAGAAGGGCATCGACTACGATATACGCCAAAAGATTTACCAGACCCTGCCAAAGCTCACGCTCAACGATGTCATCAACTTCGCGCGCGAGAACATCGCCAACAAGCCTTATCGCTATCTTATCCTTGGCGACGAGAAAGACATCGACATGAACGCGCTACAAAAGCTTGGGCCGGTGAGAAGGTTGAGCACGGAAGACATTTTCGGATATTAATCCGCTTTATCATGCAAACAAGCGGTTGGAATATTGATAAACAACATATAATATATATTATACAATAAACATTTTATGTTATGGCTAAACCAGTAGAATTTAAGTACGCTCCAATGTTCCAGCTTGGAGAGGACAAGACTGAGTATCGCTTGCTTACCAAGGAAGGCGTAAGCACAGCAGAGTTTGAGGGCAAGACCATCCTCAAGGTTTCCAAGGAGGCCTTGACCTTGCTCGCGCAGCAGGGTTTCCACGACGTGGAGTTCATGCTTCGCCGTGAGCACAACCTTCAGGTGGCTAAGATCTTGAAGGATCCAGAGGCTTCTGAGAACGACAAGTACGTGGCTCTCCAGTTCCTCCGCAACGCCGAGACTGCTGTCAAGGGCATCCTCCCATTCTGCCAGGATACGGGTACCGCCATCATCCACGGCGAGAAGGGCCAGCGTGTATGGACCGACTTCGAGGACGAGGAGGCTTTGAGCCGTGGTGTCTACAACACTTACACTCAGGACAACCTCCGCTATTCACAGAACGCCCCTCTGAACATGTATGACGAGGTGAACACTCGCTGCAACCTACCTGCACAAATCGACATCGAGGCTACAGAGGGCGATGAGTATCGCTTTGTGATGGTTGCCAAGGGTGGCGGTTCTGCCAACAAGACTTACTTCTATCCCATGACCAAGGCCACCATCCAGAACGAGGGCACGCTCCTGCCATTCCTCGTGGAGAAGATGAAGAGCCTCGGCACGGCGGCTTGCCCTCCTTACCACATCGCTTTCGTCATCGGTGGCACTTCCGCAGAGAAGAACCTGTTGACCGTGAAACTCGCTTCCATAAAGTACTACGACGAGTTGCCTACCACAGGCGATGAGACAGGCCGTGCCTTCCGCGACCTCGACTTGGAGAAGAAGCTCTTGGTAGAGGCTCACAAGATTGGCCTCGGCGCACAGTTCGGTGGCAAGTACCTGGCTCACGACATCCGTGT
>ERZ808270.1028-NODE-1028-length-13271-cov-2.868417_pt1 | contig 13271 bp, 11 predicted proteins | sample MGYA00521082_ERZ808270 | MGnify/ENA primary metagenome ERZ808270 (study PRJEB31516, sample SAMN03275594) | gut metagenome | biome: mammalia-associated habitat; material: feces | host: Papio cynocephalus | place: Kenya | collected 2012-07-27 ...
GTGAAGGGGTGCGTGCCGCGGTTTTGATGCGTGCGATCGGCGATAAGGGCATCTATGTATCTGCCGGTTCTGCATGTTCTTCGAATAAGCCACAGATAAGCCATGTACTGACTGCAATCGGATTATCGCAGGAACAGCTGGAGTCGACACTCCGGTTCAGCTTCTGTGAGTGGAACACGAAGGAAGAAGTGGACTATTGTGTGTCGGTATTGAAGGAGACACTTCCGATGCTGCGGCGTTATACACGGAAGAAATAATTGCTATTCCTCGTTATTTCTGTTATAGTGAAACGATGGAAATAAAACAACTATGGTAGTAGGAAATGAGGATTACGATGCAGTATAAGATGTTTTTGATCAAATATGCGGAGATTGGAACGAAGGGAAAGAATCGTTACGTCTTCGAGGAAATTATGTGCAAGCGTATGCGTGCACGTTTAAAGCCGCTTGGTAAGTTCGAGGTACGCCGGGAATACGGACGTATTTTCGTCGAGGCGTTCTCTGATTATGATTATGAGGATGTTATGAAAGTACTCACAACGATTTTCGGTATCGTCGGTGTGTGCCCGGTCAAGGTTGTGGAAGAGTTAAGCTACGAGGCAATCTCCGAGGCAGTGGTTGCACATGTGGCTGAGGAGTATAATGATAAGCATTTTACATTCAAGGTAAATGCAAGAAGAAATAACAAGACATTTCCCAAGACTTCAATGGAGTTAAACTGTGATCTTGGTGCAGATCTGTTAGATGCCTATCCGGATATGAAGGTCGACATTCATAAGCCGGATGTATTCATCAATGTGGAAGTACGAAATGTCACATATATTTATTCCCAGATCATTCCGGGACCGGGCGGACTTCCGGTTGGCACGAATGGTAAGGGTATGACGCTGTTGTCTGGTGGTATCGACAGCCCGGTTGCAGCATATATGATCGCGAAGCGTGGCGTGGAGATGGAAGCAGTGTATTTCCATGCACCACCATTCACAAGTGAGCAGGCGCGGACGAAGGTTATTGATCTTGCAAAGATCGTATCGAAGTATTCAGGTGTGATCAAACTGCATGTGGTACCGTTTACGGATGTGCAGCTCGCCATTTATGATAATTGCCCGCATGATGAGCTGACGATCATCATGAAGCGGATTATGTACCAGATTGCACAGGAGATTGCATTGAAAGAAGACTGCCAGTGCCTGATCACCGGAGAGAGTATCGGTCAGGTATCGAGTCAGACAACACAGAGTCTGCTCGTGATTGACAGCGCAATCGACAAGCTCCCGGTATTCCGTCCATGTATCGGTATGGATAAGCAGGAAATCATTGATATCTCAGAGAAGATCGGAACGTATGAGACATCGATTCTTCCATATGAGGATTGTTGTACAACCTTTGTGGCACAGCATCCGGTGACAAAGCCGAAGATGGAGCAGATCTTAGAGTCTGAGAAAGCACTTGCCGGCAAGGTTGAGCCTCTGATCGCGAAAGCAATCGAGGACGTGGAGATTGTATATTGCCGTTAATGTAACAGGTTGGATGAATCAGGCAGGAAGTGAGAAACGTGGAAAAAAGTAAAAAGGGAATTGTATGTATTATATTATCTGCATTTTGCTTTTCTCTTATGAGCTTATTTATCCGGTTGGCTGGAGATGTGCCGACGATGCAGAAATGCTTCTTTCGAAATCTGGTTGCGATGCTGATCGCAATCGTTGCACTGGTAAAAGCTCATCAGCCGTTTCAGATCGGAAAAGGAAATCTGAAGTATCTGTTTTGCCGTGCCATCGGTGGTACGTGCGGGTTGATCTGTAATTTTTACGCAATCGATCATATCCCAATCTCAGATGCTTCGATGTTGAATAAATTATCGCCCTTTTTTGCAATTATCTGCTCTTTCTTCGTATTGAAGGAGGTTGCAAGTAAGCTGGACTGGGTGACAGTGGCAGCTGCATTCGTCGGAATGCTGCTCGTGGTGAAGCCGACGATGAGCATGGAGGTCGTACCGGCGCTGATCGGTGCGCTCGGTGGATTCGGTGCCGGTTTTGCGTATACATTTGTCAGAAAGCTGGGACAACGCGGAGAAAATAGTATGATTATCGTATTGTTCTTCTCCGCCTTTTCCTGTGTTGTGACGTTGCCATTTTTTGTATTTCATTATCAGCCGATGAGTGGACTGCAGTGGCTGTTCCTGATCTGTACAGGTATTTCGGCGGCAGGCGGGCAGATATTTATCACGAAGGCGTATTCGTATGCACCGGCAAAGGAAATCTCGGTCTATGATTTCTCTATCGTGCTTTTTACGGCGCTATGGGGATTCCTGTTCTTAGGTCAGATTCCGGATTACCTGAGTGTGATCGGTTATGTGGTAATCATCGGAACGTCTGTGGTGAAGTGGTATATCACGATTGAGCGGCCGCACAGACAGGAAGTTCACAGGGAACATGAGTTGAATGGTAAATAGTAAAGATAGCAGTCAGAGGAAAAATATGATGAAAGATACAGGCACGTCAGCCTGCGCGTTGTGTCCGCGGAATTGTGGGAAGAACCGTGTAGATGGCGAGATCGGTGTCTGTGGCGAGACGGCTACCATGCGGATTGGCCGGGCGGCACTGCATATGTGGGAGGAACCGTGTATTTCCGGTGAGAGAGGTTCCGGGGCGGTGTTTTTTACCGGGTGTCCGCTTCATTGTGTGTACTGTCAGAACTATGCAATCTCGGATGGCGGTACGGGCAGGCAGATCACCGTGGAGGAGCTGGTGCAGATATTTTATGATTTAGAAGCACAGGGCGCGGCGAATATCAATCTGGTCACCGCCGATCATTTCATCCCACAGGTGGCACAGGCAATCCGGCAGGCAAAGGAGCAGGGATTTTCCCTGCCGTTTATCTATAATACAAGCAGTTATGTTCGGGTGGAAGCCCTGCGCATGTTAGAAGGACAGGTGGATGTCTATCTGCCGGATATGAAATATATGGATGTGGATACGGCGGCAAAGTATTCCCATGCACCGGATTATCCGGAGGCAGCGAAGGCTGCAATCGCGGAAATGGTGCGCCAGTGCGGGGAAATCGTCTTTGGTGGGGATGCGTATATAAGGCGGGGTGTGATCGTGCGCCATATGTTACTGCCGGAGCATCTGTTAGAGGCAGAGAAGATCGTGCGTTATCTCTATGAGACATATGGGAACCGGATCTATATCAGTATGATGAGCCAGTACACGCCGATTGGTGATATTGGGGCAAGGTTCCCGGAGCTTGCAGATAAAGTCCGCCGGAAATCGTACCGCAAGCTGCTGGATTATGCAGTGAATTTAGGTGTGGAGCAGGCGTTTTATCAGGAGGGAGAAGTGGCGAAGGAAAGCTTTATCCCGGAATTTTATAAGGAATAACAGGAGAGACAACATGGATATATTACAGGTAATTGCAGATGAATTGCAGATTAAGAAAGGACAGGTGGAAAAGTCCGTCGAGTTGATCGACGAGGGTGCAACGATTCCATTTATCGCAAGATACCGGAAGGAAGTGACAGGCTCTTTAAATGATGAGCAGCTGCGCGCATTGTCCGAGCGTCTTATGTATCTGCGGAACTTAGAGGAGAAGAAAAAGTCTGTACTTGCAACGATTGATGAGCAGGGTAAGCTGACAGAGGAATTGAAGAAGCAGATTGAGGCGGCAATGACGATGGTTGCCCTGGAGGATCTGTACCGTCCGTATCGTCCGAAGCGCCGGACAAGAGCAACGATCGCCAAGGAGAAGGGATTGGAGCCGCTTGCAGAGATCTTACGTGCACAGGAGACGACGAAGACAATCGAGGAAGAGGCAGCCGCCTTTGTCGATGCTGAAAAAGGCGTAGAAAGTGTGCAGGATGCGATTGACGGCGCCAAGGATATTCTTGCAGAGGGCTATGCAGATGATGCCGATTACCGGACGAAGGTTCGTGCGATGACGAAGGAGAACGGAAGTCTGATTGCAAAGGCAAAGGACGAGGAAGCAGATTCGGTCTACGAGATGTATTACGATTTCTCCGAGCCGATCAGGAAGCTGGTTGGACATAGGATTTTAGCAATCAACCGTGGTGAGGCAGAGAAGTTCCTGACGGTGAAGATTGAGGCACCAAGACAGGAGATTTTACTCTGGCTTGTAAAGCAGATCATCGGAAATATGAAGCACGACAGTGCAAGCTATCTCTATGAGGCAATCACAGACAGCTATGATCGTCTGATCGCGCCGTCCATCGAGCGTGAGATACGAAATGAACTGACGGAGAAGGCAGAGGAGGGTGCCATCGGTGTATTCGGCAAAAATCTCCATCAGCTTCTGATGCAGCCGCCAATCTCCGGGCAGGTTGTGCTTGGCTGGGATCCGGGCTTTGCACACGGAAGCAAGCTGGCAGTTGTCGATGAGACCGGCAAGGTGCTTGATACTGTTATTATTTATCCGACCAAGGGACAGAAAAATTACGATGCGGCAAAACAGGTATTAAAGAAGCTCATTGCAAAATACCATGTGACACTTATATCACTCGGAAATGGTACCGCCAGCCGGGAATCAGAGGCGATGATCGTGGAACTTATGAAAGAATTAAATGTGGACTTAAAATATGTCATCACAGATGAGGCAGGTGCATCGATTTATTCTGCCAGTAAGGAAGCAACGGAAGAATTTCCAGATTTTGAGGAATGGCAGAGAAGTGCGGCAAGTATCGCCAGACGAATTCAGGATCCACTGGCAGAGCTTGTGAAGATCGATCCGAAATCCATCGGTGTTGGACAGTATCAGCATGATATGAACCAGAAGAACCTTGGCAATGCCCTGACGAATGTCGTGGAGGATTGTGTAAACTCGGTAGGAATCGACTTAAATACAGCCAGTCCGGCACTGCTTTCGTATGTGTCCGGTATCAATAAGACACTGGCAAAATCAATCGTGTCATACCGGGAAGAAAACGGCAGTTTCAAGAACCGAAAGGAGCTTCTCAAAGTACCGAAGCTTGGACCAAAGGCATACGAGCAATGTGCAGGTTTCCTGCGTATCCATGGCGGAAATGAAGCACTGGATGCGACAAGCGTCCATCCGGAGAGCTATGAAGCAACGAAGGCTCTGATGGAGAAGATCGGAGTATCCGAGGACGATATCAAGCATGGCGGCATGAAAGGCATCAGCAAGAAGACAAAAGATACGAAGAAGCTTGCGGATGAACTGGGAATCGGTGAACCGACACTTGTTGATATCGTGAAAGAGCTTGAAAAGCCGGGCAGAGATCCGCGAGAGGAGATGCCAAAGCCGATCCTTCGAAGCGATGTACTGGAAATGAAAGATTTAAAACCGGGTATGGAATTAAAAGGAACGGTGCGGAATGTCATCGACTTCGGTGCATTTGTCGATATCGGTGTACATCAGGACGGGTTAGTACATATCTCCCGGATGTCAGACAAATACATCAAGCATCCGCTGGAGGTTGTATCAGTCGGAGATATCGTGGATGTGACCGTGCTGAGTGTCGACCTGGATAAGCATCGGATCCAGTTATCTATGATAAAATAGAGGAAAAAGAAATTTTTTCAAAAAAATTAAAAAAATATGAAAATTTTTCTTGCATATTGAAAAGTTATTTGGTAAAATAGCCTATGTTGTGAGCCCGCAAAGAAGAAATATGCAGGCAGGGCTTAATATTTGTCAAGGAGGTGCTAACGGTGGCAAAGTGTAGTATTTGTGAAAAAGGAGCTCATTTCGGTAACAATGTGAGCCATTCTCATAGAAGATCAAACAGAATGTGGAAATCAAACATCAAGTCTGTGAAGGCAGTAGTTAACGGTACTCCTAAGAAGATTTATGTTTGCACACAGTGCTTGAAGTCTGGTAAGGTTGAGAGAGCCTAAGCAGATGGTAAAAAAACAGCATATCAATATGCTGTTTTTTTTATGTTATGGAGACGAGGAAAATGCACGCATTTATGCGGTGCATTTGACGACCGCTAATCAGAGCAAGATGCGCAGAGCACATCTTGTCTCTGTCATCCGTTGCGGTGCAGATATGACAAATTTATAGAATTGCATAGCAGGTAAAAGTTGCTAAATCCTGTTAAAAAGGGTATAATGTCACTATATGACTTTAAACAGCCGGGATCAGTCCGGCTTATCACGGAAACGGAGGTAAACGCATGAAGGGTTATTTATCGAATGAAAACGGTGAAATCATTATAGAAAATGAAGTTATTGCCCAGTATGCCGGACACGCTGCATTGGAGTGTTTCGGTATTGTCGGTATGGCAACCATCAGCATGAAGGATGGTATTGCGAAGCTTTTGAAGGGTGACAGTATCAGCAAAGGTGTCAATGTAGTCATCGGTGAGAACAATGAGCTGTCTATCGATTTCCACATCATTGTGGCATATGGTGTCAGCATTTCAACGGTATGTGATAATCTGATCAGTACCGTTCAGTATTCTATTGAGGAAATGACAGGCATGAAGGTGAAGGCAATCAACATCTATGTTGAAGGCGTTCGCGTGATAGATTAATAACATAAATCAGGAGGACAGACAAAGTGGCTACAAAGGTAATTGATGCCCAGTTGTTACAGAAAGCATTTATTGCTGGCGCATACAACTTAGAGAGAAATAAAGATTATATCAACGAATTGAACGTATTCCCGGTACCAGATGGTGATACTGGTTCTAATATGTCACTTACGATCATGGCGGCTGCCAGAGAGGTGAGCGCATTGGAGAATCCATCCATGGATGAGCTTTCCAAGACGATTTCCAGCGGATCCCTGCGTGGAGCAAGAGGAAATTCCGGAGTTATCTTATCTCAGCTTCTGCGTGGTTTCTGCAAAGAAATCAAGGGCAAGAAGCAGATTACGGTATCGGTGCTTTCCGATGGGTTTGTGCGTGCGGTAGAGACTGCGTATAAGGCAGTTATGAAGCCGAAGGAAGGTACGATTCTGACTGTGGCAAAGGGCGTTGCGGAGAAGGCAGTCGAGCTTTCTGAGATGGATATGGATTTCGAGACATTAGGTCAGGAAATCCTCGATCATGGTAACGAAGTGTTAAAGCAGACACCGGAGCTTCTGCCGGTATTAAAGGAAGCAGGCGTGGTAGATTCAGGCGGACAGGGACTGATGGAGTTTCTGACCGGTGCTTACAATGGCCTGACAGGAAAGGCAGAAATCAGTGAGCCAGCAACATCCGGTGGTGCAGCAAAGGCACAGACGATGTCATCGGAAGAGATTGATACATCCCATATCAAATATGGCTACTGTACAGAGTTTATCATTATGCTGGAGAAGGAATACAATGCAGAGACGGAAGCGAAGTTCAAGGAGTTCTTAACTTCCATCGGTGATTCTCTCGTTGTTGTTTCCGATGATGAGATTGTAAAAGTACATGTGCATACGAACCATCCGGGACTTGCCTTTGAGAAGGGACTGGAGTATGGTTCCCTTACAAGCATGAAGATAGATAATATGCGTGAGGAGCACAAAGAAAAGGTTATCCACGAGCAGGATCGTAAGAAAGCTGCTGAACAGGAAGCAGCAAAGGAAGTAAAGAAGGAAGCACCGAAGAAGCCATTTGGTTTTGTGGCAGTATCCGTCGGAGATGGTTTGAATGATATCTTCAAGGATCTCGGCGTCGATCATATCATTGAGGGTGGACAGACGATGAATCCAAGTACGGAGGATGTCTTAGATGCGATTTCTAAGGTAAATGCAGAAACTGTATTTGTATTCCCAAACAATAAGAATATTATCTTAGCAGCCAATCAGGCAGCCGGGATTGAAGAGGAGAAGAAGGTCATCGTCATTCCAACGAAGACGATTCCACAGGGTATCAGTGCACTCATTTCGTTTGATGAGACAGCAACTGCGGAGGCAAATCAGGCAGGTATGGAAGATGCAATCACCGCAGTGAAGAGTGGACAGGTAACTTACGCAGTACGTGATACGTCAATCGATGGCAAGGAGATCAAGACCGGTGATTATATGGGTATTGATGATGCAGGCATCCAGGCGGTCGGAAAGGATATCACAGAGGTGGTAAAGGATCTGATCGGTGCGATGGCAGATGACGATTCCGAGCTTCTGAGCATCTACTATGGCAGCGATGTTGAGGAAGAAAAGGCGAATGCACTCGTAGAAGCTGTACAGGCTGCTTATCCAGATTTTGAAGTGGAAGCCCATGCAGGCGGACAGCCAATCTATTACTACATTTTATCTCTGGAATAAAGTGAATAAACGAAATTGCCGGATTGCAATTTCATGTATAAATCCTGACAGAACGAACGTGTTTGTCAGGATTTTGTTATGGCGACGAGGAAAATGCACGCATTTATGCGGTGCATTTGACGACCGCTAATCAGAGCAAGATGCGCAGAGCGCAACTTATCTCTGTTTGAATTATAGAAGATGGAAAGAAAAGTATGAGAAAAGAAGACAGTATAAAGACAATTAAAGGCATCGGGGAAAAGACCGCAGAAAGCTTTGCACGGCTTGGAATCTTTACGATTGACGATCTGCTGCATACCTATCCGCGCAATTATCTAAGTTATGAGGAACCGGTGGCAATCCGGGAGGCAGCAGTTGGCGAGCGGCATGCAATCCGGGCGATGATCACCTCCTATGTGACCGTCAAGCAGGTGCGGAGCTTAAAGCTTACAATCCTGACCGTCAGTGATGGCGATATGACGATGCATATGACATGGTTTAACCAGCCGTTTTTAAGAAATGTATTTCACAAAGGCGATTCCTATATCTTTGTTGGAACGGTCAAAATAAAAAACGGTATGCGTGTGATGGAACAGGCGGAGTATTACAAGCTTCCGGTGTATGCCGGGATGCAGCAGGAGATGCAGCCAGTCTATCCGCTTACGAGCGGACTTTCCAACAAGACCTTCCAGAAAGCCATTATTGCGACGCGGGAACTGATCTGCCAGATGGAAGATTATGTGCCGGAGGAAGTGCGGGCAGAGCATGGTCTGATGGAATTATCGGAGGCATATGAGAATATTCATTTTCCGATGAATCAGGCAGTTTTAAAAAATGCAATCCGCAGACTTGCCTTTGACGAGTTTTATCAGTTTCTCTATGACATGGCATCCATGAAGAAGACAACACAGCTGCAGGAGAATCTGCACAAGATCGTACAGGGAAAGGCAGTTGCGGAATACATATCTGGGCTTCCGTTTTCGCTTACGAAAGGACAACAGCAGGCAATCGAGGATATTCTTGCAGATATGGGAGGCGATGGCGTGATGAACCGCCTGATTCAGGGGGATGTCGGTTCCGGAAAGACGGTTGTTGCGGCCGCAGCACTGCTTGCCTGTGCAAAAGCCGGATATCAGGGAGCACTTATGGCACCGACGGAGGTGCTTGCGAGGCAGCATTACGAGGAACTGTCGAAGCAGTTTGCACAGTATGATATCCGCACGGCATGTCTCGTTGGCTCGACACCAATGAAGGAGAAGCGGAAAATCTATGAAGAAATTAAGCAAGGCGAAGTTGATATTGTGATTGGTACGCATGCGCTGCTGGAAGACAAGGTAGAATTCAAAGATCTGGCACTGGTTGTGACAGATGAACAGCACCGGTTCGGTGTCAACCAGCGAAAGAAATTATCGGACAAGGGGTATGGTGTGCACACGCTTGTGATGTCTGCCACACCGATTCCGCGGACGCTTGCCATTATCTTGTATGCGGATATGGATATCTCGATCATCAAAGAGCTTCCGAAGGGCAGAAAACCAATCAAAAACTGTGTGGTTGGCACGAATTACCGTCAGACGGCGTATCAGTTTATTGCGGGGCAGATTGCCGAGCATAGCCAGGTCTATGTTGTCTGTCCGATGGTGGAAGAAAGCGACACGCTCGACGTGACGAATGTTACAGAATATGTGGATACGATGCGGGCAAATCTGCCGGCAGGCACACGGATTGAGATGTTACATGGACAGATGCGTGCCGAAGAAAAAAATGAGATCATGAAACGATTTTCCGAAGGTGAGATTGATGTGCTTGTATCGACAACAGTTATCGAGGTAGGCGTCAACAACCCGAATGCAACTGTTATGATGGTGGAAAATGCAGAGCGGTTCGGACTTGCACAGCTGCATCAGCTGCGAGGCAGAGTCGGGCGTGGAAAGAAGCAGTCATACTGTATCTTCATCAATGGAAAAGAATCGGAAGAGTCGATGGAACGTCTGCGTGTGCTGGAGAATTCCAACGATGGATTTTTTATCGCAAGTGAAGATCTGAAGCTTCGTGGACCGGGGGATTTCTTCGGAATCCGGCAGAGCGGTGATGCATTGTTTGAGCTTGCGGATATCTACAATCATGCGGATATGTTACAACTTGCACAGGATATGCTCAAAAAATACGGTAAGACGATACAGCCAGTCCGCAGAAACCGGGGAGGAATTTCTGAGACTGTGCTGTAGAAAGGAATGTATGTGGATTTTGGCAATCAGGAAATTGTGAAAAAAGACGGAAAAACGCCAGTTTTCCTATGAAAACGGTTGCCGAAAAGGGCAAAAAAGCATATAATAGGCACGAGTTTGATTAAAATAAGATAAGAGGAATGACATGAAAGTAAAAGTAGGGTATATTACACGCTGGAGAAGAGCCATCTTCTTCACACTGGTTGGATGTATTGTTGTATTTGGACTGGTATCCACGGTATGTGCGAAACTGATCGAAGCGGCACTTGTCTCGAATATGGTAAGTGTTGCGGCACTGCTTCTGTGTATCGTTGTATTTGTACTTGTATTGAGTGATAAATGGGAACGTTTTGAGGGCGAGGGAATCGCCGCAATCGAGAATGGGGAATTTACATACCATGATAAGAAGCGCCATATTGAAATTGCAATGGATGATATAAAAAGTGTGGATATCAAACCAATCACACTCGGACAGACAAGCAAGACGAATCTCGCATATCTGCTCGTGATTAAGACCAATAAGAAGAAATATCAGATTGAGTCGGAGCGTGCCAGAGGGCAGGCATACGATGAGGTTGACCTGCATCGGCTATATATCTGGATACAGGAAAAACGCACAAAGTAAGAGAGTTACAGGGGAAGGAATCAGGTGAAGCAATGAAGAAAAACAATAACAAGATATGGATTGCAGTGATCGCAGTGCTGGTTGTCGTGATCGCTGCATTGATTGTAGTGCTGGTGCGCAGAAAGCCGAAGGATGACGCTGAGAAGGTAACCTCCGAGGAGACAATCCAGACGGAGACAGAGGCAGCACCGGAGACAGCCTCGGATGCGACCGAAGCGGCAACGACGGAGGAACAGAAGGAGCAGGATTGTTCCGTAAAAGTGACAAACAGCAATTCGTGGGAGAGTGCAAATGGATACAGCGGACAGCTTGATTCGACGATTACGAACAAGACAGGCGGAGCGTTGAAAAACTGGGAGATCCGGATGACAGTGCCGGATAAGACGACGTTGGACAGCTCGTGGAATGGAACATTCAAGCTGGATGGAACTACATTGTCTGTGACAAGCGTGGACTACAATGCAGAGGTTCCGGCAAATGGCAATCTGAAGGATATCGGAGCCATCGTGACAGTGCCTTCGCAGGCAGATCTGAAGGCAGTCTGTGATAGTGCAGTGCTTTATGTAGATGGAAAAGAATACAAAGGAAGCAGTGAGTCTTCTACGACAGAGGCAGCGGAGGCAAAGGAAGAGACAAAGCCGAAGGAAAAGACAGAGCCGGAGAGTGGAACACCCGTCGATAATCACGGCAAGCTTACATTGAAGGGCACGGATATTGTAGATAAAAATGGAGACAAATATCAGTTAAAGGGTGTCAGCACACATGGTATCGCATGGTTTCCGGAATATGTGAATCAGGATGCGTTCCAGAGCCTGCGTGACGATATGGGAGCCAATCTGATCCGTATTGCAATGTATTCCGGTGAGAATAATGGATACTGCACCGGCGGTGATAAACAACAGTTAAAGGATCTGGTGAAGACCGGCGTGGATGCGGCAACGAACCTTGGCATGTATGTCATTATTGACTGGCATGTATTAGGCGACCAGAATCCGCAGACTTATAAGGAAGAGGCAAAGGCATTCTTTGAGGAAATGTCTTCCCTGTATAAGAATTATGATAATGTGATCTATGAGATCTGTAACGAGCCAAACGGTGGAACAACATGGGCAGATGTAAAGTCCTATGCGGAAGAAGTGATTCCGATCATCCGCAAGAATGCGAAGGATGCCCTGATCATCGTAGGAACACCGACGTGGTCACAGGATGTTGATATCGCAGCAGAAGATCCGATTACCGGATATGACAATATTATGTATGCCGTCCATTTCTATGCGGCAACACATACGGATAATATCAGGAACAAAGTGACAACGGCGCTTTCCAAAGGACTGCCAATCTTTGTCAGTGAGTTTTCCATCTGCGATGCATCCGGAAATGGTGCGATTGATTACGATCAGGCAGCAAAATGGTTTGATCTGATTGATTCCAATAATCTGTCTTATGCGGCATGGAATTTATCGAACAAGGCAGAGACATCATCCCTGATCGATTCGTCATGTACAAAGACATCGGGCTGGACGGATGACGATTATTCCGAGACAGGAAAATGGCTCAAAAAACAGATGCATGGAGAAAATTGATAGGAAAAGGAAAAAGAGTATGCGAGTGATTGCTGGAACGGCACGCAGCCTGCCGTTAAAAACAATAGAGGGTCTGGAGACGCGGCCGACGACAGATCGGATCAAAGAGACATTATTTAATATGCTGACCGGATATGTTCCGCAGGCAAAATTTCTGGATTTGTTTGCCGGAAGCGGTGGTATCGGAATCGAAGCATTATCCCGTGGGGCGGAGAGCTGTACCTTTGTCGAGCAGGCAAAAAATGCAGCCGCATGTATCGAGGACAACCTGAAATTTACAAAGCTGGCAGATAAAGCGCAGGTGCGGAAATTTGATGCAATAAGCTTCGTATCATCCCTGCCGGAAATCGATTACGATGTGATCTTTATGGATCCACCGTATAGTAAGGGATTAGAGCGCAGGGCCTTAGAGGTGCTTTCTACGAAGAAGTTCACGACAGATACCCTGATCGTGGTTGAAGCGGCGTTGGACGAGGATTTTTCCTACGTGGACGCGCTCGGATTTGAAATAACAAAAGATAAGCATTATAAGACGAACAAGCATGTCTTTTTGATGCAGAAGGAGAACGTATGAGTATAGCAGTTTATCCGGGCAGCTTTGATCCGGTTACGCTTGGACATCTGGATATCATTCGCAGAG
>ERZ808270.1033-NODE-1033-length-13221-cov-22.669224_pt1 | contig 13221 bp, 6 predicted proteins | sample MGYA00521082_ERZ808270 | MGnify/ENA primary metagenome ERZ808270 (study PRJEB31516, sample SAMN03275594) | gut metagenome | biome: mammalia-associated habitat; material: feces | host: Papio cynocephalus | place: Kenya | collected 2012-07-27 ...
CAACCAGTACTAGGCATAAGGAGCTAAGTAGTCAACTAAATATAGGGAACTACACCTTGCCATACCAGTCGCCAGCCAACGTCTGTGCCTCCGCAAGCAGATTGTCCTGCTGCGAGCCCTGGCCGCCCTGGTTCCAGTCGTGGTCGTTCCAGCCCCAGCCGCCATGGTTGTAGTCATCATACCAGCCGTATGGGTCATCGTAATAGTAATCATCATCGTCGCACGACGTAAAGGTGAGAGATGCGGCAGCTATCGCTGCCAACATCATGAAAGTCTTCATCTTCTTCATAATCTTATATCCTTTCTTCTTTAGTTTCCTTGTTTTTTTCGATGGTGCAAAGATAGTGTAATTTTCGGTATCGCCAAAGGGAAAACGAGAATATTTAGGGGGAAAATCCCTAAAAACAACAAGAATTACCCTACTAACTACAAAAAAATGCTCCCCATGGGTGGAATTTTTCGCTTTTTTTCTTGTCTCTCTCAACATATTTCGTTATCTTTGTCGCGACAAATTTACATAAGAGTATGACGAAGAAACAATTATACACCATCATCCTAGGTCTTATCACCTCGATAGCCGCAGTGGCAACCCCCTACTGCGACATCCGCAAGTTCTCCATCACCGACGGACTTGCAGCCAACAGCATCTCCGACATGAAGCAATCCTACGACAGGCTGATGTGGTTCAGCACCTGGAACGGACTCTCCTACTACGATGGATACACCTTCCACACCTTCCGCGACGAGCCCGACCAGACCGACTTGCTCTCCACCAACCGCATCATGAGCATAGAGCCTACGATGCAGAACAACATCTGGTGTATCACCACCGACCGCAAACTCTATGTATACGATACCCACGCATGCCAGTTCATCAGCTTGGGCGACGACATCAACAAGAAGTTCGGCATCGACCTGAGAACCGAGAAGATATACCCTATCAAGAACGGTAACACCTGGATAACCAGCAACAACGCCGACTACATCATCCGAGCCACCGGCCCGGACGTAAGCGACAAGAACCCGGAGCTCATCCGCGTGGGCGAGCAAGGACTCAGGAGCGGCAACGTATGGTTCATCTGGCAAGACCACAAGAACCGCGAGTGGATACTCACCGACAAGGGAGCCACCATCTACAACAACCACTTCAGCACCTCCATCCCCTTCAAGTGGATCAGAGAGGTGGGCGAAAGCATCTTCCTAGCCACCACCGACGGCAAGCTAGCCGTATACGACGATCGCAACAAGCTCAGCATGATACCGATGCCAGCCGGCGTAACCCGCATCAACCAGCTCAAGAACACGGGCTACCAGCTCCTCATAGCCACCAACCTGGGCATGGTGATATACAACCCGCGCACCTTCAAGACCGAGCTCATCAACGTGCAGAGCCCTAGCCAGCCCATGGCGGAGGTGAAGAACATGTACACCGACTTCTACGGCATGGTATGGGTGTTCACCGACGGCATGGGCGTAACCCTCGTAGACCCAAGGACCGGCAACAAGCAGTGGCTCTACGCCGACCAGGAAGACCCCACCGACCGCACCTCGTCGGACCACTACTTCATCACCCAAGACGAGAACAAGACGCTCTGGGTGGTGCCCAACATGGGAACCTTCAGCTACTTCGACCGCAAGACGGGCAAGCTCGTACCTTATTTATTAAGGAGCAACTCGTCGGGCAACTTCCGCATACCTACCATCTCGAAGTTCTTCCTCTCCGACCAGGGCATCCTCTGGGTAACGGGCAACCACGACCTCACCCAGATAGCCTTCAAGGACCACAGCTACACGCTCACCACCCTCGACCACGGCGAGGCGGAAGTGCGCGCGCTCTGCACCTCAGCCGACGGACTCAACTGGACGGGCTATGCCAACGGTATCATACAGGTATCCGACGAGCAACACCAGAAGATAGGCTACCTCGCCCCTGGCGGACAAATCGTGCCCGAGCAGATACCATTCTCGGAGAGCGGCATCTACTCGCTCTTCGTAGACCGCAAGGGGCGGGCGTGGATAGGCACCAACGGTCAAGGCCTCTTCCTGAAAGACGTCAACGGCACGATCACCAACTACAAGCACGACCCGAGCAACCGCTTCTCGCTGCCAGGCAACAGGGTAGAAGACATCACCTCCGACCGACATGGCCGACTCTGGATAGGTACCTACGGGGGCGGACTCGCCCTGCTCAACGAGGGCGCCACGGGCTACTCCTTCAGCTCCATCACGAGCGGCATGCCTTGGCCTAAGACGAACTTCAGCAAGGTGAGACGCATCAACTGCAGCCCTACGGGAGAAATCCTGGTGGGCACCACCGACGGGCTCATCTCGTTCAGCGACACCTTCAGAGACCCTCGCAAGATCAAGTTCTACGTCACCACCTACATCCCGCAAGACACCCTCTCGCTCGCCGCCAACGACGTGAACTTCATCCTCTTGCACAGCAACGGCAACACCTATATATCGGAGCTGGGCGGCATCCTGGAGAAGATAAGGGGCAAGAACCTGCTCAAGGACAGCCTGAAGACCGACTACTTCAAGAATTTGAACCTGAACGAGGGCATCGTGCAGAGCATGGTGGAAGACAACCAGGGCAACCTCTGGGTGGTCAGGGAGTCGAGCATCGACAGGTGCAACCTCAAGACGGGCGCAACACAAGTGTTCGGACCCAACGACTTCGACTTCAACATGTCGTTCTCCGAGGCACGCCCCGTACACGACCCCGCCACCAACAACATCACGGTGGGCACCCCTATGGGCAGCCTCACCTTCAACCCAGCGACCCTGAAGAAGAGCCAGTACCAGCCGCAAATCATCTTCACCGCCCTCCACTTCAACGGCGAGAGCCAGTCGATACCAATCTTGCATACCGAGAAGCTCACCATACCCGCCAACAAGCGTAACCTGACCATCAGCTTCGCCGCGCTCGACTATTCGAGAAAGTACCAGATGCAGTACCAATACCGAGTGGAAGGCAGCACCCCTCCGGGCGAGTGGATACCGCTGGGCAGCAGCAACATCATCGGCTTCAACCGCATCGCCCACGGCGACTACGTGCTGAAGGTGAAGGCCACCAACGCCCACGGCGTATGGAGCAAGTACATCGGCGAGCTGCCCATCGAGGTAAGACCTACCTTCTGGGAGAGCATCTGGGGCAGAATGCTCCTGATGCTGATGCTGATAGGCGTAGTGGGAGCCATCTTCTACACCTACAACCAGCGACAGCGACAGAACATGACCCACGAGATGAGCGTGATGAAGAACCAGTTCTTCAGCGACGCAGCCCACCGCTTGCGCACCCCGCTCACCCTGATAGGCGGACCTGTACACGAAGTGCTCGACAACGAGCAGACGCTCAGCTCCAAGAGCCGCGAGCTGCTGGGCATCGTGGAGCGCAACGCCAGGGACATGCTCGAGATGATCAACAAGATGCTACGCTTCGACAACGACGACAACTTCTACACCGACGGCGGCATCGACGAGAACACCGAGGAAAACCAAGCCACCAAGGAGGCGAACGGACAGATAGACGATAAGAACGTGGCGAAATACCTGGAGAAGATGCAAGCCGAGAGGAGGAAGGCGGAGGAAGACCGCTCGGAGATCGAGGAGGACCCGCAGCCTGTAGCCAAGGACATCACCCTGCTCGTGGTGGAAGACAACAACGACCTCAGGAACTATCTCTACAGCATCCTCGTCGACACCTACAACGTGCTGCTGGCTGAGAACGGAAAGGCGGGCTTGCTGCTGGCACGCAAGGAGATGCCAGACTTCATCCTCACCGACGTGACGATGCCTGTGATGGACGGTATCACGATGATACACCAGATCAAGCAAGACTCCACCATCGCCCACATCCCTATCATCATCCTCTCGGCAAAGGCGAGCGTGGCTGACCAGCTGAAGGGATTCGAGGAAGGCGTGGACGGCTACCTGACCAAGCCATTCTCCAGCGCTTACCTGCTAGGCAGAATCGAGGCGGTCATCAACCAGCGCCGAGCCATCCAGGCAGAGGTAATCAAGCAACTGAAGGAGGCTGGCGACAAGGACGCCATCGCCGCTTACCACATCCTGCCAGCCCTCAAGCCTCAGGAGCCTAAGCCGACGGCTGAGGACAATACGCCGGAGGCTCGCGAGAAGGAACAGGCTCAGGAGTTCGCCTTCATGTCGAGCCAGATCAACGACAAGACGACCGAGAAGATTATGAGATATGTGACGGAGAACATGTCGAACCCAGACCTGAAGATCGACGACATCGCCGACGCCATGGGCATGAGCCGAAGCGTGCTCTACGGCAGAATCAAGCAGGCTGTGGGCATGACACCTATCGACTTCGTGCGACACATCCGAATCATGAAGGCGACGGAGATGCTCCAGAACACCAACGACACGATGGCTAACATCGCATACAACGTGGGCTTCACCGACCCTAAGTACTTCTCCAAGGTATTCAAGAAGGAGATGGGCATCATCCCTAGCGAGTACCGTCAGCGCACACAGCGATAGGGCTCGCAATGGGGTTGTAAAGTTTTTGAAACACTCAAGAAAATACGTTTTAGAAGAGGCAAGATTTGTTTATCTTGTCTCTTTTTGTGCCTCTTCGTTAGTGTTTTGCGCTTATTCGTCTACATTTTAAAATATATTAACTTATTTTTCTAAAAAATGGGGGGGTAAATGTAACGAGTTATTGAAAAAATTCGTAACTTTGCACCAAGTTCTTAGAAAAGTTAAATGATAGATTAATCGTAGACTTTTTTCTTTTTGTTTTTAAGAGGGGAAAAAAGTCGGAAGGTTCTCCGGGGATTGTGAAATTCCCGGACTTTTTTTTGCCCATACGGTTGATACGGGCTGAATTGAAAATCGGCGGCCGAAGGGAAAGCCAAAGCCCAGAAGCAACTAGCCCAGGGCAACGCCCTGGGGAATATGAAAGCAAGGATGTCGCCCTGTAAGGGCAAAAGCAACTAGCCCAGGGCAACGCCCTGGGAATATGAAAGCAAGGATGTCGCCCTGTAAGGGCAAAAGCGTTATATCCTCAAGCTTGCATATAGAATGCTTTTGCCCTTACAGGGCGTATTTTATTTGCGTATATGTTAACCCAGGGTGTTACCCTGGGCTAGGTGCTTCTGGGCTTTCAGCCCGTGTCAACCATACAGATGGAAATCTGCGGAATTAAAAGACAGAACAGGTCTCAAATCTGAGAAATCTGCGGAATCTTTGAGAGTTTTTTCAACCCTACAGGTGGAATACTTTCCAAAACAGGAAGGTATATAAAAAAGCAAAACAATGAAAGCGGCGATACCCCTATCGGCTTTCATTGTTTTTATTGTATAAGTAAAAGATGATGATTTGGCGTTTCACAACGCCTTTGTTTTAACTATTGCAAAGGTACTGCTTTTTGTGAAAATGCGGGGGGTAAATATTCACTTTTAGGGTGGTAAAAACTATTTTCGACCCCCTAAAAACAGGCAGCATAACCCTTTTGAGCAATATTGCAACCATCGTCACATTCACATGAAAAATTGACCATTTGTCAGCGACATGTAGCCGATTTTCAAGTTTTTTTTAGAAAAAAGCGAAAAAAACTGGAAAAAAGTTTGCAGATTTCAAAAAAGTTTGTAACTTTGTCGCGGCTTAAACAAAAAATGAATTCTACCATTCGCCATTGAAGAGTGAAAAAGAAAAAACAACTCTAAAGAGCGAAGAAGAAAGAAAATCTCAACTAATAACGAAAATTATCATGAGACAGAAAAAGTTTATCTTACCAGAGCAGGAGATTCCTACACAATGGTATAACATCCAAGCGGAGATGCCTCACAAGCCTCTGCCACCATTGAATCCACAGACCCACAAGCCTATGAATTCCGACGACCTCTCCCATATATTTAATAAGGAGTGCGCCAAGCAAGAGCTTGATACCGAGCATGCGTGGATCGACATCCCTGAGGATGTGCTGGAGAAGTATACCTTCTACCGTTCCACCCCTTTGGTGCGTGCCTATGCCCTGGAGGAAGCCCTGGGTACACCTGCCCACATCTATTTCAAGAATGAGAGCACCAACCCGTTGGGTTCGCATAAGATAAACTCAGCCATCCCCCAGTGCTACTATTGCAAGCTGGAGGGTGATACCAACGTGACCACCGAGACGGGTGCCGGACAGTGGGGCGCAGCCCTCTCGTACGCAGCCAAGCTGTATGGCCTGGAGGCTGCCGTCTACCAGGTGAAGATCACGATGCAGCAGAAGCCTTATCGCTCCAGCATCATGCGTACCTTTGGCGCCACCGTGGAGGGCTCACCTTCGATGAGCACCCGTGCGGGCAAGAACATCATCACCCGCGACCCTCATCACCCTGGCTCGCTCGGCACCGCCATCAGCGAGGCGATCGAACTCGCCACCACTACCCCTGGCTGCAAGTACACCCTGGGTAGCGTGCTCAACCACGTGGCTCTCCACCAGACCGTCATCGGACTGGAGGCTGAGAAGCAGATGCAGATGGCAGGGGAATATCCCGACCAGGTAATCGCTTGCTTCGGCGGCGGCAGCAACTTTGGCGGCATCGCCTTCCCATTCTTGCGCCACAACCTGAGCGGCGAGAAGCACACCGAGTTTATCGCCGCTGAGCCAGAGAGCTGTCCTAAGCTGACACGAGGCAAGTTTGAGTACGACTATGGCGACGAGGCGGGCTATACGCCATTGCTGCCTATGTTTACCCTGGGACATGACTTCAAGCCTGCCAACATCCATGCCGGCGGCTTGCGTTACCACGGAGCGGGCATGATTATCTCCCAGCTCTTGAAGGATGGATACATGCATGGCATCGACATCCCGCAGCTGGAGTCGTTCAAGGCAGGTATGCTCTTCGCCCAGACCGAGGGCATCATCCCTGCTCCAGAGAGCTGCCATGCCATCGCCGCCACCATTCGTGAGGCGCTCAAGGCGAAGGAGGAGGGCAAGGAGAAGGTTATCCTCTTCTGTCTGTCGGGCCATGGACTCATAGACATGCCGTCGTACGACAGCTATATCAATGGCGACTTGCAGAACTATGCCGTGAGCGACGAGGAGATACAGAGCTATCTCAAGGACGTACCACAGGTATGATACAGTGAACATATATAACTTCTGTAATAAAGACATAAAGCTAAAAAACATTTGGTTAGTAGTTTAGCAATAAGTATTTCTTTTCTTATCAAGGTTAGAAAGAACTTAGGATGACAAAAACAAAGGGCTCTCGCACGCTTGCGAGAGCCCTTCTCTATTTTTATGCGTTAAGCCACTCTTCGATAGCCTTCGCAATAACGTCGAAACTTGTGGTAGGCTCGAAGCGAGCCACTACCTGACCTTTTTTGTTGACAAGGAACTTGGTGAAGTTCCACTTGATGTCAGCGCTTTCCTTGTAATTAGGGTCTGCCTCGCTGAGCATCTTGTCGAGCACTGGGTAGAGAGGGTGGCTCTCGTCCCATCCGGCGAAGCCCTTGCATTCCTTCAAGAACTTGAAGAGAGGAGCGGCATCGTCGCCGTTGACCTTGATCTTCTTGTAACGCTGGAATTCTGTGCCGTATGTAAGCTTGCAGAACTGGTGGATGCTTTCATCAGTGCCTGGAGCTTGCTGTCCAAACTGGTTGCATGGGAAATCTAGGATTTCGAACCCCTGGGAGTGATATTTCTCATAGAGTTTCTCTAGTTCCTCATACTGAGGAGTGAAACCACACTTGGTGGCTGTGTTGACGATGAGCAATACTTCGTTAGCATACTCTTTGAGGGAAACTTCCTTTCCCTTTCTGTCCTTGACAGAGTATTCGTAAACAGTTCTCATTTTCTTGTTTGTATCTTTTATAATATTCTTTTTTCGAATTGTGTTATCTCTTTCTTTCGAGTTGCATATCTCTTTCTTTCGAGTTGCATACCTCTTTCTTTCGAGTTGCATACCTCTTTCTTCCGAGTTGCATACCTCTTTCTTCCGAGTTACATACCTCTTTCTTTCGAGTTGCATACCTCTTTCTTTCGAGTTGCGACTGCAAAGATACTACTTTTATTTTAGACAGAATAAAGAGTTTGCATAAATTTTCTAAAAAATGGGCGCAGATACCAAATTGTAAGTATTTGCTCTCGATTTTTTCATCGGATTCTATTATTTTCATCGGATTCTATTTTTCATCGGATTCTATTATTTTCATCGGACTCTATTATTTTCATCGGATTAGACGGAGTTATCGGATTAATTCGAGCTGTACGGTTGAATTGTCCAATACGCCCTGAAAGGGCAGAAGCACCTAGCCCAGGGCAACGCCCTGGGTAATATGAAAGCAAGAATGTCGCCCTGTAAGGGCAAAAGCGTTATATTTATAGGGAATTTTATGCTTTTGCCCTTACAGGGCGCATTTATTCTCCGACATAAACCCAGGGCGTTGCCCTGGGTAATATGAAAGCAAGAATGTCGCCCTGAAAGGGCAAAAGCGTAAAAACACTTAATCCTTAAACAAATATTTCTCATCATATTTCACCTGATAGAGCTGCAAGAATTCCTTATACTCATCTGCAAAAGAATGCTTCTTATGATGTATCTCTTGCTGTTTTATATATTGCAATGTTTTATCAACAACCGACTGACTCACCGAAAACGCAGCATATCCACTTTGCCATGCGAACATTTGATAATAACAATCCAAAGACTTTAACCATCGGCTACTATTTCGCTTCACCTCCTCAACCACACGAGAGATTGGAACGTCTTTTGACAACAAAAACAACACATGCACATGATCTCCTATTCCTCCAGTTTGGATTTCAATGCAACCTGTAGAATTAATAAGTTGCCCTATATAGGCATGCACTCTATTCAGGTCAACACGACGAATCTGCGGACTCGTAGTTTTGATATGATATATGAGATGAATATAAATTTTACATAATGACTGCGCCATACTTTATAATGCTTTTGCCCTTTCAGGGCGTTTATTTTATTTGTTATATTACCCAGGGCGTTGCCCTGGGCTAGGTGCTTCTGCCCTTTCAGGGCGTATTGGACTTATTCCAACCATGCAATTAGAAAGGCTCTACCATGCAATTAGAAAGGCTCTACCATGCAATTAGAAGGGCTCTACCATGCAATTAGAAGGGCTCTACCATGCAATTAGAGGAAATCAACCATGCAATTAGAAGAGCTCTACCATGCAGCTGAAAACTTCTAACCTATGCCCCAGCGATGATTTTATTCAGTAGCTCCACTGCCTCGGCAACGCTCCTCACCTGGGTGATGCGAAGGTATCGCTTGCCGTTCTTCTCCTTCAAGGCACAACGGCGCACATCCCTCGTCACATAGTCGAGCACACGGGAGAACATCTGGCTCCTGTAGAACGGACTGTTCACGTTGCTCACAAACTGCATCTGCATCACCCCTTGCTTCAGGATGATCTTCTCGCATCCCAGTCGCTTGCCCAGTCGGCGCAGGGTGACGATGCGTATCAGCTCATCACCTGCCTTTGGTATCGGACCGAATCGGTCTTCCAGCCGCTTGCGATAAGCCTCCACCTCGTCGTCGTTCTCCAGATGGTCCAGCTCACGGTAGAGCAACATGCGCTCGCTGCTGCCCGGCACGTAGGTATCGGGGAAGTACATCTCCAGGTCGCTCTCCACGCCGCAATCGTCCACGAAGTCATCGCCCGTGAGCTGCTCGCCCTGGTCCATCTCCTGCTGGTAGAGGTCGTTGAACTCCTCGTTCTTCAATTCGGTCACTGCCTGGGAGAGAATCTTCTGGTAGGTCTCGTAGCCCAAGTCCTCCATGAATCCGCTCTGCTCGGAACCCAACAGGTTGCCGGCTCCACGAATGTCGAGGTCTTGCATGGCTAGGTTGAAGCCACTGCCCAGCTCGCTGAAGGTCTCCAGCGCCTCCAGTCGGCGGCGCGCCTCCTGGGTGAGGGCACTCTTGGGCGGAGCTATCAGGTAGCAGAACGCCTTCTTGTTGCTGCGCCCCACTCGCCCACGCATCTGGTGCAGGTCGCTCAGTCCGAAGTGGTGGGCATCGAGCACGATGATGGTGTTGGCGTTGGAGATGTCGATGCCATTCTCCACGATGGTGGTGGAGAGGAGCACGTCGTAGTCGTAGTTGATGAATCCCATGATGATCTTCTCCAGTTCCTCGGGCTTCATCTGCCCATGTCCGATGGCTACACGACAATCGGGCACATACTTCTCGATGAGCATCTTCAGCTCGGGCAACTTCGAGATGCGGTCGCACACGAAATACACCTGTCCGTTACGGCTCATCTCGAAGTTGATGGCGTCGGCGATGACCTCGCCGCTGAACGTCACCAGTTCGGTATGTATCGGGTAGCGGTTAGGTGGCGGCGTACGCATGATGCTCATGTCGCGGGCTCCCATCAGCGAGAACTGGAGGGTGCGAGGTATCGGGGTGGCGCTCATGGTGAGCGTGTCCACGTTCACCTTCAGCTGGCGTAGCTTCTCCTTGGTCGACACGCCGAACTTCTGCTCCTCGTCGATGATGAGCAGTCCCAGGTCGTGCCACTTCACGGTCTTCGAAATCAGCTTGTGGGTTCCGATGAGGATGTCTATCCTGCCCTCCTTGAGCTGCTCCAGTATCTGCTTGGTCTCCTTGGTGCTGCGGGCGCGGCTCAGATAATCTACCGTTACGGGCATTCCCTCCAGGCGCTTACGGAACGTCTGGTAGTGCTGGAAGGCGAGCACGGTGGTAGGCACGAGCACCGCCACCTGCTTGCTGTCGCACGCCGCCTTGAATGCCGCACGGATGGCTACCTCGGTCTTGCCGAAGCCCACATCGCCGCATACCAGTCGGTCCATCGGTCGACCGCTCTCCATGTCCTTCTTCACATCGGCTGTAGCCTTGCTCTGGTCGGGCGTGTCCTCGTAGAGGAAGGAAGCCTCCAGCTCATGTTGCAGATAGCTGTCGGCGCTGTACCGGAAGCCCTTCTCGCTGCGACGCTTGGCATAGAGCTTGATAAGGTCGCGGGCGATGTCCTTGATGCGCTTCTTCGCCTTCTCCTTCAGTCGGTCCCAGGCACCCGTGCCCAGGGTGGAGAGGCGTGGCGGCTCGCCGGTGTCGCTGCTGCGATACTTGCTGATCTTATAGAGCGAGTGGATGGAAACGTCCACCTTGTCGTTGTTCTTGTAGATGATGCGTATCATCTCCTGGTAGCTATCGCCCGTAGGCACACGCACCAATCCGCCGAACTTTCCGATGCCGAAGTCCACATGCACGATGTAGTCGCCCGGCTCCATCTCCTGTAGCTCCTTCATCGTGAGCGCCATCTTGCCGGCACGCGCCGAGTCGGAGCGCAGGTTGTACTTGTGGAATCGGTCGAAGATCTGATGGTCGGTAAAGAAACAGCACTTCTTGTCGTTGTCGATGAAGCCCTCGTGCAGGGTCTTGTCTATCGGTGTGAAGACGATGTGGTAGTGCTTCAGCTCATCGCTCTCGAATATCTCCTTGAGTCGCTGCTGCTGTTTCTGGCTGTCCGCCAATATGTATAAGGTGTAACCCTGGAGCAAGTAATCCTCCAAGGTCTTGGTCAGGAGCTCGAAGTTCTTGTGGAAGAGCGGCTGCGGGGTAATATGGAAGGTTACGACTGCATTGCCATCGCCCTTTCCCGACAAAAACTTATCTGCCTCATGAACCGAGTTTTTAGCTAACAAAAACTTATCTGCCTCATGAGCCAAGCCTTTCGTTGCCAAAGCCTTATCTGCCTCCTTTATCAAATTTTTCGTTGCCAAAGCCTTATCTCCCAAAGTTTTCCCCTCGACGAGTCCAAACTCTATTCGAACGTGGGCTGCAACGGCACTTTGGAATTCGCCAGGCGAAACGAGGTTGAGCTCCTTCTTCATTTCGTGTCGGATGCGCTCCGCCTCCACTTCGGTCGCCCCCTCCAACTGCTCCGTCATGCTCTGCGAGGAGAATCCATCCTTGTAGATTTGGGCGATGCGGTCGTGGAGGAAGGCATATTCCTTCATCACGAGCAAGGCATCGTCGCTGAGGAAATTGACGAAACACTGCTTGGAGGTCTCGGCATGGGCTAGCTCCGGCACGATCTCGATGCGCTGTCGCTTGTCCTTGGAGAGCTGGTCCTCGATGTTGAAGGTGCGGATGGTATCAATCTCATCGCCGAAGAAGTCGATGCGGAACGGATACTCGCAACTATAGGAATAGACATCGAGGATGCTGCCACGCACGGCAAACTGTCCTGGCTCATACACATAGTCGGTCTCCGATAGCTCGAAGTCGCGCAGGGTATGCACCACGTCGGTGAGCGCAATCTGCTGTCCCACCTCCAGCTTGAGGATGCGGTCGTCGAGATGCTGTTTGCTCACCACCAGTTCGGCGAGGGCATCGGGGTAAGTCACGATGTAGATGTGGTTGCCAGCCGACAATCGGGCGAGCACCTCGGTACGCAGAATCTCGTTGGCTGCGTCTCGCTGCCCATACTTGATGGCACGGCGATAGCTGGACGGGAAGAAGAAGACGTTCTCCTGTCCCAACATCTGCGTCAAGTCGTGATAGAAATAACCCGCCTCGTCGGCATCGTCGAGCACAAAGAGCACCGACAGGTCTAGCTTGTCCTGCACGGCGGCGAAAAAGGTAGGAGCCGATGAGCACAACAAGCCCTGAAGAGAAATCGAGCGGACAGACTTCTCTCCCACTAAACTAAAGAAGGCATTCGCCTGGGGCGAACGCCTATATAACTGTTGAATATCTTGTATTGTCACTTTATCTAGAATATTTTTTACGATAGAATATCATGTGTTGTTATTTGTCTAGAATATTTTTACGATAGAATATCTTGTATTGTCACTTTATCTAGAATATTTTTTACGATAGAATATCATGTGTTGTTATTTGTCTAGAATATTTTTTACGATAGAATATCATGTGTTGTTATTTGTCTAGAATATTTTTTACGATAGAATATCATGTGTTGTTATTTGTCTAGAATATTTTTTACGATAGAATATCATGTGTTGTTATTTGTCTAGAATACTTTCCACCTGTACGGTTGAAATAGTCCTATACGCCCCGAAGGGGCAGAAGCACCTAGCCTAGGGCAACGCCCTAGGTAATATGCGTGCAAGAATGTCGCCCTGTAAGGGCAAAAGCATAAAATTCCCTGCAAGCATAACGCTTTTGCCCTTACAGGGCGCATTGACCTCAACCCATTTACCCAGGGCGTTGCCCTGGGCTAGGTGCTTCTGGGCTT
>ERZ808270.1034-NODE-1034-length-13212-cov-7.694535_pt1 | contig 13212 bp, 10 predicted proteins | sample MGYA00521082_ERZ808270 | MGnify/ENA primary metagenome ERZ808270 (study PRJEB31516, sample SAMN03275594) | gut metagenome | biome: mammalia-associated habitat; material: feces | host: Papio cynocephalus | place: Kenya | collected 2012-07-27 ...
GAACGAAATGAATTTATTCATTTCTTATTCCGAGATGCCGCCTAACTTATGCAAAATTAGTGCAAATCGAGGACAATACAAAGAAAGCTCGCTTGTTTTTACTCAAGTTTCTGACTCAAGTTTCAGTTTTACCATAATTGGCTGTGCTCGGCTCTGCCGCTTGCCTTAGCAAAAAACATAGACTTACTCAAGCGGATTTAGCTTTTCATCAAAGCGTCCACCGCCTACGGCGAGTGGACTCGGGTCAAAGGAACACGGGTAACACCGAGATGCACAGATCGGTCTTTTACCTTTCCGCTTCGCGCCGGTGACTTTCAGTTTACGGATTGTGACCCGTGTTTAAATTTGATTTACACACGCCTGCGGCGCTGATTTAAACGGATTTGGCGAGCAAGCTCGCCTTGTCGGCATGGCTAATTATTAAATAGAAACAATATGCTGCCAACAAGCAAAATCCGTGTTCCTTTGACACACCCTCAGGAAGCGAATATGTAATGTGTTGATGTGTATTTAATAGTGAATAGTGGGTGCTGCGGAGGCCGGAGACCTCCGCCACGGATAAAGTCGAGTTTTGACATATCCTCCTATGTACTACGTGGTTTTCTTTCTAAGGCAAGCGGCAGAGCGCAGCCGTTTGGGTTAAATCCGAAACATGAGTTTCTGACTTTCGAATGACGGATTCTTGTCGGATATTTGTATCTCTTGTTGCCTAAAACTGCCTTCTGAACAGACGGTATAGCCCTTTGGCGTATTTTTCGCAGTTTTGGGTGTGCAGGTGGAAGATGCTGTGCGTCAGTAGCTTGCCGGTATTGGCGCCTTGGTGTGCAATGTCGAACGTAGCTAAAACGCCACTTTAGAGAGACTAAAGCGCCACTTTAGCAATGAAGAAGCGTGGCTTTAAGTGGAGTGAAGAAGCGTTTTGGAAGGAAAAAATCGATGGAAAAGGGCTTTTTATGCCCGATTCGACCATCACGTCAGTGCCGTGCAGAGCAATAAACGCCGTTCCTCCAGCTACCCGACACTCTAAAACGTAAAAAACTTTTGTAATACTTTTTTACTCTATGTACTATATTTGCTTTCAATTCCACAAATACGGAACTTCAGTAAAATTAGTTCTGAGCAATTGCTAATGCAGCATTCCTCCTTGCAGAGGTCGGCATTTCTCCTTGTGCAAGTAGCTGATTGTTCTTGTACAAGTCAACAATTCGGGGAGTAAGAAAATTTTTTGTGCTTTTTAATATGCTATATTCTTGCTTTTTTACTAACTTTGCAAATTATAAGAAATAAGGACATAAGAAAATGGCTGGAACAAGAAAAATCAAGACCGCGCTTATCTCGGTATTCCATAAGGATGGTCTCGAAGAGCTTCTGAAGAAGCTCAACGAAGAAGGTGTGAAATTCCTATCCACTGGTGGCACACAGGCATTCATCGAATCGCTTGGCTACGAGTGTGAGGCTGTGGAGAACATTACGTCTTATCCGTCAATACTCGGTGGCAGAGTGAAGACTCTTCATCCGCGTATCTTCGGAGGTATTCTCGCACGCCGCGACAATGAAGGCGACCGCCAGCAGATGGCAGAGTATGCCATCCCGGAGATAGATCTCGTCATCGTCGACCTCTATCCTTTCGAGCAGACCGTTGCAAGCGGCGCTTCCGACGCCGACATTATCGAAAAGATAGACATAGGCGGCATTTCGCTCATCCGTGCCGGAGCCAAGAACTTCAACGACGTTGTAATCGTTCCGAGCAAGGCAGAATACGGGATGCTCCTCGACATTCTCAACAAGAATGGCGCACAGACAGACCTCGCCGAGCGCAAGGTGTTTGCAGAGCGTGCCTTTGGCGTAAGCAGCCATTACGACACAGCCATACACGCATGGTTCAAAAAATAGAATATGTACACGACGCCTAATACACCCTTTAATACTAATGTTAAGTGTTAAATATAAAAGAAGTGTAGGATGCTTGGCGTAGAAATTCATATTCCGAACTTAAGACTCAAAATTCAATTAAAGTAAATAAATGGGATTTTTTTCATTCAGACAGGAAATAGCGATGGACCTTGGTACTGCCAACACCATTATCATCAGCGATGACAAGATTGTCGTTGACGAGCCTTCGGTTGTGGCACTCGACCGTCGCACAGACAAGATGATTGCAGTCGGTTCGAAGGCAAAGATGATGTATGAGAAGACTCACGACAACATCCGCACCATTCGTCCACTCCGCGACGGAGTCATTGCCGACTTTACAGCCTGCGAGCAGATGATGCGCGGACTTATCAAGATGGTACATTCCGGCAGCCGTCTCTTCACGCCGTCGTTGCGCATGGTGATTGGTGTGCCTTCCGGTTCTACGGAGGTGGAGCTGCGCGCCGTACGCGACAGCGCCGAACATGCCGATGGACGCGATGTCTACCTTATCTTCGAGCCAATGGCTGCTGCCATCGGTATAGGCATAGACGTTGAGGCTCCTGAGGGCAACATGATTGTAGATATAGGTGGAGGTTCGACGGAAATCGCTGTCATCTCCCTTGGCGGCATCGTGAGCAACAACTCTATCCGCACAGCCGGAGACGACCTCACTGCTGACATACAGGAATACATGTCGCGTCAGCACAACGTAAAGGTTTCGGAGCGTATGGCAGAGCGCATCAAGATACACGTAGGCTCCGCGCTTACAGAGCTTGGCGACGATGCTCCGGAGGACTTCGTAGTGCATGGTCCGAACCGTATCACAGCCCTCCCGATGGAGGTGCCCGTATGCTATCAGGAGATAGCCCACTGCCTTGACAAGACCGTAGCGAAGATTGAGAACGCCGTGCTCTCCGCTCTTGAGAACACGCCGCCAGAGCTTTATGCCGACATCGTGAAGAACGGCATCTACCTTAGTGGTGGAGGAGCGCTGCTCCGTGGTCTCGACAAGCGACTCACAGAGAAAATCAACATCCCGTTCCACATCGCCGAGGATCCGCTCCACAGCGTGGCAATAGGAGCAGGTGTGGCTCTGAAGAATATTGATCGTTTCTCATTCCTCATGAGATAAATACAGGAAAAGTAAGAAAGTAAAAGAGTAAAAAAGTAAAAACTGCATGGGCTCAAGGCTCTGCCGGCATTACCTTTTTACTTTTTTACTTTTTTACTCTTTAGCTTTTTCTCTTTTACAAAGAAATATGCGCAACCTTTTAGATTTCCTCTCACGCCATAACCATTGGTTCGTCTTCGTGATACTCGAAGTGCTGAGCCTCGTGCTGCTCTTCCATTACAACAGCTATCAGGGCAGCGTGTGGTTCTCGTCAGCCAACTCCGTAGCCGGGAAGGTATACGAATGGAACTCGGCTGTTGGGCAGTATTTCTCCCTCACCGACGTCAACCGCAAACTTACCGAGCGCAACCTCTATCTGGAGCGCGAAGTTGAGATGCTGCACGAACAGCTCATGAAGACAGGCGTAGACTCAACGCAGATTGAGAAGATGCAGAGCAGCGTGATGCGCGGCTACGAGACAATACCTGCAAAAGTAGTAAGCTCCTCGCTCGACAAAGCCAACAACTTCATCACCATCGACCGCGGAAGCGCCGACGGCGTGAAGAAGGACATGGGCGTCGTGTGCGGTACGGGCGTCGTGGGTATAGTCTATCTCACCTCCGAGCACTACTCCGTCATTATCCCCGTGCTGAGCGCGCAGTCGAACATCAGCTGCACGATACGCGGACGCGGCTATTTCGGCTATCTCCACTGGAATGGAGGCTCGCCCGAAACGGCTTATGTGGACGACATTCCGCGCCATGCCCACTTCAAGCTTGGCGACTACGTCGTGACGTCGGGTTATTCGTCGGTGTTCCCTCCGGGCATCATCGTAGGACGCATCAAGCATGTCTACAACTCCGAGAACGGACTCTCCTACAGGCTCAACGTCACGCTCTCCACCGACTTCTCTCGCTTGCGTGACGTCTGCGTCATCAACGATCGCGAGATGGACCGCAAACTCGAAATACTGCATGCCGCTGAAGACTCGCTGAAGGCACGCGAGTAACACTCTTCTTACCGCGACTACACCCTTCTTACCGCGACTACACCCTTCTTAAATAGCATACAAAAAACAACAATGAATCTGAACATCGTCAGAAATATAGTATTCATCATCGTGCTGCTGCTCGTGCAGACGCTCGTGCTCAACCATATCAATCTCTTCGGTTGCGCCACGCCATTGCTCTACGTCTATTTTGCGCTCACCGTACGCCGCGGCGAGCCACGATGGGCAACGCTGCTTTGGTGCTTTGTGACGGGATTGCTCGTTGACGTGTTCTCCAACACGCCCGGTGTCGGCTCGGCGTCAATGACGCTGGTCGGACTGCTACAGCCTTACCTGCTTGAGCTCTTCGTGCCACGCGACAGCGCCGACGACTTGCGTCCGTCACCATTTACACTCGGCTCGGGCAAGTATGCCAACTATGTGATTATCCTGGTCTCAGTGTTCTGCATCGCGTTCTTCTCGCTTGAGACCTTTAACTTCTACAACTGGGCACAATGGCTGTCGAGCATAGTCGGAAGCATCGTGCTTACCGTCGTGCTGATTTTGGTAATCGAAAACTATAGGAGAAGAAAATGATTGACTATAATCTCGAGAAACGACGCTACGTGATAGGCTTTGTGGCGACGGCGATAGTCGTCGTCTACATCATACGCCTTTTCACCCTGCAACTTCTCAGCGACGACTACAAGAAGAACGCCGACTCCAACGCTTTCTTGAAGAAGATTGAGTTTCCGTCGCGTGGCGCTATTTACGACCGCAACGGCAAGCTGCTCGTCTACAACCAGCCCGCCTACGACATCATGGTGGTAATGAACGAGGAGAGCGGAAGGCTCGACACAATGGAGTTCTGCCGCAGTCTTGGCATCACCAAGGAGTACTTCATCAAGCGAATGAACGACATCAAGGACTACTCCAAGAATCCAGGCTACTCGCGCTTTACGCAACAACTCTTCATGAGCCAGCTGCCGTCGGAGGAGTTCAGCTACTTCCAGGAAAAGATTTTCCGATTCCCCGGCTTCTACGTGCAGCAGCGAAGCATACGCCAATACCAGTCGTCGTGCGGAGCCCACATTCTCGGCGACGTGGCTGAGGTGTCGCCAGCCGACATTGAGGACGACGACTATTACCAGCCGGGCGACTATATCGGCAAACTCGGCGTGGAGAAATTCTACGAGAAAGAACTGCGCGGCGAGAAGGGCGTGCAGATACTGTTGCGTGACGCCCGCGGACGCATACAGGGAAAATACATGAACGGCAAGTACGACCGCCGTCCTGTTGCAGGAAAGGATCTGACGCTTGCCATCGACGCGAAGTTGCAGGCTCTCGGCGAGAGACTCATGGAGGGAAAGATTGGCTCCATCGTCGCCATCGACCCGCGCACGGGTGAGGTGTTGTGTATGGTGTCGGCGCCGAGCTACGACCCGCGTATCATGGTAGGACGTTCGCGCTCAAAGAACCATCGTCTGCTGTCGAAGGACGCCTGGAAGCCGCTTCTCAACCGCTCCATAATGGGTATGTACCCGCCGGGCTCCACATTCAAGACGTCGCAGGCGCTGACCTACATGACCGAGGGAATCGTCACACCGTCGACAGCCTTTCCTTGCCATCGTGGCTTCTACTGCCGTGGCCTGCATGTCGGTTGCCACTCACATTCATCCCCGATATCGCTTGTCGATGCCATCAGCACATCATGTAACGCCTACTTCTGTTGGGGACTCTACTACATGATGGGCAATCGCTCCAAATACAAGAATGTAGAATTCGCCATGAACACATGGCGCGACTACATGGTTTCGATGGGCTTCGGCTACAAACTTGGCATCGACCTGCCGGGAGAGAAGCGCGGAATGATTCCTAACGCTGACTATTACGACCGCAACTACCGTGGCTCATGGAACGGACTAACCATTGTGTCCATATCCATCGGACAGGGTGAGGTGACGCTGACGCCGCTTCAGATAGCCAATCTCGGAGCCACCATAGCCAATCGCGGCTACTTCTACACGCCACACGTCGTGCGCAAGGTGCAGGGCGAACCGCTCGACACAGCCTACCGTCATCGACATTACACAAAGGCTTCGCGCCGTGCCTACGACTATGTCGTGGCTGGTATGCGCTCGTCAGCCCTTCGAGGTACGTGTAAGATGCTGTCGCGCCTGCCTTTCGAGGCGTGCGGAAAGACGGGTACGGCGCAGAATCATGGTCGCGACCACTCCGTGTTTATGGGCTTCGCCCCGATGAACAATCCTAAGATAGCCATCGCAGTGTACGTGGAGAACGGCGGATGGGGTGCTGACTTTGGTGTGCCAATAGGCGGACTGATGATGGAGCAGTACCTCACGGGCAAACTCTCGCCGTCGGCAGAGTCGCAAGCCGCTGCCATGCAGAAGCGACGCATCGGCTACGGACCGCGTTTCCCGGGGCAGGAGAAGAGCAACAAGACGAAGACATCGCGCAAGCGCACACAGCCGAAGAAAGCGGAAAACGCTGAGGCAACCTCCGAGGCTGCCAATGCACAACCCGCTGCGGCAGAATAACAACTTGGAAGAAAAAACAATATGGCAATAGAAAAACCTCAGAGCATTTGGTCGCAAGTCGACTGGCTGACGATAGGCCTCTACATCGCGTTGATGATATTCGGCTGGATAAGCATTTGCGGAGCGAGCTACACGTTCGGCGAGAACGACATCGTATCGCTTAGCACGCGCTCAGGTATGCAGATTGTATGGATAGGTACAAGTATCTGTCTGGGATTTGTGATACTAATGATGGACACGCGATTCTTCGACACTTTCTCGTTTGTCATCTACGGCGTGCTGTTATTGCTGCTTTTTGCCACGATTTTCAATCCGCACGACATCAAGGGCTCACATTCATGGCTCGTTATCGGTCCGTTGCGCTTGCAACCTGCCGAGTTCGGAAAGTTTGCCACAGCCCTCGCTCTCGCGAAGCTCATGAGCTCGTACGGCTTCAACATACAAAGATGGAAACATTTCGCAGCCGCTTGCGCCATCGTGTTCATACCGATGCTGTGCATTGTCGGACAGCGTGAGACGGGCTCGGCGCTCGTCTACCTTACATTCTTCCTTATGTTCTACCGCGAAGGAATGCCGGGCAGCATACTCTTCACGGGAGTGGCGATGGTCGTGTATTTCGTTGTCGGAATAAAATACGAGAACGTGTTCCTCTTTGATACGCCGACATCGGTCGGCAAGTTCGTCGTGTTGCTCCTTGTACAACTGTTCACGGCAGGCATGATCAACAGCTACCTGCATGAACGACGCCACACGCGCCGCATCATTATGTACAGTTTCATAATCACTCTGCTTGCGCTGCTCTTCGCTGAATACGTCATTCCGTTCGACATCACGTGGGTGCAGCTCGTGCTGTGTGTGGCGCTGTTCTTCTATTTGCTTTATTATGGACTTCTGACGCGCCTGCCACAGTATTTCTATATACTTGCGTTTGCCGTAGGCTCCGTGGTGTTCTTCTATTCTGCCGACTACGTGCTCAACAACGTTATGGAGCCCCATCAGCGAGTGCGCATCAACGTGCTTCTTGGTCTTGACGAGGATCTTGCCGGAGCTGGCTACAATGTGCATCAGAGCGAGATAGCCATCGGTTCGGGCGGATTGAAGGGCAAAGGATTCCTCAACGGTACGCAGACAAAGCTGAAGTTCGTGCCCGAACAGGATACCGACTTTATCTTCTGCACGGTAGGAGAGGAGGAAGGCTTCGTCGGTTCGGCAGGTGTGTTGATACTCTTCCTCGTGCTAATCCTCCGGCTCATTTACCTTGCGGAGCGACAACCGTTTGTCTTCGGCAGGGTCTATGGGTACTGTGTGGCGTCGGTGTTCCTCTTTCATGTGTTCATCAATGTGGGCATGGTGCTCGGTCTGACGCCTGTAATAGGTATTCCGCTGCCCTTCTTCAGTTACGGCGGCTCATCACTTTGGGGCTTCACCATTCTGCTGTTCATCTTCCTGCGCATTGATGCCGGGCGCAACATCCAGTAAATAGCGTAGGCAGAGATAGCGTGTCGTCTGTTCCAATGCCCTCACCGGCAGTCATGGTCTCCCGTGATGTAAGAACGTAAATCTTGTATTTAAACTATATGGTCTTATGTCCGTCTTATTAATAACCGGAATTTCCATATAATACATTACAGGAATCAGACTTTTCAGGTATGCAGACATTCAACAGAATATTTCTCAATTTTCTTCTTTTGTGGCTATGCGCAGCCACAGCTGTTGCGCAGGAACATCGTCTTACTGGCACAGTTGCCGACCTTGAAACAAAGAATAGGATGGAACAAGCCACTGTGCAGCTGCTCAACCGTGACAGTTCCTATGTGTCGGGTGCGACGACCGACAGCAACGGAACGTTCACCGTCAAGGTGCAGCGTAGTGGCAGATATATAGTGAAAGTGTCGAATGTCGGCTACGCCACGTCGTTCTCCAACGTAGTCATAAACGCTGATGCCACCCAAACACTCGCTACAATTTTCCTCCGCCCGTCTTCAATAATGCTCAAGGGAGCCACGGTCACAGCCAATGTGCCGAAGGTGACGCTGAGCAAAGATACATTTGTCTACAATGCCACTGCGTTCCGCACGCCGGAAGGCTCAACCGTGGAGGAACTCGTGAAGCGCCTGCCCGGCGCCAAGATCGACGACGAGGGGAAAATAACCATCAACGGTAAGGAAGTGAAGAAGATAAAGGTGGACGGCAAGGAGTTTATGGTGGGCGACACGAAGACCGTAATGAAAAACCTTCCCACGAACATTGTCGGTATGGTGAAGGCGTATGACGAGAAAAGCGATTTGGCGAGAGTTTCGGGCATTGACGACGGTAATGAGCAGACAGTGCTTGACTTCCGGCTCAAGCGTGGGATGAACAACGGATTTCTCTCCAACATCGACCTTTCCTACGCCACGCACAGTCGCTATGCGGAGCGTCTGATGGGAGGCTATCTCAATAGCCGTCTGCGCGTAATGGCGTTTGGATCTTTCAACAATACGGGCGACATGGGATTCCCCGGCGGTGGCGGGCGTGGCTCTTTCGGTGGCGGGCGCTCAGGCTTGCAGGCTTCCAAAATGGCTGCCACCAACTTCAACTATGCTTACGGCGACAAACTGGCGTGGGATGGTTCCGTAAGGTGGAACCATCTCAACAATGATGTCATAGAGCTTAAGTCTGCAGAGACATTTGCTGGCTCTGACCATTCTTTCAGCAATTCTTTCAGCCATACGAATAGCAAGAAAAACCAGTGGAACATGCAGATGCGTATGGAGTGGAAACCCGACACACTGACCAACATCATGTTCCGCCCTAACATGAGCTTCTCCACAAGCGATAGCAAGCAGACATCAACGGTGGCGACCTTCAATGACGACCCTTATGCCGTCAGCGACGACCCGCTGACGGAAGAGGCGATGGTGAAAATGAGAGAGGAAGGTAAGCTCGTCAACACGCAGCGCTCTGGCTCCATCGGCTATGGCGAGGCGAAGAACTTCGGCGGCATGCTGCAGATTAACCGCAAGCTTGGCAGCAAGGGGCGCAATGTGACGCTCCGTGGTGACTTCAGTTATTCTGACAGCAAAAACGATGAACTCTCCATTGAAGACATCAATTATTACCAAGTCGTCGTACCTAACCTTTCCGACTCCATTGTTCATCTCTACCGCTACAATCTTACGCCCGAACGGAAGTTCAATGCCAGTTCGCTTGTCACTTATAGCGAACCGCTTTGGCGTGGCACATTCCTGCAGTTTGGCTACAAATTCTCCTATTCTTATAGCAGGAGCGAGGGTTCCACTTACGACTTCTCCAATTTGGAGCGGAATGTCTTCAGTGGATTTACTCCGGCCTATCGGCAGATAGAAGCCTATCTCTCTCGGCTTGACCATCCGTACACATATTATGCCGACCAGGAGCTGAGCCGTTTCTCGGAGTCGCGCGATTACGTTCACGACATAGATGTGATGTTACGCATGGTCAGGCAGAAATACCTACTCAACGTTGGTGTCAAGGTGCAGCCGCAGACGAACAAGTTCGTACAGGACTACCGTGAAGTTCATACCGACACCGTGCGCCACGCAATCAATGTCATGCCGACCTTTGACTTCAGATACAATTTCTCAAATGTCAGCAGACTGCGCATCAACTACAATGGTTCGACGTCGCAACCCTCAATGGCTGATTTGGTTGACATAACCGACGACATCAATCCCATTCACGTTACGAGGGGAAATCCAGGGCTGAAGCCGTCGTTCACCAACACGTTACGTGCCGAATACTGGAACTATTTCCCGAAGCACAAAATGTCTATAGTGGCGAGTGCCAACTATTCCAACACTCTAAACCAAATCACCAACAGCATGTCCTACAACGCGTCGGACGGAAGCTATCTCATACAGCCGGAAAACATCAACGGCAATTGGAATGCCGGTGGGATGTTGGTATTCAACATGGCTATTGACACTGCCGGCGTTTGGAACATCAATAACTTCACTGAAGCCAAGTACACCAACAACGTGTCGCATTCCGGAAATGCTGATGCCATGCAGCGTAGCCTGACGCGTACCACTGCAGTCGGTGAGTGGCTCGGAGTGAGCTATCGCAACTCATGGCTCGAGGTGCAACTCGACGGTGCATTCGACTTGAACAGTTCACGCAACAACCTGCGTAAATCCTCCAACCTTGACACATGGCGCTTTGCCTATGGCGGGTCGCTCAGTCTGACTGCCCCTTGGGGTACAAGCCTCTTCACGGGCATCCACCAGAACTCACGCCGGGGATTTGCCGACAATTCGCTCAACACCAACGAGCTTATATGGAATGTACAGCTTTCGCAGTCGTTTCTCAAGAGCAAAGCGCTCAGCGTGTCGTTGCAGCTCTATGATATTCTCCAGCAGCAAAGCAATCTCTCACATTCCGTGACGTCATCGGGCCGCACAGATGTCCAATACAATGCCATCACCAGCTATGCTATGCTCCACGTTGCCTACCGACTTAATGTTTTCGGAGGCAAGCAGGCGCGTAAGGGTGGACGGGAAGCAGGCTTCATGCGCCCCGACCGTCGCCCGCCAATGGATGGCAGACGTCCTGACGGCGGCATGAACCGCCCGCCAATGGGACCTCCACCGGGCAGAATGTGATGAAAAAAGAGTTCTTAATAGTTCATCCGGAATATTGCGTGATAAGATAAATGTAGGATGAGCGTTCTTAATTTCTATGGCAAAAAGGTAGATATTCCACTTAAAAATATTAATTTTGCACTCAGAATATTTCTCATTCCTATTCATTACATTATGAAAGAATTAGCTCTCAAGTACGGATGCAATCCGAACCAAAAGCCTTCCCGCATCTATATGGAGGAAGGCGAACTCCCAATCGAAGTGCTCAACGGCCGCCCTGGCTACATCAACTTCCTTGATGCCTTCAACTCATGGCAGCTCGTGAAGGAACTCAAGGCTGCTACTGGTCTGCCTGCCGCAGCCTCCTTCAAGCATGTCTCGCCTGCAGGAGCAGCCGTTGGCCTGCCCTTGAGCGACACGTTGAAGAAAATCTACTTCGTTGACGACGTGAAGATGGAATTGTCTCCGATTGCTTGTGCCTATGCTCGTGCCCGTGGTGCCGACCGCATGAGCTCATACGGTGACTTTGTGGCGCTCAGCGACACTTGCGATGAGGCTACCGCATTGCTCATCAAGCGTGAAGTGAGCGACGGCATCATTGCCCCCGACTTCACCCCAGAGGCTCTCGACATCCTCCGCGCCAAGCGCAAGGGCACGTACAACGTGATAAAAATCGATCCCAACTACGTTCCAAATCCAGTTGAGCACAAGCAGGTGTTCGGCGTGACTTTCGAGCAGGGACGCAACAACGTGCGTCTTGATGATCCGAAGCTCTTTGAGAACATACCCACTAAGGCAAAGAATTTCACTTCCGACGCCATCCGCGACCTCATCATCTCGCTCATAACGCTGAAGTACACACAGTCTAACTCCGTCTGCTACGTAAAGGATGGACAGGCCATTGGCATCGGCGCCGGACAGCAGAGCCGCATCCATTGCACGCGTCTCGCAGGCAACAAGGCCGACATCTGGTGGCTGCGCCAGCATCCGAAAGTGATGGCGTTGCCTTTCGTTGACGGCATACGTCGCGCCGACCGCGACAACACCATTGACGTCTATATCTCCGAGGACCACGACGATGTGCTTCGCGACGGTACATGGCAGCAGTTCTTCAAGGAGAAGCCGGAGGTGCTGACGATGGAGGAGAAGAAGGAATGGATTGCGAAGAATCGTAGTGTTGCTCTTGGCTCCGACGCTTTCTTCCCGTTCGGCGACAACATTGAGCGTGCCCACAAGAGTGGCGTGGAGTTCATCGCACAGGCCGGTGGTTCAGTGCGCGACGACAACGTCATCGACACTTGCGACAAGTATGGCATAACAATGGCGTTCACCGGTGTACGTCTGTTCCATCATTGATTTATTTTAAGTATATAAGTAGACAAGTAGACGAGTATATATAAGTAGACGAGTAGACAAGTAGACAAGTAGACGAGTATATAAGTAGACGAGTAGACAAGTAGACGAGTATATAAGTAGACGAGTAGACAAGGCTTATAGCTTGTCAACTCGTCTACTATCGACTCATCAACTATCAACTCATCAACTATCGACTCATCAACTATCAACTCATCAATTATCGACTCATCAACTATTAACAATCCAACTAAATAATATGAGCAAAGGCGACGATATAGACGCTATCATTGCTAACGGTATTTCATGGGGCAGAGGCGGAGGTTCTTCCAGAAAGAGCGACGACGGCAAGGTGAAGACCAAGGCAAAGAAAAAGCAATACATCACCGGTGCGCACGGCAGCGGTTCGGCAAAGCAGAAAGCGAAATACCGCGAGCAGCGTGCCAATAGACATCATAAATAACTTAACTTCCTTCATTTTCAACGGCAGAAGGTTGAGTGCATATAAGCATAATCAAGCCAATTATGGCCATTTAATGCGGAAAACAATTCGCCCTGTAAGAACAATAGTACTTGGTCTTCAAATACTTTTGGACTTACAGGGCGTGTTGTTTATTGTTGAATTTCATTTTTCAATACTCTGTTAATTCTAACGTAATCGTTTGAAAATGAGGGAGTTAATTAACG
>ERZ808270.1035-NODE-1035-length-13209-cov-14.140185_pt1 | contig 13209 bp, 22 predicted proteins | sample MGYA00521082_ERZ808270 | MGnify/ENA primary metagenome ERZ808270 (study PRJEB31516, sample SAMN03275594) | gut metagenome | biome: mammalia-associated habitat; material: feces | host: Papio cynocephalus | place: Kenya | collected 2012-07-27 ...
ATTTCGTTAGAAATCTTTAAGATTTTCGTCAAAGGCGGCTGCAATGTGGGTTAAGCCCCGTTGCCTTTATGATTTTGTCGTTCTCCTTGAACATGTCCATAATGACCTTTGAAACGGCAGTCGCCGACATCTCCACCGCCTGACCCTGACTGTCCAACACCGCAGCAAACCCCATAATCTCGGGAATCGTCATTTTAGCCTGTGCCCCCACGCCAGCCATGCGCTGCGCGAAGTTTGCAAGATACGGAGCCGAAGCCGTGCAGTTCTGCGAAAGCTCATTAATCACCGAACCCACGGCAAGAAGAGCCTTTTCCGTTCCCATACGCTCCTCATCCCCGAAGATACTTGTGAGTTTGGAAAGAGTAAGCGTCGCCCCCTCTCCAAGGTCGTCCAAAGCAACATTGATTTGGTCAGCCGCCCGAACAAAGCCGAGCACATCCTCCTGTGAAGTCTTGCCGAGCCTTCCGGCTTCCTGTGCGAGCTTGTTCAAATCCTCCCGAGCCGTTCGGGTATCGATTTTTTTGAATTCCTCGTTCAGTTCAGCAACACCCGAAGCCGAAAGTCCCGTAAACTTGCGTACATTCGCCATCTCCTGGTCCATATCCGCAAAAGCGTTCACCGCCGAGCGCCCCGCCATGACAAGACCTGTAACGGCAGCCGCCATTCCGGCGATAGCCGTCTGCCAATCGTTCAGCTTGCGGTTCATACGTTCCCACAGACTTTCATTCTCCCGAAGTTCCGAGTTTACTTTTGCTATCTCCGCCTTAACACGCTTGATAGCCTCACACTGGCGGTTCCACTCCTCGCTGCCACGCTCAAGTCCGTTAAGACTGCGCTTTAACTGGGATAGAGTGCGGTTCAGTTCCTTAGGCGACGTCTGGTCCAACCTCGCCAAAACATTCTCCACTCCTTTACTTGCACTCTCGATTTGAGAAATCTGCCTGTTCGTTTCCTTCAACTCCTTCTTCAATCGAGTCAGTTGCGACCTGTTCCCTGCCGCAGCCGCTTTCTCGATAGCCTTTTCAAGATTGGAAGCTTGCGATTTGAGTTTGGCAAGCATATCCTCCGCCTGTTTACCGTTTACAGTAAGGGTAACCGTTGCGTTAGCATTAATAGATGACATAGTCCTTTCGAATTTGAATGTTATACGACAGCAAAAATAGCGACACGGGAACATTCATAAAAAGACGCAAAATCAAGACGTTAAGCCCGAAAAAGGGCACGAGGATTTAAGGAAATCCGCCATTTTTTAAGACATAAAAAATATAACGTCTTGATTACCAACGAGAAAAGGGATTGTTAAGGGAAATTCCCTTAACCCGTCTTGATAAAGACCCCCCGACCGCCCTGTACTGCCGAACCGCTCCGAGGCTTTCAAGGAAGCGGAATATGTGAATAAATGTTAATTTTAAGTTTCTCGATAACGACAAAATGCCGAAGTTGCGCTAAAAGGCGAAAAATCCGAATAAGGCGAAAAGGAAGAAAAGGCGGATTAGGTTTCGGGAGATGCGAGAGCGACCGCCAAGTTTCGCAAAGCACGAAAGCCACTCCAAGTTTCGCAAAGGCGCAAAGATGCTCTGAGTTTCACGCTGATGAAAGGGACACTCCGAGTTTCGGGAAGACATAGGGTTTCGGATTGGGAGCAATGGGAGGACTAAAAGAAATGGGCAAAGGTTTCGGAAAAGTAGGGAGTTTCGGGATGACATAGGGTATCGGGAAGGCATATGGGACTGACACGACCAATGGGACGAATACGAGGGAAAAGCGAGGGTTTCGGGTGATGACGTGAGAGCCGAGGTTTCGGGAAATCGGGTATCGGGGAGGCAAATGGGACTGATACGACCAATAAGACGAATACGAGAGGGAAAAAGCGAGGGTTTCGGACGATAGCGAGGGTTTCGTGATGGTGCAAGATGATGCCACGCACTACAAAGCGACCCACGAGCCGACCGAGCCATCGGGCGGTAATGCGGCAGTGGTGAGAGATGAAAAGGTGATGCGCCTGTCGGTCTTCAGCCGACATGGGGGCGCATCGGCTTTTCATCGGCTTTACTTCACTCTCAATAAAACTTGTTTTACTGAGGGGAAGTAATGCTCACCTCTGCCATACCTATTGAATAAGCGAGAGTGCTGTCTGACTTTTAGCAATCTCCGATTGCCATAAGTCAGACGGCTTTCTCGCATTGACAGACAATAGAAAGCGCCGCTTTACCGGACAAAGGGCGAAGCCTGTGAGGAAATGAAGGCATTGCCTTATTGCAGAGAGAGTGAAGGCGCAGCCTTGCAAAAAGCGAATGGATGTGGAGAGAAATGCAATGAAGTGGGAATGTAGGGTTTCGGCTTGGCGCGAAGAGCCAAGGCGGAACCCGTAATGGGAACGTAATGGAATGTAGCGCAACGTCCTTTCGCAACTCTGAAAGGTGAAGGGTGTGCAACACTGTTCACCTTTTAATAAAGACAGACATCGAAGATGTGGAAAATGAAAATGACGCTTGCGTGTTGATGATTGACGTGGAGGTCAGACAAGCACGCTGAAAGCGTTGCTTGGCTGGGTGGAGCGTCAATCATAAGCGGAGGTGGTGCATTGTTCGGTGGCGAGGACCGGCGCAGCCGTGAAACCGTGGGGCGTGGAATGAAGTGGAGGTGCTTCGGGCTGACGTGTAGGAAAGTGTGTGTCGCTTACCACATGCCGTAACTCGTGTGCCTGCACTTTCTCTGAAAGACGCAGCGGACTTGTCGACGCTTGCGGCGATGTGTCCGATGCCCTTCCAGAGAAAAGAGTTGCGGCACGGATTAAGGGAAGTGGCATACTCTTTCCGCAACAGAAGAACGGAGAGCCGGAACGCAATGGAACGCCCCACGGTTTTCTTAGCCACAGCGTGGCTTGTACTCGCCATGAACAATGCACCGCCGGAGCCGTTGCCAGAAGGCTTTAGCCTTTTTCTTTTCTTCGGGCGTGGGAGCGCCGAAGTACAATTAGGATGATACCTATTATAAATAGGAGGATGAAAGTGAGCTTTGTGGATGATGAAAGGAAATGCTTGCTTTCCTTTTGTTTATTTTGCGCCTTGGCGTATGAGGACTGCATCGCCTTGGCGAGGCTGTCCGCTTCCTGCTGGTACATTGAGGACTTTTCCTCGACCGTTTGGGAGAGGTGAAGTCCGTAGACGGTTACTTTGGACGGCTGCGCCGTGGAAAATGAAGAAGACTTTGTCTTGGTGTTCTTATTGGGCTTGCCCGTAGAGGGAGAAACGTCAGGGAGTGGCGCAGAGGTATCGGAGTGCTCACTGGTGTTTCGGGTGGGTGGGAAATATAGAGCGCAGCTGTCAAAGGAAAGGGCGGTGAGGCGCCTTAAAGAGCTGGATGAAAGATTCTCGGCGGATCGCCATTGGGCTTGCACAACGGCGTTCCGACCGCTTTCATGGGATGATGTAACTGTCTTTGCGCTCTTGCACGATAGTACAAATGCGGAAAGAAAAATGGAAAGATTTAAAAATGGAAGGATTGAAGGATGTTTCATATTTGGGGATTCAGATGTTGGCATATTCTTTTGTGGCATCGAAGGACGGGCAGGCTTTCGGGGCGAAGTCGCGGTGACTGCGGATGCTGGCATGGGGGAACTGCTCTTTTAGCTCTTTGAGAAGAGATAAAAGTGCAGCCTTCTGTGCTGACGTGCGAGTGTCCTTCGGACTCTTGCCGTCAGTTGCTAAGCCGCCGATGTAGCATACTCCGATGCTATTTGTGTTGTGCCCCTGGCAGTGCGCTCCAACCGCTCCGATTGGACGTCCTGTGTGTATGCTGCCGTCAAGGTAGACAACAAAGTGATAGCCGATGGAGGCGAATCCGCGTTGGCGGTGCCAATGGTCGATGTCGGCGACGGTGAAAGACTTGCCTTCGGGGGTGGCGGAACAGTGGATTATTATTGTGGTGATTTTTCGCATTGTTTAATTTTTTAGGCTCATTGGGCATTATAGGCTCAATGGGCGATGAATTAATGATAGGCTCAATGGGCGATTATTTTTTAGGCTGTTGTTCCTCTTCGAGTTTTTTGTCGAGATAGGAGCGGAGTTCGGAGTACTTGCTTTGGATGTAGATGGTAACCCCGAAGATGGATCCGGCATAGATAAGGCACTCGGCGAAGATGCCGAGGACCGACTCGTGGATTTGACCGGTGGGCGTACGACGAAGCCTGCGACGGCAAGGAGGAATCCGCCGATCAGCATGGCGATTGCAGAAGTAATCTGGATGTTTTCTTTAGTTTCTTTAGTCATGATGATAAGAATTGAGTTGGTGATAATTTTGTCTTTTAAGAGTTACGAATGAGATGTTATATTTGCATCGTGATCGTGGCATGAGGCCATTTTCTTTGGGATATGGTATGAGACCATTAACCCTTTGGCGCTGTGGTATGAAACCATTGCGCCTTTATTTTTTCTTAGAACTTTGCGAATTTATATTCAGTTCTAAAGTTATTTCCCGATTCTCTATAAGCATCAACATTAACCTTAAAGACGGCGAGGTTTGTCCGTAAGTCCGAAAAGCGGAACGTCCATGAAAAATCCGTTTCCTTGTAGAATCCGATTGCAAACTTGAACGATGGACTTTTTCGCAAAATGGAAAAAAGTTTCTTGCCGTATGGAATTCTGATATCATATATAGTTCCGTCAGGGTTTTCAATGACCTTTACTTTTGAAAAAAGCGTTTCGGGAGTTTGCAGATATCTGTGAAAGTTTTCACCGGGTTGCATTTTTTCATCGCGGAACGAAACCGTGTCGTCGCTGTTGATGATGATTTTCTTGGAGTCATAAAACCTGTTCCAGCCACGGCGTTTCGGGAGATATTCCCTTGGCAACTCCGGGTTCCCACTGTCTGCCCACCGCCTTGAAGTACGAGTCGTGTAACGGAAGATGACGGGGATGAGCCCCGACTTCACCAATTGGCTTGCACCCTGAATGAAGATTTTGTTGTCCTTGATGATAGCCTCGATGTGGACGGTGGTAGTTTGGCGCATGGAGGCGAAAGTATTGATGTTGTTCTGGAGCGTGCGGATGGAAGACTTCAGAGAACCGATGTCCGTTTGGAGCTGCTTAATGTTGATGTCCATGGTGCTGGTACCGCGGCGGATGGATGTGATGGAGAGTTGTACGCTTGTGATGCTCTTTTCGAGGTCAGAGATGGAAGTTTGGAGGGACGTGATGTCCTTGGAAACTGCGGAAATATCCGTCTTGCATTTGTTAAGGTCGATAACCTGCTGTGCACGCATAACTCCGGCACGTTCGGTGGTGGCTTGGCGGATGGAAATGGAGTTTGTCAAGACCTGCGTCCTGTTTGTTTTCAGATCAGACTTGGTGAGGGAGAGGAAGACGCTGTTGCGGTCGTCCGAGCCGATGGAAATGCTGTTGAGCATAGATTCGAGATTTTGTAGCGCCGTGCGCCATGCAGCAAGGCTCGCCACGTCCGACTGTTGGGCGGTGTTGGCGATGACGTCGGCGATGCGCTGGAGAAGCGCGCCGAGGACTTCAGGAGAGATACTTTCCTCCTGCGTTTCGTTGCGGAAAGTGGTGATGAGATTTGTGAGAGAAGAGATGTCCATGATTTTTTTGAGCAAAATTAAGATGGGAAAAGGATAGAGGAAAAGACATTTTGGGAGAACTGGGAGAGCTGAGAGAACTGAAAGATTGAAAAATTGAAAGATGGAAAAATGGGAGAACTGGGAGAGCTGAGAGAACTGAGAGAACTGGACACTTCCTTAGTGATTGTAGCGGAGGTGTTTGTCGTCCAGGGCTTGGGCGACGATGCCGACGAACTCGTGGGCGATGTTGTCGGAGAGGAAATCACGGAGGTTCATGACGGAAGCGTAGTATTTTCGGGAGAACCACGGTTTCTTCTTTCGCTTGCGGTCACGGCCGATGTCGCCGTTATTACCTCTTGGGATTTCTTTACCAGTACCAAAGTTTTGCCAAAGGCCGTATTCGAGAAAAGATTGGGAGAGACCGAGTTCAATGAAGCGTCCGTCTGCCCTTACAGGCAAGGATTTGGGACTGTGGAGCAAACGGCCGGTGTCGATAACGCCGAGGAGGGTCATTTGCTCCTTCCATATTTTGAGCATGGTGTCGTTGAAGGCGAGGACGAATTTCTCACGTTCTTGCTGCTGTTGGTCATTGCCATTCTGTGGGGTCATAGCGAAGGTCGGTGTAGGTGTCAACTGCAATTTGGAAATAGGCGCACGCGCAGCCAGAGAAGAAGTATTGGTCGATTTCCTGAAAGGCGATGCGTGGGTCGAGGTAGATGTTGTGCTGCTCCTGCTTTGTCTTTTCGAGGATGAGCACGGTCATGAACTGGCGGAATAGCTCGCGCATGGTGTCCATGCACGCTTGTCGGGCGGTCATGTCGCCGAGGGCGTGGCGCATGGCGAGGAAAACCGTTTTGACTCTTCGGGTGTGGGGACTGTTGTTCATCTCGATGTAGCCTTGGGAGATGTCCGACACGGCGACGATGGCGGTGGCGGACTGGAACTGCTGGAGGGCTTCCTCGAAGCCGTCAAGACCGCTGACCTTGGCGAAGACAAATTCTTTGGCTTGGGCGAATTTGTTTGCAGATGTTAGGGCTTGGAAGAAGGCGGTGGCATTCCAAGAAAGGGAGGATTGTTTCATTGTGGAGTTATTTTGATTGGCGTCTTAGGTCTTCGGCTTCCTTGGCCTTGGCATCGAGTTCGGTGAGTGCTCGCCAAGTGTCCATTTCGAGAACGGCTTGCTCCTTGGTGATGTCGCCGCCGGTGAGGGCGCGGATTTGGGCGTTCATGGCGGTGCGGAGGATTTCGCCGATGTTCGGTGAGGAGCCGAGGAGGTTAGTCGGCTCGGAGGGCATGGGCTGGAGAAAGTGAGGGAACATGCCCGAAAAGAACCATTTGAGGGAGGCGAACCAGTAGAAGCAGCCATAGAGATATGGCTTGGTGAGGTGCTTCCTTTTTACGCTTGGGTACAGGAGCGTGGCGAGGTCTTTCAATAAGGCATCGTTTTTGGTGTGGAGGAAACCTTGGTAATAGTTGTCGCAGGAGATAAACGTGGAGAACGGGATGCCTTGGAAGTCGGCTTCTATGGCTTGCGCTTTGCCGATGTGCGTGATGCGGACGGGCGATGTGGGGAAATGGCGGAGGAAGTCCAAGAAGGCAGTGGCGGAATGGATTTGGCGGAGCGTGAGTTGCGCTTCCTGCTTGGGTTTGTGGCGTTGCCTTACGAGATAGTTGCCGTTGTGCAGACGGCAGAGCACGGTGATGTCGCCCCACTTGAACAGGCAGAGCGTGAGGATTTCTTCAATGGGCAGGTCGCGTGAGAGCTGGCGGAAGAAATATTGGAGTTGGCAGTCAGAAAGGGATTGCCAACCTGTGGGTAGGGATAAATTGAAAAATGCTTCCATACTGCGAAAGTACCATCTTAAATATAATTTTTAAAGGACAAAAAATTTGTTAGTTGAACAAAAAATAGTATCTTTGCATTGTCAAAGAAAGTCTTTGATTAGATCGAGCCTACGAGCCATATCTATTTTATCAATTAAAATAAAAAGATATGGATATATTTTCAATTATATTTTATATCATAATTGTTTGTAGGTTTAAATTCAAAGTAAATATAAACCTCAATATAAAAATTTAGGATGGATGATACGGCACAATAATAATGTGCCGTATCATCCATTTATTTTTTGTAATTTTCAATAAGCCAATCTATGCCATTGTTAAGAATCTTGCCTATTAAAAATTTTTCTAATTTAAAAATATTTTCTTTCTGATACGATAGTGTATAATCATAGGATTCCGCTAATCCAGCAACAGCCTCCATTTCTTCATAAGACCAAGTAAGGGTATTGTTACCCATATCTTTCAATTCAATATTTAGTACAGAATTTATTTCATTTACAAATTTTTCAGAAGGTGCAAGTCCATTTATTTCAAAAGATATTCGTTCTATAGTTTTTTCCTTGTCATCACGTCCTACTCTATAGTATCCTTCTACGCGTCCCTCCGATTTTATAGAATATATGAAATCAAAAAAAAGATCTAATTTTTCTTTGTAAGGAAGTGGATATTTTGAGAATTTATTACTTTTATCAAACTTTTCTATATCATTATATGACAAAAATCTCAAAAGTATATCATCAGAAATATTATAGTTGTAAAGCAAATTGTATATGCATAATTTCTTGTAAAAAGTTAAATCATTTGATTCTTTTTGAGATTGAACTTTATACATATAGTATGTCTGTTGATAATTAAGAAAAGGTACGATTTTAAGTGATTTTGTCAATATATTAATAATCCATGTATCTGAAACTTTTGCATCTATATACAAAAACTTTTGCTCATTCAATTCTGACAATTCAATATTCTCAAGTATATTACATATTCGATCTTCTAATGTTGCACTTTGTTCTTTCAGATATTTGTGGAAATCAATATTTTGGCAAGTTATTCCATTTGCAAAAGCAAAGCAGATATTGGGAATATGTATATTAAATAAATCACTTATTGTATGGATATTTTCATGCCACTTAGAAGATGAAGTTTCTATTAAATCTTTGCTACCATATACAAGTTCCTTACAATTTTCAGAATAATTACGATATGGATTACTCTCTTTTCTATTATCTAATATTGACAATTCTATTCTATAATGATATTGCTTATCCCAACCATTATTAGTTTTAGATATTACAGCATAAATACCACTTACTATTACATTTTTATACTTGATACTTTTAATAAATTTTTCTTTGGTCTTGCTGTTATAATATCCTGTTTCAATAATTGTGATAGAAAGAGGTTCTATGTCAGGAACCTTGACATATATACCATCTGCATATTCACTATTAATCCAACTTTCATCAAGAGGTATTGGGGAAATTTCAGTATACTTGAAACTCTCCAAATCTATCTTTTCTTCTTGCAGATTCTGTCTATTGAACGAATAATACATATTACTTCCATTCTATATTTAAATTTCTGCAAAGTTAACATTTTTCTTTAGAAGAAATACCCACTTGACTGCTTTTTATTTTTGTAGCCATGATTTTCAAAGAGCTTTGCGGTGTCGGAGTTTTTCCATTCTGTGAAGAGGTTGCCCTTGGCGGTGCGGATGATGTTGACGGTGTCGGTGATGCTCGGCATGGGGTACTCGCCGATGCGGAGGACGGAGAACTCGATGGCGGCGATGCGTTGGTAGATGCGGCGGTAGTGGGCGGAGTCGAGTGTGTTGTCCCATCGGGAGAGGATGTTGGCGGTGCGGAGGACGGTCATCAGCTCGTGGCTGAAGAAGTCGGATGCGAGGCGATTCTCGATGGTGAGGAGCTGGGTGTGGAGGTCTTGGTAACGCTGCCAGATATGGTCGGAGTAGCCGAGGCTCGTCACGATGTCGAGCGTGGGGAACATGGTGGCGGCAAAATACTCGTACTGTTGGGATGACGTCCAATGGTGAGCGTCGGGGAGCATGGCGAGGATGATGGAGAGGGCATCATCACGGAGCTTTTCGAGGGATGCGAGGAGGCGGTCGATACGTTCCTTGGAGGCAGGGGCGATGTTTGATGTGGAGACGATGCCGAAGCCGTTGGGCGTGAGGATAAGGTCGAGCTGGGGGACGGCGTGGAGCATAGCATCGGCAGCGAGAGCCATGCGGCAGTGGTGAAGCAAGGGCGTGGTGTCAGAGTATGTTTTTATTCGGGACATCGTGTCAGCGGAGACAAACGTGTTGGTGAGCCATGTCTCGGACTGCTGGAGGTGGTACTGGATTTTGTCGAAGAGGGATGTTTCCCCTGCTACCGCTTTGAGGGTGTTGGGGATGTATCTTAATAAGGTGATGTTGTCTGTTATCAAATTGCTCATAATCGAATTTTGAATTAGGAATTAGGAGTTTTGAGTTAGTCGGCAAAGCCGATTTTGAATGATGATTTAGGAATTATTATTCCTTGGGGCTATTCTTCTTGTGGGGTCTTGGAGCCTTTGCTCTTTGGCTCGGTGCTTACCTGCTTAGCATCCTTGTTCTCGTCGAGGGTGGTGAGCTGGATGAAAGGGCAGTCGGGCTTGACCGCTGACCAGTTGTTGAAACGGATGATAAGGCGGTGGACGTTGAAGAGAAGGTCGTGATACGGCTTTTGGAGAGCCTGGGCGATGGTGTAAAGCTCGCGCTTGTCAGAACCCGAATTATTTGTTTGTGTCTTGCCGGGGACAGAGCCGACGAGGTTGGAATGGACGCGCATTGTGAAACACATCATGTTTACGGCTTCGATGATGTCCGTCGCCCAGTCGCCGCCCTCTTTGTCTGTTTCAATCTTGTTGATGACCACATCGTGCTGCTCCTCGCCGTTCGGTGAAACGTAGAATGTGGAAAAGAGGACCTTTCCACTGTTCTCCATACCCGTGAGAAAGTTGATGATGTTGTCCTTCTCCTTGTTCACTCGTTCCTGCTGCTTCACTTTGTCGGTGATACCCTCGACTTTGAAGATGTTGTTCCAAAAGCTGTTGGCAATCTCGATGTGGTATTTAATTGGGGCGGAGTTCTTTAGCTTGGCTTCCTTGGCGATGCCGATGAGCTGCTTGATGTTGTACCACTTGCCCTTGAAAAGGGCGGCATAATAAGGGATGGGGTAATAGGTGTTGTCGGGAGTGGGGACACGACTCAAAACCGCAAACTTGCGGTTTGAGAATGAAGAATTAAGAGTGAAGAATGAAGAATTCTGATTAGCGTTGTTCTTTGTTTTTCCTTTGCTTAACCGCTGCTGCAAATCCGAGAGAGGGGATTGAGGATTCAACAACTCGATGCGCTCGATGTCTTCTGGGGAAGGAGTATTGCGCCAGTTGGCATAGAGGATGTAAGGGATGATGCCGTTCTTGTCAGCCGGGGCAAAGCGGACGTAACAGGCTTGCTTGCGTGCGAGCCTTACGATGTGCGAGCCGTCCTCGTTGAGAATGATGACGCTGACGGCGAAACCGAAGTGTTTGAAGTCTTGGCAGACGCCGAGGAAATAAGTGGGGAGGTCGTTGTCAGCGAGGAAGTCATCGACTTGGGACGCTGTCTGTGCGGTGGCTGCGCTCGTGTCGTAGACAAGGCCGCTGCCGTAGCAGACTTCGGCGTTGAACATTTGGCAGGTGGCGAGAGTTTCATCGGACTCAATGAGGTCGATGATGTTATACGGCATCTGGTTGTCGGCGCCCCAGGGGATGTATTGCATCTTGTCGGAGATGAATACTGGGGCGATGTCGTGCTCCTCCTTAAAGACTTCACTGGTCTTGGGAGTGAAGGCGGCTGCTTTGTTGGTGCCGGGAATGGTGTGGACGGAGGTGATAGTGAGGGAGTTGGGCATAATGTGGTGTTTTTGAGGGCAAAGATATGGGAAGATTCGAGTTTCAGAAAAGACATATATCTGTTGAATAGATTTCAACTTGTTGGATGTATGACGTAAAAATAAAGCTGATTCATGCAGGATTTCAAATAATAATTATTAATTTTGCGGAAAAATCAAATGTTATGGCACACAAAGAGTTGAATCGACTAAAACTATTACTTGTTGAGAAAAAGAAAACAGGCTTATGGTTGGCAGAGCAACTTGGTAAAGATAAAACTACCATATCAAAATGGTGTACCAACTCAAGCCAGCCAGATGTTGAGTGTTTGATTAAAATATCAAAATTGCTTAATGTTGAATTATCAGATATATTAATAGTTGATAATGAAGAAATATAATGGAACAAAGTATAATCCAAACTGATATCGTAAAAGCTGTGGCAGCAATCAAGTCTGCCATTCAGCAAACGCGACGTACTATGATGCTTAATGCAAACAAAAATGCATTAGCGTTGTATTATGGCATTGGTCGATATATTAGCCAAAGTCAGAAAAAATCCAATTGGGGAGATAAGGTTCTTGAAACTATTTCTTCACTATTGCAACAAGAAATGCCAGGATTAAAAGGGTTCTCAAAGACACAATTGAAAAGAATGAAAACGTTTTATACTGCTTGGCATGAATATTTTAATGTTCCATCGGTTTCTCAAAACAGCAAGAATATTACAAGGTTTTCAAATGTGGCTGATTACGAGGGCGTTATAATTAGTCCGTTGACAACGGACCAATTTGACAAGTTTACTTTGGAAGCCTTTCTGACAGTTCAATTCTCGCATCATTGTGAGATTTTACAACGGGCGGACACACTCAATGAAAGACTGTTTTATATTTACAAGGTAGCAAGTGAATTCTGGAGTGTTGACAAGCTCAAATACAATATGCGCGAGCAACTGTATTTGAAAGAGGGAACGATGCCAAACAATTTTGCTGTAACCTTGCCGGATGACGAGCAAAAGCAAAAGGCAATGAGGGCGTTTCGCAAGAACTACAAACTTGATTTCATTGAGATTGATGATGTGGATGAATGGGACGAGCACAAAGTGGAGACAAAGATTGTTGAGAACATCAAGCGGTTTATCATGGCTCTCGGTGCCGATTTCTCATATATGGGCAATCAGTACAGACTAATCGTTGACGACAAGGAATACTTCATTGACCTTCTTTTCTATAACCGCAGGTTAAGATGTTTGGTGGCGATAGAACTGAAGTGGACGGAGTTTCTGCCTGAATATGTAGGCAAGATGAACTTCTATCTGTCAGCCCTTGACGACCTTGTGCGCTTACCCAATGAGAATCCATCAATTGGAATCATCCTTTGCCGTGGTCAAAAGCAAAAGACGGTAGAGTATGCCCTCCGAGACACAAGAAAGCCGATGGGTGTAGCAACATATAGGGCTGCGAATGAGCTGCCGGAAGAGTATGGAGAAGTCCTTGGTCGACTGGAAGGATTAAAAGAATTAATGTAGTAATTAAAAATTTATGGCCAAAAAGACATATAAGTTTATAGATTTGTTTTGCGGTATTGGAGGATTCCGTATCGGACTTGAACGAAATGGAGGAAAATGCGTATTTTCTTCCGACATTGATGTGTTTGCCCAGCAAACATATCGAGATAACTTTGGAGAAACACCAATTGGAGATATTACAAAAGTAGAAGCAAAAGACATTCCTTCTTTTGATATACTTGCAGCTGGATTCCCATGCCAACCTTTTAGCTACGCTGGTTTAGGAAAAGGGTTTGAAGATCAAACAAGAGGTACATTATTTTTTAGGGTGTCCAGTTCGTTGTACCAATTTTAGCTCACTTTCCTGAGCG
>ERZ808270.1036-NODE-1036-length-13200-cov-2.711145_pt1 | contig 13200 bp, 10 predicted proteins | sample MGYA00521082_ERZ808270 | MGnify/ENA primary metagenome ERZ808270 (study PRJEB31516, sample SAMN03275594) | gut metagenome | biome: mammalia-associated habitat; material: feces | host: Papio cynocephalus | place: Kenya | collected 2012-07-27 ...
TCAAAGGATACTTCTTGAGATTCGCTTTGTCGCTAATGACAGCGAATGGCGTCACTTCGCTTCCCGTGCCAGAGGTGGTTGGGATGCAAATGAGCTTGCTCTTACGTCCGAGTTCTGGATATTTGAAAGCGCGTTTACGGATATCCATGAACTTTTGCTTAAGGTCATCGAAGTTCACTTCTGGGTGCTCGTAGAAGATCCACATGCCTTTGGCTGCGTCCATCGGAGAGCCACCGCCTAAAGCGATGATGGTATCGGGTTTAAATTCGTTCATGATCGAAACGCCCTTACGGACGGTCGTGATATCGGGATCGGGCTCAACTTCGCTAAAGAGCTGATAGGTCACGGGATTGCGACGGAGATTGAGTTCATCGATGATCTTGTTAAGGAAGCCAAGCTCGACCATGGAACGGTCGCAAACGATGAAGACTTTGCCGATGTCTTTGCAAGAACGGAGATATTGGATGCTGTTACGCTCGAAATAGATTTTTTGTGGGACTTTGAACCATTGCATGGTGTTTCTCCTTTTGCCGACTTTCTTGATGTTAAGAAGATTGATGGCGCTTGTATTACCAGCGACGCTGTTATGGCCATAGGAGCCGCATCCAAGCGTAAGGGATGGGAGGAAGGAGTTATAGACGTTGCCAATGCCGCCAAAAGTCGTCGGAGAATTCCAGATGATACGAATGGCTTTCATCTTATCGCCGAACTTATCGGCCATGGCTTGTTCTTTGCAATGGATGCCAGCGCTATGTCCAAGACCGCCGAATTCAAGCATCTTTTCGCAAAGGTTAAAGCCTTCTTCGGCATCTTTGACTTTATAAACGCCAAGAACGGGAGAAAGCTTTTCGCGAGAGAGAGGCTCTTCCGGTCCGACTTTCTTAAGTTCAACGGCAATGATCGAGGTATCGGCTGGAACCTTGAAACCGCTCTTTTCGGCAATCCAAGCAGGGCTCATGCCAGCAACGTCGGCATTAAGACGGCCGTTTTCGACGCCTTTTTCGCCACTCACCACGCCGAACATGAACTTCTCAAGAAGCTTCTTTTCTTCTTTGTTCGCCCAATAGACTTTGAAGCGGGTGAATTTTTTCTTCATCGAATCATAGATGGCTTGATGCATGAAGATGGCGCTTTCGGAAGCGCAAATCATGCCATTGTCGAAATTCTTCGACATGACAACGTCATTGACCGTTTCATCTTGGTCACAGCTCTCATCGATATAGACTGGAACGTTACCAGCACCGACGCCAAGAGCAGGCTTGCCACAGCTATAAGCCGCTTTGACCATAGCGTTACCGCCCGTCGCCAAGATAGTAGCGATGCCAGGATGCTTCATAAGGGCGCTCGTCGCATCCATCGAAGGATGTTCGATCCATTGAATGCAATTCTCAGGCGCACCAGCCGCCACGGCCGCATCGCGCATGACAATCGCCGCCGCTTTGGAGCTATTTTGCGCTTTTGGATGGAAAGCGAAGATGATCGGGTTTCTCGTTTTGATAGAAATAAGAGATTTGAAAATAACGGTCGAAGTTGGATTGGTCACTGGGGTCAAACCGGCGATAACGCCGACTGGTTCCGCAATCTCGGTAATGCCGGTGACAGGATCTTCTTTGATGATGCCAACGGTCTTCGTATGACGCATATTGTTGACGACATATTCGCAAGCGAAGAGATTCTTCGTTGCTTTATCTTCGAAAACGCCGCGCTTTGTTTCTTCGATGGCAAGACGCGCCAAAGAACCATGGTGATCAAGACCGGCGACAGACATCTTGGCAACGATGTAGTCAATCTTTTCTTGGTCGTAATTCGCGAAAGCGTCAAGGGCTTTGAGGCCTTTTTCGACGAGGCTATTCACCTCTTTCTCCGCATCGGAGATGGGAGTTTCTTTCTTGTTTTCTTCCATTTATATTATCCCTCCTTGGATAATTCTTCGTTAAGGCGATGCGAGAGCACCGCAAGCGAGGAGGCAAGATTCACGTTTTCAATGACCACTCCTCTTGGCACATTGATATGGGTCGGCGCGAAGTTCCAAATACCTTTGGCCCCCGAAGCAATGGCCTTATCCACTACCTCTTGGGCCACACCGGCCGGAACGCAGATAATCGCGATTTTGGCTTTGAGTTCGGGAAGCCTTTCCGAAAGCTCCTTCGAATCGTAGATAGTCTTGTCGTTGATTTTTAAGCCAATCTTTTTCTGGTCATTATCGAAAGCGGCCACAATGGATAAGCCCATGCCGTCGAAATTGGGATAGTTTAGAAGAGCGTTCCCCAAGTGTCCCACACCAATAAGGATAGCCAAAGTGTCTTCGCGATACCCTAAGAAGCTTTCCAAGGTGTCCACAAGTTGATGGAGGTCGCGCCCTTTTTTGGGACGCCCTGGCTCATCGCTCACGGCTTGGAGGTCTTTGCGGATCTGCTCTTCGCTATAGCCGAGTTCTTTGGCGATTTGAGGAGAGGAAATGGTTACTTCCCCCATTTCAAGCAAAGAACGGAAAAGCTTCAAGTAAATCGGATAGCGTTGCAGTTGATTTTTGGAGAAGCTTTTCATTTTTACCGCTTTCAGTAATGTTTTACCGATAGAATAATATCGATTTTGAAAGGGTGACGCAAGGGAGTTCCTCTTGAAAGCGATTACATCATTTCGAAATCCCTCTTTGCTTCTAAAAAGGGCAATAGATAGTCATGGCAAATATCGTCTCATTTCCTTTTTACATAGCTTCAAGCTCCTAACGTTTATCCATTTCTTAGAGCAGCCTTTCAAATGCCCAAAAATAGGCAAAATCGTTCAAAAAATGTAAAATAGCTTTAGAGAGAGGAATTTTGAATGAAATACGTTTATCTTGATCTGTCGCTATTCCCGAATGACGATCTTTTAGTCCAAGGAATCACGAGTTTTTCTAAATACCATCGAGGCATCACTTTCTATTGCAAAGGCGATGGTTTGACTTACCAAACATTAGATGATGCCCGAAACGTCATCCGTCGGGGCAAATTTACGGCCGAGGATTTGGAAAGAATCGATTTTGAGATTGAGCCTTATGAAGGCTTTGAAAACTTTAAGCGAGCCTCCGAAGACACCTATTTCCGCTTGCTGGACGATCCGACTCAAAAGAAAAAGCTCTATTGGTTCTTCGATGAAACGCGTCCCGAGCGGTACGAAGGGGAAATAACCCTCGTCAAAGGTTTTTATGGAAGGTGGATATCCGCACAAAATCCGAAAATCGCCGCAATTCGCCCCTATCATTCGAATTCCCAACTAGAAAAGCAACTCGAAAGCGAGGAGTCCTTTATGGGCTACCTTTCTTTAAGTGAGATTTTCAAAAACCAAGGCGATATCATCTTGATGGATAACGAGGTCGCCTTCTATGTCTTCTCTTTGCTTTCCACTTATTCGCGTTTCAATCGGCGTGAGCGGAGCGTCAAAGACTACGCCGCATTTTTTGCGCCCTTCTCCTTCCATAAGATCGAACCGAAGCAGATGACTTTGGAAGCGTATTTCTCCTATTCGCTTTTCGCTTCGACGAAAAAGGAAAAAACGAAAATCTATTTATATAAGGATATGTCTCCAGCCGAATACATCGACTTCTTTAAAACCTTGGAAGCTTTAGAAGCGAAAAGCGAATAAGGATAAGGAGACGCTTTCGGAAGAAGAAGGCAAGTCATAGGAGATGACGCCGAGGAAGCTAAGCATCAAAACCAAAGCGATTTGTAAAAGCAAAAGAACGATTTCGGAAATCAAAAGACGTCTGGAATGGGCCATATCTTCCATTCGGATCTCCGGAAAAAGAGCGTACATGAAAAGCAAAATAGGCGTCCCCCAGACGATAGAACAGGCAATAAGCCACCAATCGGATATTCCTTTCGAAGCGCCACGAAGCCCTTTTAGGTACTGAAGAGCCAAAAGGTAGTTCGTCACCAATCCAACGATAAAACTTAGAAAAAGCCACTCAAACGGTATCATTTCTTATATTAGCATAGCTCCAATAAAAGGTGCGCCTATAGAAAGCGCACCTCAATTTAAAATCGCCTTAAGATCAGCGTTTCTTCAAGTATTTAAGACAATCCAAAGAGACGGCAGCAAGGATAATGATGCCTTTGACCACGAATTGGTAATAAGGGTTAAGGCCTAAGAAGGTCAAGGCGTAAGTCAAGGCCGTAAAGACGATGGCACCGATAACGGCCCCGCGAATCTTGCCAATGCCGCCCGTGAAGGAAATGCCTCCGACCACGCAAGCGGCAATCGCATCCGTCTCATAGGAAGTGCCGGTATCGAATTTGGCGGTTCCGATTCGCGCCCCCTAAAAAAATCCCCCCAAGCCATAAAGAACGCCAGCCATGATGAAAACGCCGATGGTCACCCAGAAAACGGAGATGCCAGAGACGCTGGCAGCTTCGGGGTTTCCGCCAACCGCGTACATGTTTTTCCCAAACTTCGTGCGATTCCAGATAAAGGAGACGATGGCCACGCCGATAATCGCATAGATAAGGAGCAATGGGAAATAGGTCCCCGGTATCTTGCCGGCGATGCTATTCTTAAGCTCCATATCGATAACGCCGGTGTTCTTTTGATCGGTGATAATGGCTAAAAGGCCGAAGATAATAAGCTGCGTGGCCATAGTCGAAATGAATGGATGCATTTTGAATTTGGCCGTGAAAAAGCCAGCAAAAGCCGAAAAAGCCGTGCAAAATAGAACCGAAAGGACCAAAGCTAGGACAATGCGAAGAGGACTCGCCCAAGAGGTGAAATCCAAATGCACGCCGAAAACGGGCGCTAGATTCTCTCCTGGATAGAGAATGATGCAAGTGATCATGGTCCCTAACCCTACCATACGGCCAATTGACAAATCCGTGCCTGCCAAAAGAATAAGACCGGCCACGCCAAGAGCTAAGAAGATACGAGGCGAGGACTGGTTCAAGATTTCGAAGATATTCCGCAAATCGGGAGTGAGCAAATCTCCTTTTCCCATAGGGGCGGAAACGATGCAACAGATCAAAAACGCCGCCACCATAACGATATAAAGGCCGTTTTGGAGCAAAAAATCCTTCAAGCTGAATCGGTAGACGTATTTCTCCCAACGCGAAGAAAGCGTTTCTTGCAAAGTCAATTTATCGCCATTGAGCTCTGTGAGCTTACGGACCTTATCCAAATAGACATCATGGAGGTCGCTTTTTATCGTTTGAAGCTTCTTTTGATGCTTGCTCTTCAATTCGTAAAGGGTGGAACCGTGTGAGCGCTTAAGGCCATTGACCTTCGCCTTATAGACATCGGGCTCAAGATTGTCTTTGTCTTTCGCCAAAGATGCAAGATCGGCTTGAAAGGCCTCCTTCTCGATTTTGACTTTTTGCCTATATTCCTCTTTTTCGGCTATCTTCTCTTCTTTAGCCTTCTTCTGGAGCTCCTTATAGCAAACGTCGAATTCCTCTTTGACGATCTTTTTCCCATCCGCGACGAGGCCTTTTATTTCTTCGCGATGTTCTTCTTCAAAAAGCTTGGCAGTTTCGATTTCGGCCTTCAACGCTTTAACCTTTTCCGCTTTATCTTTTTTGGAAATCATTTTGTCGCGTCGAATTTCGCTAATTTCTTCGCGAAGATCGACGATTTTAAGCGCTCCATTCCCATAAAGGGGATCGAGTGATTTTTGGACTTCTGCTATTCTAGCATTCACGTCCTTGATGGTCATTTCTGCCATAATTCTCTCCTTCTATAAATATTTCGCGCTAAGCGTCAAAAGCTCTTCTTGGTTCGTTTCCTTGGTGTTTACGATGCCAGCAAGACGATAGTTCGAAAGCACGGCGATGCGGTTGGTGATGCCTAAGATTTCTGGCATTTCGCTCGAGACGACGATAATCGTCTTCCCTTCCTTCGCCATCTTTATGATGAGCTGGTAAATCTCATATTTCGCACCGACGTCGATCCCTCGAGTCGGCTCATCCATCAAGAAGACGTCAGGATTTCTGACCAACCATTTGCCGATGATGATCTTTTGTTGGTTCCCACCCGACAAGGAAGTTATAGGATCGGTAAGCTCAGTGCATTTGGTATGCATGATTTCCACTTCCTTTTTCGTCGCTTCCATGATTTTCTTATTCGAAAGGACCCCATAACGCATGTACTTATCCAAATTGCAAATGGTCGTGTTATAGGCCAAAGAGCATTTGGCGAACATGCCATTCATCTTTCGCTCCTCGGTGATGAAAGCGAAATGGTGATTCATGGCATCTTCGGCGTTATGGAAGAAAACGTGTTGGCCTTGGTATTTGATTTCGCCTCCGCCAATCGTCCTTACCCCAAAAAGCGATTCGAGCAATTCGCTTCGTCCAGCCCCAACCAAGCCGTAAAGGCCGAAAATCTCGCCTTTTCGGACGGAAAAGCTGATATCTTGCAAACGCGGCTCATATTTGGTGCTAAGTTTATTGACTTCCAAAACGACCTCCCCTGGGGTGTTATCCATGAGGGGGAAACGTTGAGAAAGGCTTCTACCAACCATCGCTGAGATGAGTTCGTTCATGTTCGTTTCTTTGATGGGCTTGGTCATGATCATCTCGCCATCGCGAAGGACGCTCACCTCATCGCATATTTCGAAAATCTCATCCATCTTGTGGGAAATATAAACGAAGGAAACACCTTCCTTTTTTAAATCTTCGATGATTTTGAAAAGCTTTTTGATTTCCCGTTCGGTCAAGGAAGAAGTCGGTTCATCCAAAACGATGACTTTGGCGTCATAGGAAACGGCTTTGACGATTTCGCACATCTGGCGTTGCGAAACCGACATCGTCTTCATGGGGGCGTTAAAATCGATGGCTATATCGAGCCGCGCGAAAAGATTGCGAGCTATTTTAAGCATCGAGCGCTCGTCGACGACTCCGAAATGGGTGATATACCGCCCTAAAAACAAATTGTCGACGACATTGCGTTCCAAGCATTGGTTCAGTTCCTGATGGACCATCGCCACGCCGTTTTCCAACGCGTTTTTGGGACTATTGAATTCGACTTTGTTCCCATCGAAAACAATTTCGCCATCGTCTTTGCTATAGATCCCGAAAAGAATCTTCATCATCGTCGACTTTCCAGCGCCATTTTCGCCCATCAGACCGATTACGCTCCCCTTTTTGACGGCGAAATTAACGTCTTTAAGGACGCGATTGCGGCCGAAAGCCTTTGAGATATGTCTTAATTCTAGAATATTTTCGCTCATGCTTCTCTCCTTTTAGAGGCCCTCTGACCTTCTTTGGCCTCTAATGACGAAAACGAGAAGAGGCCACTCTCATTAAAGAATGACCCCATCTCGCAAATAATCGAACTAGGCGTCGAGAAGCTCTTGGTAAATCGGGCCGCTTGTCGTTTCGACCATGTTGATGACATAAGCATCGTAGTTCTCTAAACCGGTGAAGTTATTGGTTATCGAGGACTCTTGGGTGCCATCCCCATAAACGATCTTGCTCAAATCAACATTGTAATAAGGCGCATATTTTTTAAGCGTCGGGATGAAGCTTTGGTTCAAGAAGTTATCCGTGCTGCTATAGACGGTCCATAAGACTTTGATGGGGTCGCCGGTCGCTTTCTTAGTAATGCCCGCATCGAGCGTGTCGGCGATTGCCGCTTCGACATTATCTTTGGTGATGATGCCGTTTTCGGCTAACATCGAACGATCATCGGCGTTCCAAGCAACGTTGGCGGATTTGATCTGGTTGCCCCACTTATCGGCCTTCGTAAAGCCTGAGGTATAGACTTCTTCTCCCGTCAAACCGTCTATCATGTTGCGAACGAGTTGCAAGCAAGTCAGAACCTGAGCGTGGTGGTTTTGGGAAATGGTACCCTTCATCGAACCGCCCTTCTTAATAAGTTCAAGGGTCGTCATATTGGCATCATAGCCAAAAGTCGGAATCACGACACCGGTTCCGTATTTGCTAATCATGCCTTCCGCCATGCCATCGTTATTGGAGACGACAAGGTCGATTCTATCTCCGAATTGATTGATCCATGTATCCATGGTGTTGCCGGCGTTGGTGCTGCTCCATGGTCCGGCTTCATCGCGCATTTCCTTCGCGGCAAGCTCTTCGATTTGATAGGTCTTTTCGCCCACGGTGATAGAGCCTTTTTTCGTACTGGTCGTGTCGACGGCGGTCTCGCCAGTGCCAAGGGCCTTACGAACGCCGATCGTGCGAGCGGCTGAATCGTTATGGGAGTTTTGGCCAATCGCAAGAACGTAGCCGATAGTGCCATCGCCATTGCGATCCATCTCCGCGGCGTGGGCCTTGATGTAGTCGACGATCATTTGGCCTTGGGTGGTGCCTCCACCGACCGCATCAAAACCGGCGTAATAAGTATTCGCCGTGTGATTCATAACGTCTTTGTTGACGACGTTATTTTGCGAAGGCTGACGATTATAGAAGATGACGGGTTTGTCTTTGTTCGTTCCCGTTGGGGCGCAAGCTAACAAAGTAGCTGTGAGAGTTCCCATAATCGCGGCAGGAATTAATTTCTTTTTCATGTTTCCTCCTTTAATTCCTTTCGATCGGGGCGTTTCGTTAAGAATCCGTCCGATCTATTATTTGCCTACAATTTAATGAGAAAGCGCTTTCAAAAAAATGTATTTTTCTATACTCATAATGTGAAAAAATGCTCAAATGTAACCGCTTACTTATTGCTCAGAGACGATTTTTCGACCTCGGACACGATAAATATTCCCACTTTTGGAAACCGCTTCTCCATAGGAGGGCATCTCTTGCCCATCCACGAAATGCGAATAGAGGTCGGAAAGGATTTCCGTTTGAAGAGAGGCGTCGTTAAGCACCGTGCCAGAAAGAGTCTCCTTTTTGACCGCTTCGATGCCTTGACTCGTTCCATCGACGCCGATAATGGGGAAAAAGCGTTCCCTAAAAGGGAGGGCGTTAGAAGAAGAATCGTCTTTTTGGACTTCCTCCAAAAGCCGATCGATGGCGCCTAAGGCCATGGCGTCGTTATTGGACAAAAGAAGTTCGATAGAGGTTCCGTGCGCTAAAAGCCGGTCCATTTCCTGATACCCCTCTTTCCGTTCCCAATTCCCATAAGTCACTGAAACCAATTCGGTTCGATAGCCAAGACGCGCAAGGCTTCCAAGCGAGGATTTGCTCCGATGCTCGGCATCTTGGTGACCAAGTTCCCCACGGAAGAGGGCGATTTGGATTTTCCCATCGCCATTTTTGTCGTACTTGCTTTGGGGAAAGGAATGGACCCCTCCAAAAAGAGTGTCCGCGATTTCCGCCTGGGCTTGTCCTTGATAGTCCGAATCCGCTCCGCAATAGTAGACGTTCTTCTTTGACCAATCGCTATGGAGAAGATCCTCTAGAAGAGGTTCTCGATTGACGAAAAGCAAAGGAGTGTCGCAACTCTCCGCTTTTTCAATGAGGACGCTAGCGCTCAGACGATCGACGATATTGACGAAAAGAGGATTTTTTGAATTGTCTTCGATTGCAGCAACGATTTGGCTGTTTTGAAGGCTTTGTTTCCTTGCCGCATCAAAGACTTCCACCTCGTGCCCTTTCGTTTCGAGTTTCTCTTTTAAGGCATTCGAAAAGGTTTGGATGAATTCGTCGCTAGCGTCATAAACGAAGACTTTGGCCAAGGAGAGAGAATTTTGACCGCAAGAAGAGAGCAAAAGGCCAAAGAAAGGAAGAATAAAGAAAAAGCGTTTAGGCATGGGGCTCTCCTTTCAAAGGAATAACAAGAGTGAAGGTCGCGCCTTTATCAAGCTCGCTATCGATAAGGATGTCGGCAGTTTCTCCATAAGCAAGACGCAACCGAAGATAGACATTTTTCAAACCAACGCCTTTACCCGGAGCTCCTTCTTTATGGAGCGATTCCCAAAGGGCTTGCTTACTCTCATCGCTCATCCCATAGCCGTTATCCGTAACGCTTAAAAGGAGTTTGCCTTCCTTCTCCTTAACGGCAATAAGAATCCGCCCTAAGCCCTCGCTAGGAAGGCCATGCGCGATAGCGTTTTCGATAAGAGGTTGCAAGATAAGCTTAATCACCGGAACGTCCATGAAACCTTCTTCGATTTGGAAATCGTAGGTGAAAGAATCCCCGAATCGCAATTTCTGGATAAGCAAGTAATTGCGCGCGTGCTCTAGCTCATCGCGCAAGGGTATCACGTTTCGGCCGCGTGATATCGAGATTCTAAAGAAACGCGACAAAGCCACGATCATCTTCCCGGCTTTTTCGTTTTGGCCTTTCTCAATGAGAGCCAAAATGGAATCGAGCGTGTTATAAAGGAAATGCGGGTTTATTTGGTTTTGAAGGGCGCGGAGTTCGCTTTGGCGCTGCATCTCCTTCTCATTTAAAAGATGGGCATTAAGCTCCTCAAGGCGCTTAAACATCGCTTCGAAAGACCGATCAAGCTCTTGTACTTCCTTGCTGCCTTGGGAAGGGAAGGGAAGGGAAGGCAACTCGTTTAAAGAGACGATGCCTTGCATTTGGGTGCTAAGAACCCTTAAGGGTCTAGTAAGCCTCCGCGAGACGAAAAACAAAAGCAAAGCAAAAACCAAAAAACCAATGACGGCGCTCAAAATGGACCAAAGGGTGAAAGTGCCAATGGCCATTTCCAAAGAATCGCGGTTTAAGAAAACCCCCAACCGCCAACTCGTCTTGGAGATGCTTGAGGCATAGACGAAATAGGAACTCTCCCCAATCTCATAGACGCCATGCCCTGCGATGAGGTTTCGTAAGACCGTCTCTTCCCCATTCTTATAGTCAAAGGAAGCGTTTGAACGATACACAGACCGATAATTTTTGTCGTAAATGACAAAATATCCGCCTTCGCCCAAAGCCGTCTCGCTTAGGGAATCGACGATCGATTGGAAGCTGAAATCAATGCGCAAAACGGCATCGAGAGAGGAATCGCGCTCATAGTTTGCGTAACGGGAGAGAGTGAAACGATAGCTTTGATTGGCGTCCTCTGGAAGGAAAAGGAAGGGAATAAGCCTATTCTCCTCGTTCTCGAAAGTCCTTTGGAACCAGCTCTCCCCTATCGCCGTATCTGGGAAGGAGGCGCTTTCTTCCCCGACCGCCAAAAGTTTTTTGCCATCGCTCACGCGGAAAAGGGCCATCGCGGTGATTTCCTTTCGGAGGGACATCATCATCGAAAAACTCTCACGCACATTTGGCGATATTTCTTCGGTTTGAGATTCCTCGTTATAGGCCTCAAGGGCGGCATTCGAATTGCTGAATACTTGGTCAAAATAGCTGTCGTAAGTCCCCAAAAGCTGCTCGCTTGTGGCACTCATGTTGCTATCGCTTGCCGCAACGACCTCATGACGATAAAGGAATTGAGCGCAAGTCACGATGGCCGTAAGGAGAAAAGCGAAAATCAAAAGAGTCGGATAAAAAAGTTCCAAAGAAAGAGGTAAGGCCCGCTTTTTCATTTAGCCCTTCCGATACTCTTGCGGAGAAACGCCGTAAAAGCGTTTAAAACAATGTGAGAAATAATAAGGGTCGTCATAACCGATCTCATGAGCGATTTGGCTCATCCTATTGTCCGGATTGGCCAAGAGCTTTTTTGCTTCCGCCATGCGAAAAGAAGTCAAAAGCTTCGTGAAGGAAGTGCCATGACGGCGGAAAATGGTGAAGATATAGGAACTTGAATAGCCGAGCTCCTGGGAAAGATCTTCGACCGATAGGACATTTTCTCGGAAATGGCTTTCGATATAAGCAACCATCCGGTCGTAGGCATCCTCGACGCCACTTGATCGGACCTCCGCGTTGACTTTGAGCAAACGCTCGACAAGTTCGAAGAAGAAAGCTTTCATGCCTTCCTTTCCTTTTATGGCGATGAGATCATTGACAAGAGCCACATGAGGCCGATAGCTTTGATAGAACCGTTGGAGATCGATCGAACTTTTCAAAATGGCATCTAACAAGTTGTTGACGATTAGAAAATACGAATCTTTATAGGAAACGGAAGAAATGGTCTCGAGCATCTGGTCGATAAGCTTCTTAGCCTCTTCCTTTTTCCCATATAGCAAAGCATAGCTTATGGCTCGGAAATCGTTATCGTCAACTTTTCCGATCGCCGGGTTTTGGGAAGAGAAGTCACTATAAAAGAGGACGACGCCATTGCCTACGACCGTGCGGTACTCAAGACTCCATTTCGCATGGCGGTAGAGACGGCGGTAGGAAAGGCCTTTCTCTAGCACCGCTTTGTCTTCGCTAAAGGCCGCGCTAAAGGAAAAGCCGAGGCTTTTCTTGATTTTGGTGATGATCTCAAAAACAGGATGTTCGAGATCGCTTTTCTTAAAAGGCTTCGGCGATACATAAAGAACGCCTAAAGAAGGAGAAAGGTCGAACACATAAAGGGATATGCCCTTCTCTTTGAAGCCGTCCATTAGTTGCTCTTGAAGCTGATATTGGGCAACCTCTAGTTCTTCGTAAGACAAGGCATCTTCCTCCTTGTCTGGATCGAAAATCCCCAAAACGACATAACCTTCTCGCAAATCGATACCATCCAAAAGCAATTTGCCACTAAATCTTTCGCCTACGTTCTTTAACGTAATGAGGCGCAAAAGATCGGCGTTTTGTTCGGATTTAAGAAGACTTTGGCGGTCCTTTTTGGAAGCGCCATAGCCCTCAGGCGAAACTTGATAAAGCCTTTCCAGCCTTTCTTTGACGCGCTTCAAAGCAGAAAGAAGCTCATCTTCATCGATGGGTTTCGAAAGATAACTCGCAACGTCAAGTTCAATCGCTTTCTTCGCGTAATCGAAATTGTCAAAGCCAGAAAGAATGATCGATTGGAGCAAAGGAAGGCTTTGGCGCATTTGCCGAATGAGGCTTAGTCCTTCGATGAAAGGCATCTTGATATCGGTGACAAGCAAGTCCGGATCGAGGGACACCCCACCTTCCAAAGCGTCGTAGCCATTTTCAAAAGAACCGACAAACTCAAATCCAAGATTGCGAATGGCCAAAGAGGAAAATAAGGTTTTAAGACGCGAGCGCGTCGCTTCCTCGTCATCGGCGATAATCACACGGTACATATCTAGAATTATAGCAAAAAAACGGGGTCTGCAAACCTCGTCTAAAACGGTCAATGGGATATTCGTTTTCTTTTTCGCCCATAGAAAGGGGTCCACCGCTTTTGGTCATAAGAAAAGGATGGAAGAGAATCGTCAATCTCTCGTCTTTAGGAGTTTATAGAGAATAAAATCCCATATTGTTCAGACGAATGCT
>ERZ808270.1037-NODE-1037-length-13193-cov-19.205891_pt1 | contig 13193 bp, 13 predicted proteins | sample MGYA00521082_ERZ808270 | MGnify/ENA primary metagenome ERZ808270 (study PRJEB31516, sample SAMN03275594) | gut metagenome | biome: mammalia-associated habitat; material: feces | host: Papio cynocephalus | place: Kenya | collected 2012-07-27 ...
GGTCGGCAATAGATTGGGCATAACTGATTGTTGGGAGCAATGCCAATATTATAATATAGAATACTCTTCTCATAACGAAATAATTGTTTTTCTTTAATAATAGTATGAGTCTCCGTTGTTGTTGTCAACAAGTCTGTTATCGTCTCTTACCACTGTTATGGATATAGATGGACGTGCCGTAATGATACCTTTGTTGAGTGATAATTTACGGAACACAGGCTTGGATGTTGAAATCTTGTTATCGTTTGCATACACGGCTTCGTCTGTAATTCTGAGAGTAATGCCATCGTGCGAATAGCTGTTGCCGACAACGAAATCCATCACATCTGTATTTGACTTAAAACCGATTTCATCCTCTTCTATCTGTTCGTCACCATCGTAATCATTACTTGGTATGATTGAATCAGCAGTGGTTGTGTTAGCTGTAGAAACTATAGCGGTTGTGTCAGACATCACTGTATCAACAGGAATGGTAACATTTGACAGTGTATCAGTTGGTGTGGGGAAATCTGTATTAAGGTTTCCACTCCTCAAGAAAATGTAGCCACCGAAACCAATAGCAATAACAGCAAGTACAATAACCAAAGCTACCAATCCTTTATTTGTTTTATCTTCTTCATCTGTATCTTGTATGGTTGTTGCTTCGTTATCATTGCTATTGAGCTTTTCTGCCATAGAAACAGTTTCTGTATTTGTAGTGGAAGTCTCTTCGTTACCAGAAGTGTCTTCTGCTTTAGAAGTCTCCTCTTTTACAGAAAGTTCTTTCGGACAACCACAGTGAGGACAGAAGTCTGCTCTATCGCTCATTACGTGACCGCAGCTATTACATTTTATTAGTGACATAATCTTATTTTATTTTAGTTAGAGGCAAACGAAGCTTTGGATTTTTAGCATTCGCTGCCGTTGAATTGAAATATATGTATTTACCATCAATACAGAAACGACCACAAGCGTCTGTTGTAGGATAACCATAGTCATTCAGCATTAATTCGCTGCTTGGGAAAAATATAGTTGGTGCTGAACCCGAACACGTGAATTGAGCATAATTCATGTGGTCATATTTGTACCATGAAGCATAAGCCTTATTTTCTCTACCTTTAATTCCAATTGTTGCAGTTTCATTTGTATTGACTACAAGAATCCAAACATTACCCACGTTGTCAGTAAACTCAAATGTACCAATATGCCCATATTTTTTTTCAGTTTGTTCTTCTTCATATATCCATTGAGGTAAATCTTTTAATAGTTTCTTTGCATCTTTGTTTCCTTGCTTTGCCGCTAATCCTGCCCAATAACGTATCTTGTCAATATCTCTATTCACCCCGAAACTATACCAATAAAACGTTGCGATTTTATATTGGGCAAGATCAAAGCCTTGTTTTGCTGAAAGCATACAGTATTCAAATGCTTTCTTTGGATTCTTAGCTGTTCCATTTCCATATTCATAACATTGACCAAGAAGGAATTGGGATGTATCCAATCCTTGCATTGCTGACTTTTGGTATAAATCAAATGCCTTTTTTTTGTCTATTTTTTGTCCTCCATACCCCAAATCATAAGCTTTTCCTAATTCTTGTTGTCCATACATATCTCCTGTTAAGGCTGATTTTTGATACAATTCGAGAGCCTTAGTTTCATCTTTGGCTGTACCTATACCTTCCGTGTAACATCGGCCTACTCGCCAAAAAGCACGTCCGTTACCTTGCTCTGCAGATTTCATAAACCATAAGAATGCTTTCTTTTCATCCTTTTTAGTTCCTTGACCTATAAGATAACATGTTCCAACTTCTTCTTGTGCTAAATTATGTCCTTTTTCAGCAGCTTTTAAATACAAAGCAAAAGCTTTGAAATAATCTTGCTTTACTCCTTCGCCTCTTTCATAATCTATAGCTAAGTTAATTAGGGCAGGTACATAGTCTTGCTTTGAAGACTCTTCAAACCACTTATAACTTTCTTTGTATTTTCCCAAATGACTGTAATAACACCCAAGTCCATTTTGGCCTCTTGCATTATTTTTCTCCGCAGCCTTGATGTATAGAGAATAAGCCTTATTGTATTCTCCTTTGTTGAAAGCTTTGTTTCCAAGTTCTGCCGTAGCATCCAAATCCCCTTTTTCTTGCATCTTAACCAATTCGGCTTCTGAGTAACCTTTGTATGGGTCTGTATATGGCTTGACTGATTTTATATATCCAAAACTATACCACCAATATCCCATGCCGCCAATAATGGCAATTAGCATAAAGGCTATAAATGAAAGTATTATATTCTTATTATTCATAGCTTCAGTATTTGTTATTTCTTCATTGCGTTCCAATATCTATTGTTTATTCTTCGCCAAGTTCTATGTATGCTTGGCCAATATCGGTGGAGTGCTTTGCCCATTCCGCAACAGTCAAGAACAATAAAGTAAATGAGTATGGCATAGAACATTATTACAGTAAAACCACCAAGTACGATTAATCCGCCTGTACTATTATTGTTTGCCATTCCAAATCCCATAAGGGTGAATATTAGGACAAACATTAAGTATGCCACAAGCACAACAATACCCTTGAAGAAAGCCCATAAAGTAGCATACAGAAACGTTTTGAATATCAAGTTGAAGAAATAGAATATGTTGTTGATTACGGCATACTCTTCCTTCTCGCTTTCATTCTTGCAGGTGAGATACCATGGACCAAACAGCCATCCCAAGAATGGGTGTTCTTTCTCGAAAGCCTTTCGTGGATAGTTCCTCAAAGGCCAAGGGTCAGTGAATAACCATGAAGATGGTGAGATTGGCGAATATTGACCATTCTCATTGAAATCTTCTTCATCGCCTGTTGTTATAGGCTCCTGTGTTTGCTCCTCTTGCTTTGGCTTCCAACTATCATTAGGACAACCACAGTTAGGACATGACTGCATATTTTCTGAATATGCTTCGCCACAATCGGGACATTTTACTTGGTTCATAGTTCGTGTAGTCTAATGGTTTTACTAATTCTTTCTTATTGACAAAATAACAACATCCTTGTCTCGTCCTATTGTGCCACGAGACTTTAGGGCTGCTATTGCTTCACTCTCATTGTCAGAATAAAGCATGATACTTGCACTTCCATTTGTGCTGCTTCCGATACCTTCAACTCTATATTTTACAGTATAGCTTTCTTTTATCATATTGGTAATACACATTAAAGTTCAGCAGCCCTTGTATTCAAAGACCACTGAAAAGTTTTTGTTGTTTATGAATTATCTTGCAAAATTGAAATCAACGGTAGCTGTTCCGTTGAATGTATAGGAATACTCGCCACCTGCCATTTTTAGATTGTCGAATTTGATGGTCATATCGTCTTTACTCTTGTCTATAGAGACAACCTTAGCTGAACCACTCTTGTAAGTAAGGGTAGTGTAGCAAGTGTCGGTTTCATCCTACGCCATCAGTTCCAACGATTTCTTAGAGAAATCATCACCTACCTTTGGCTCTGCTGAATCTGTGTAAGAGAATTGATAATACCAATCGTCCTTTGAGTTGCCAACTTGGTTGAATACTCCTACAGAAAATTCACCTTTTCCATCTTCAGAATCAAAGCTGCCCTCTTGAACGATATAGGGGTTAAGTTCATAACTTTTCCCATTGATTAGGATTGTTTTCCCTGCTGATGGGCTGTCACCATCATCATCACTGCTGCAACCTGTGAAGAATACTAATGGCATCATCAACGCAAGCAATGCCATCAAAAAACGAAACTGCTTTTTCATTTCGGTAAATCGTTTTGCACCTTCAGCCCAAACAGTGCCGTTAGTAATCTGATGTTAGAGGCATAAAAAGAAAAGTGGAGCTTAATCTCTCCTTCTCCCTCTGTGTGACGGCTTGGACTCCGTTGGTTTATGGAAAAAAGGAGAATAAGCCCCACCTGTACGTATCTCGTCTTTGCATACGAATACACGTCAAGTAGAGACATATTCTCACTACACTCCAATAAACCATTTTGCGAAAGTGTCCAAGTTTCACACGGAGGAGTATGGCGAAATACGCTTCTCTAAATATGTCCGTCAATAAAGCCAATGATGGCAATATGACAGGGCAAAGATATACAAAATCTCCGAGACTAAAGAATTTCTCTTGATGAATTTGCGGTTTTGCCTTGTATTTAGAAAAAATCTACTTTATTACCCTGCAATCTGTGTAGTACCGTGTCGCAATAACCTTTTAGATTAGAGTGATACATTTTTGTAGGTGTATCAATACCTTGTCAAAGATTAAAATGATACACCACATAATTTGATACAAAATCAAGCTATCAGACTACGGACATCTATGAGTGGAGCGACTTCATCCTGCATTTTCGTGTATAGATCTCGGAATGGCTGCATTTTCTTTTTGACAGATACAGTCTTTGGTATCAATGCCCTCACCTTAGCCTCTACCTCTTCCAAGTCATTGTGACAATCTTTGATTAGTAATGCCATCATGTATTCTTTCAAGTTTGAATGATATACCGTAACTTCATTCTGCCTTATTGCTTCATCGAATACCGTAAGAATAGGGTTGGCATTTGATAGTTGTGGATAATCTTCTTTCAGAATCTTCCCTGTAAACTCTATCACAAGTTCCTGTTTATTGAAGTCTGCTTGTATCATTAGACAAAATGGTGATTCTTACCTATATTTATAGTAAAGAATTTCCCCATCCTTGGTTTGTGTGACAAATACAGTTGTATCTATGTCTGTAATGTCCTTGATGTTTGTGACAATTTTAAGTTTGTCAAATGTTATCATTACTCATTGATATATACTCTTATTTTTCTTGCATTTTTGCAAGTTTTTGACTCATCCGATATTTGGAGTGATGATTACAATCTCCCACAGATAGCACAGATGACACGGATTTTTTGTCTAAATACAGGCTATGCCCACTGATTTAATGTTGCTGGCTTCGCCGCAAGATTACACAGATGAGAGCTGATTTATATAGAATTTATCATAGAATCTGTGTAAATCAAGCCACGAAGTAGGCGACCATACATCTTTTTGATATTGTCTTACTGTCCGCATGGAAAATCCGTGATATCTGTGTAATCTGCGGGAAAATAATATCACTCCATTTTCCGGAAGAACCAAGTTTTTGTCGTTTTGGGCTTTCCTCGCAAAGCCTCAGCAATTTTCTTTCTTGTAGCTTTGCTCACTTTTCTATCTGTTCTTTTCATAGTCCTTACATTATTATATATAATAAGTATAGGCAGACTTGATAAATATATCAAGCATAGTAGGCTAATTTTTGTATACCGGAAAATTTTCGAGCTGTACGGTTGGAAATGATAGTTCTTATTATCAATAAATGATGTTCAAGGTAGTAGGTGCGGTGTCTCACCGCACAGTAGCAAGTACATTATGACTATTTAGAGTTGATAAAATGCTTGATAACATTCCTCATTGTGCGGTGAGACACCGCACCTACTATGATTTCAAACCGTACAGGTCGAATTATTTTATACAAACAACAATGGAGATAATATAAAAAACAACAAGTACAACTTAAAACAACAAGTACAACACGCAGCGTGCGTGACAAGCATGAAAGTTGTTTGGGTTGTATATGTTGTAAAGGTTGTTTTAAATATAAATGTTGACTCATCCGATATTGGGAGTGATGATTACAATCTCCCACAGATATCACAGATGACACGGATTTTTTGTCTAAATACAGGCTATGCCCACAGATTTAATGTTGCTGGCTTCGCCGCAAGATTACACAGATGAGAGCTGATTTATATAGAATTTATCATAGAATCTGTGTAAATCAAGCCACGAAGTAGGCGACCATACATCTTTTTGATATTGTCTTACTGTCCGCATGGAAAATCCGTGATATCTGTGTAATCTGCGGGAAAATAATATCACTCCATTTTCCGGAAGAACCTAAATGTTTTGTTGTTGTTATAAACTAATTGTGAATAGCTACTTAACTTTACATCTTTGTCTTTACTAAATTGCCATAACTTTACATCTTTGTCTTTGTTAAATCAGCCAATACACATCTCTGTTTTCAGCAGAAAGAGTAACTGCTCCGCCCCTGTCAAGGGGAGGCGGGGGAGGGGAAGAACTGAATCCGAAACTTCACAGAAATTTGAAAAAAAGTTTTTTTTATTTTACCCTCACACCCTCACACATAGCTCCGAAACGCCCTGTACATCGGGGTTTCAGGTGGTGAGGGTAAGTGTGAGGGTAACTCTCACTACCCTCACCAAGTTAGTGATATATTCTTCGTCAGCATTGACCATACATAGACCTGATGTTTATATAAAGCACCAATGGTGCATCTATGTTGCACCAAAAGTGCAGCATAGATGCACCATTTTGCCACTTTTATCCGTGAGCCTCATCTGGCATATATAGCCTTTTCAGTCTGTATAATCCGCAGACAAGATATGTCGATACTTATTCCGCAAGTGTCTTGTAAGGAATAATCTGCACGTCGGTTGTGATGTCGCTGTCATATCCACACACGATGAGTACGCAGTCGGAGTTGGAAGAGCTTGTCTCTACCTTGAATTCCTGGTTGCCGGTCTTGGTATATGAGTCAGCATAGCCACCATACGATATTCTTAGCAATTCTCTGGCAGCAAGCTTCTTGTCGCCGTTTGCCTGAGAGAGATAGTTCTCCCATACACTTGCCTTCTGGGTTGTTACCATATAAGGATCTGTGTTTGTCGTCGTAACCTTAACGTCGCAACCGTCGGAATATGTTTTAACGACCTCACAGGTGATGACATTGTCTGACGGAACGACAGCCTCGGTAGTGAATTCCTTTTCGTAGGTCTCGGTAGAGAAAGTGCCGTCGGTGTTCAGTCCGAAGCAGAAGGCATAGTATTTTGTGCCCGGAGTGAGGTTAGTCTGGATTATGTCTCTCGTGTCTTTTGTTGTAGGTCCCTCAGCGAGAACGTATCCGAGCCATTCGCTCAGTTCAAACCCCGAAGACTGTGCATTGTATTTAATATATTCCAGTTCGCCCTCGCGCAGACTGCCGTATTGTTCTATCATCTGCTGGCGCTCGCTCTCTGATACCACGCTGTAGTAATACTTCATCGTGTTGTCTTTCGGCGTAAAGGTTACATTGGCGTATGTCTTCGTGATACCGTCTACCCCGATAGTGAACTCGTCTTTTGCCACCTGTTTCTCAAGTGTCGTTGCCGAGGTGGATGCGATGCCGGCTGCCACGCCGTCCTGGTCGAACATGAGGGCATAGATATAATATTTTGTGCCCGGTTCGAAGTTTGGAATGCGTAGGAATTTCGACTCTTTGAACTCATCGTTGTATTTCTCCTTGATAGCCTTGCGCACTTCTGCCGGCGTACCCGTAATCTCGTCTTTCTGTATGCACATCAGCCAATACTTGCAGCCTTCTGGCATAGGAAAATCGATATCCATCGAAGTCTCCGTGATGTTGCTCACCTCAATGTCCATCGTGAGCGGAGCGACCTGTTCCACGGTGATATCCTTTACGTTGTCGAGCATAAGAGCCGTAGACTCACCGTCGACAGTCTTTATCATCATCACTCTGTCTGCCTTGTCGGTAGTCTCCTGGGCGAATGAAACCATAGAGAAGAGTGCGGCAACGGCAATTGTTATTATCTTTTTCATTTCTGACTGTTCTTTAAATTGTTATACGATGTTGACATCACCATTAGAAGTTGCCCTGAGGAAGGGTGAACTCAATTATCACGGGGTCTGTAGTCGGAGCACCGTCTTTCATTCCAAAACCGATAGCATAATATTTCTCGCCACCCTTTGAAGGAGTGAACTCCCAGTCTTGACTGCCACTCTTGGCATAGTCGCTCAAATCCGTGTTACCCTCGTAAACCAACCATTTCAGGAGTTCTGCTCCCTTGCGGTCGCCAACAAGCGATGCCGGCTGGACATTAACCAGATACGTATCGTCGTTTGAAACCTCTGCTCCGACAACAACATTTCTCCACTCATTTGTCTTCACCGTGAGGTTAATCTTTATATCTGATTTTTCCGGAGCCTTGGTTCTGAACTTGTCAACCTGTATCGGTGTGGCAAGCGTACCGTCCTTATACATTCCGAATGAAATCATCACCTGGTCAGCATCCCACATCAGATGCTTCTGTATATCTTCCGTGGTACCCGTATACGACTCGTAGTTCCACATCTCGCTTTCCCAAGAGTCGCCAAACATAGAACCATTATATTTCCACATTGCAATGAAATGCTTGAGCACGTCGCCGTCGTTGCCAGTTTCGTCACACCATCCCTTGTAGTAGTCAAGGCCTGTACAGATTGTATAATATTTATAGTCCGTTCCCTTCGGGGTAACACTATAAGACACCGATGTTGCTGTAGTGGTAGCCTCTACCGTGAACGGGTCGTCGGCAGCCTTGCCGGTTTTCAGCGCCAGCTGAGTTACCTCGCTCGGCAGTCCGTTGGCATCGTATGCCAGGGCATAAACCACGTAGTCGGTCTCCGGCGTGAGGAAGTCCCATGATTTCTTGTATGAGCCATTGTAGTCTACATCAGCGTTTTTCTCTATATAATCCTTAGGGTCGGCAACGGTCTGTGATGCCGGAACGCAAACTGCCTTCAGGCGCGAGGCATTTGCCTCGATGTCGAGGTTTACGCCGAGCGACGTGGATGTTTTGTATCTCTCCGAGAGATTTACCTTCACCTTGCCGAGCTTGGCAAAAGAAATCTCCTCCACTTCGTCGGTAAGAGCGGTGAGCTTCGTACCGTCTTTTAGTGTTACCTTCATCTTGTAAGAAGGGGTCTGTGCCATCACGGCCGTGCCGGTAAGGGCTGCAGCCAACATGAGTATATATCTTTTCATAGTCTTACTTTCTGAATTTTAGAGTCGTATTATTTATCTTTAACACGTAAACGCCTTTTGGCAATGAGGCAACGCTCACGCCGTCGCCCTTCCATCCGTTGATGGCGAGGACTTTCTCGCCCGCAAGGTTGAACACGCTGACTTCATATTTCTGCCGAGCGTCGTATCCGCCGATGCGAATGATGTCGCTGCCCGGCTCTACGCTGATGGTGAGCTTGCCGCCGGCAATCTTCAGGTTGTCTACACCCGTTGACGTATCGAAACTGATACTTACGATATCGGCAAACGGATACGTGTCGGCCTCATCGTTGAGCTTGTTTACCTTCAAGTCTGTTCCGTCGAAGGTAATCGACTTCACATCGTCTATCTTATAGGATTTGTTTCCGGAATTCAGTTTGAGCGTAATGTCATCCTGAGCGAAACAACCGGCGCTAACCGCCAGTCCCAGTACTGCGAGTAGTTTCCTTTTCTTCATATATTAACGATTTTAATGGTTTTCAAAAATAATGTCCGTCGGAAATGATCTGACAGGGTTTTCAATTGTTTATCCACACAGAGAAATTGAGTGGCAATTTGAAACTTTATCGTTACACGGCTGAAATCATGCTCCAAATGTACTTAGTTTTTTGTTTCGCCCAAAACTTTATTCATAAAAGATTGTAACATATTGTGGCATTTCCGTTTCGTAATTAACTATCAGATTATTAACATGTTATGTACGTCTGAATATACTTTATCCTTTCGGTTTCAATCAAAAATGCAACACGAAAAATGCGGATAAAGACAAAAAGGGATGCTTTTTCGGATATATTTTAATAGAGAAAAGGCTTTTCACTTTGACATAAAATCGGTAACTTTGCATTACAAATGTAAATGCTACACTCTGACTTTAATGAATAGATTACATATAATTATTCTTACGCTCACTTGCCTTATTGCTGCATCTTGCAACAATCACACCGGCTACAACCATAAACTCGCGACGGTAGACAGTCTGCTCGCTGCCGGAGCGGTGGACTCGGCTTATTCTGAACTCAACAACATTAAGCCGGAAGAGATAAGGACTACCGAGGATTCGGCTTTTTTCTATCTGCTCAACACTCAAGCGGCATACCGAATGTATAAGCCGATAAAATCAATGGATGGACTGAATTTTGCTATCCGATTCTACTCCGACGGCAACAGCAACAGGGAGAAACTGGCTACGGCTTTTTTCTATAAAGGGAATATCCTATATGGAAACGGGGATGCAAAAAGCGGCATCAAATACTTGAAAAATGCCGAATTCATCGCGGAAAAGACTAACAACCACGAACTGAGACACAAGATTTACGAGGCTTTTGTGGTTATCAACGAGGCTGCCGATGAGGATCGTATCGCCATGAAATACTCCTGGAAATCTCTACACGAATCGGAAGTTGCTGAAAAGAAGAACTGGCTCGCTCATGCTTTCAACAACTTGGCTGTACTGTATGCTAAAGAGGGGAAGAAAGACAGTTCGGAGATTTATCTGAAGAAGAGCATGGCGCTGCTGAAGTTTATACCGAAACGCGACAGACTGTTTATCATGAATAATATCGGGGTGTATTTCATGAAAAACGACAAGGAGAGGGCTAAGGAATATTTCTTGCAGATACTGAAAACGAGTCCGATTGAGGAGGCATACGAAAACCTCGCCTCTATATATGCCGGCGAAGGTAACAACAAGCTTGCCGAGGAAATGTGGACGAAGGCGCTGAAATCCGGCAACCTGCAGGTGAAGGATGATGTTTTGCACGCTATGTTCAGGAATCAGACGAAAAATGCTGATTTCATCGCGGCTGCGGCTACTGCCGAACGGCTTATCAATCTGAAGGACAGCATGGCGATGAAGAGAGACAACGTTAATCTGAAGGCTATGCAGGCGGAGTTTGACAATGTTAACTCTAAACAGGAATATGAGAGGAAAATGACTATTGCCATTGCCGTTATTATCATTCTCACACTGTGTGCAAGTATTGCTCTGCTTTATCTGAGATACAAGCAATACAAAACGAAGGCAGCCATGGCTCACGACCAGATGATGATTAGGAGCTATGAGGCGCAGATTGAAGAACTGAAAAGACAGGGGGAAAGTAGGGAAAAGGAAATTGAGGCTATCAACCGGCGAAAGGAAAAACTGCTCGAGAAGCATCGCGACACGCTTAACAGGGGGTATCTGCTGTATAGCGACATTATGAAGGGGAAGACTACCGTGTTGTGGAAGAAACGCGACTTTGAATGTGTTATTGAATACTTCAGACTTGTCGACGTGGAGTTTGTTGACCGACTGGATAATCTCTTTGACGACCTATCGCCTAAATACAAGTTTTTCCTTGTACTTGAACATATAGGGAAGACTGACGCCGAGATTATGACGATTATGGGTGTGGCGGAAGTTTCGCTGCGCTCCATTAGGTCGAGGGTTAACAAGAAGTCTGTTATCCGTGGATAATTCTAATAATCCATCAAGCATCCCTCACCATCCCTCACCATCCCTCACCATCCCTCACACTATCCCTCACACCTTGAAACCCCGATGTACAGGGCGTTTCGGGGCTATGGGTGAGGGTGTGAGGGTAAAATGACCGAAAAACTTTTTTCTTTTTTATTTAGCACAACCCCATCTGCTTTGCCTTCTGCATCAAGAGTTGCATGAGGGGCTCCCGCTCATTCGGTACCTTATTGTCGAGCACGGCGTTCTTCAGCGTCTGCTTCAGAGTGCCCACTTCGCGCGACGGTTTGAGATGGAACATCTCCATTATCTCGTTGCCGTCGATTACGGGCTGGAGAAGACGCTTGAAGTCTTTCTCTTTCAAATCGGCAAGTTTCTCTCTTACTATGCGGAAATTCTCAAGGAAGTGTTGTTTCCTTACCTGATTCTTGCTCGTGATGTCTGCTTCGCAAAGGGTCATAAGGTCGTCGATGTCGTCGCCGGCATCATTAATGAGGCGACGAACGGCACTGTCGGTTACTACATCGTCGGCGATGGCTATCGGGCGCATGTGGAGGTCTACCATCTTCTGCACATACTTCATCTTTGCGTCCATAGGGAGCTTCATGCGACGGAAGATGTCGGGAACCATCTTGGCTCCAAGATAATTGTGGTTATGGAATGTCCAGCCGGCTACAGGGTCCCAGCGCTTGCTGCGCGGTTTGCCGATATCGTGCATCAGGGCTGCCCAGCGAAGCCAAAGGTTGTCGCTATGGCGGCATACGTTGTCGAGGACTTCAAGGGTATGATAGAAATTGTTTTTGTGTGCCCTGCCGTTGCGGGTCTCCACGATGTCCATACAGCTCAGTTCGGGAAGTATGAGCTGAAGGAGTCCGCAACGCTGCAAGTCGACGAAGCCCTTGCTCGGGGTCTTGGTCATCATTATCTTGTTCAACTCTTCTTCGATTCGCTCCCCACTGATTATCTTTATCCTCTCGGCATTGCGCTGAAGGGCATCGAAGGTCTCGTCTTCGATATAGAAATTGAGCTGTGTGGCGAAACGGATACAGCGCATCATACGCAATGGGTCGTCGGAGAAGGTTATGTCGGGGTCGAGCGGCGTCCGGATTATACCGTCTTCCATATCATAGATACCGTCGAAGGGATCTACGAGTTCACCGAAACGCTCCTTGTTTAAGCATACGGCAAGGGCATTGATGGTGAAGTCGCGACGGTTCTGGTCGTCTTCGAGTGTGCCGTCTTCTACTATCGGTTTGCGAGAATCGTGGGTATAGCTTTCTTTCCGGGCACCTACAAACTCTACTTCGGTGTTTTTGTATTTTACCTGTGCTGTTCCGAAATTGCGGAACACCGAGATATGGGCTTTCTTGCCGAGCGACTTGCGCAACTCGTCAGCTACTCGTATGCCGCTGCCTACTACGACTACATCGATATCGTTTGACGGACGTTCGAGGAATAGATCGCGCACGTATCCGCCCACGACATAGCATTCCACTCCAAGCGAGTCGGCTGCTTCTGATATTTTATGGAAAATTTCTTTATCAAGGATTTGCGCCAGTTCGGCGTCTGACAACATTCTCATATATTAAAAAATACACTTCTGATTATACGTAGGTGCAAAGATACAACTTTATATGAAGAATGAAGAATTTTTTAATGAAGAATGAAGAATGAAGAATGAAGAATGAAGAATGAAGAATGAAGAATTTTTTAATGAAGAATGAAGAATGAAGAATGAAGAATGAAGAATGAAGAATGAAGAATGAAGAATGCGGATTACCTTTTCTTTTACGAGAAAGAGTAATCCGCATTCTTCATTTCGCTGAGCGTCAGCGAAGCAATTCTTCATTCTTCATTTCGCTGAGCGTCAGCGAAGCAATTCTTCATTCTTCATTT
>ERZ808270.1040-NODE-1040-length-13175-cov-2.816921_pt1 | contig 13175 bp, 6 predicted proteins | sample MGYA00521082_ERZ808270 | MGnify/ENA primary metagenome ERZ808270 (study PRJEB31516, sample SAMN03275594) | gut metagenome | biome: mammalia-associated habitat; material: feces | host: Papio cynocephalus | place: Kenya | collected 2012-07-27 ...
GTACAGCGTCTCGAGGGACAAGTGGCTGGTATGAAGGTGAATGTGTTGGCTGGTGACAAGACATTTGACTATACCAACACGCTGCAGAGTGCCAACTCGTCTACTCGCACCATGGGTGCCGTGGACTGGACTTGGAGTATTCGTGGCGTCAACACGTTGCAGGGCGAATCCATGCCTTTGCTCGTGGTTGACGGTGTGATTACCGACTTAGACATCTCCAACATCGACCCAAACAACATCGAAAACATCACCGTGTTGAAGGATGCCGCCGCAGCCTCAATCTGGGGCGCACGTGCCGCCAACGGTGTCATCGTGGTATCTACCAAGAAGGGACAGAACGGGCAGAAACCTCAGATTTCCGTCAGCGCCTCCTGGACCACACAAGGCAAGCCCGACCTGGACTACTTCAACGAGATGAGCTCCGCACAAGTACTTGACTATGAAAAGGAAATCGTGGACAAGGGCTATCTCTATCCCTCTTCTCCCACCACCTACTACGGCGCCTCTACTTACTATAACGAAGGTGTCCGTCTGGCCATGGATTTGAAGTATGGCAACATCACACAGGAGCAGTACGACAGCCGTGTGGCAGAACTGAGCGCCATCAACAATCACAGTCAAATCAGTAAGTACTTCATGCAACATGCCAACTCACAGCAGTACAGTGCTTCAGTCAGTGGTGGTGGCAACAACTCGTCCTACTTCTATTCAGCTGCCTACTCCAAGGAGAATCCTTATACCAAAGGAAATTCGGGGTCTCGATTGAACTTAAACCTCAGTAACTCTTGGAAACTCTTCAATTGGGCCACACTGACCACCAATTTCACAGGAACCTTCTTCAAATATAAGAACAACGGTACCTCCTTGAACACCTTGATAGGTACCCGTGGCCTCATCCAGCTCATGCCATACGCCAATGTCGCCGATGAGAATGGCAACGGCATCAACTATGACATCCTCAATCCTGAATACACCACGAAACTCAGTTCCGCTTACAAGCCATGGACTTACAACTATTTGCAGGAACAAGCCTTGCGTGACGATGTACAGAAGACAGAGAACTATACTGCCAACATCAATTTGAACGTACCCATCTATGCCGGTTTGTCGTCATCGACGACCTTCGCCATCGAGCGCAGCCACACCAATGGAACTATTTGGTATGACGAGAATTCCTATCAGATGCGCAATATGATGAACATCTATACACCTGCCAATGCCACGACAAACTCTTTGGGTATCAAGAACGGTGGTCTCTACAAACAACAGAGCGAAAACCAAAACTGGACCTTCCGTGAGCAATTGAACTTCGACCACACTTTCGCCGGCATCCACAAGGTCAACGCCCTTGCCGGTATGGAGCTGCGTGAAACTTACATTGAACAAGGCAGTTATACCCTTTGGGGCTACAATCGCGAGACAGGTATCACAGACACTCAGTTGGACTTCAGCACCAACTCTACCTATCCCACTATTTATGGTTATAACCAGAGTTTCATCGGTGGTGGTTACCCCTCAAATGTGAATCGCAAGCGCCGTTATCTCTCCTATTTCGCCAATGCAGGCTACACTCTGCTCGACAAATACTATGTGTCCGCCAGTGTGCGTTATGACGACTACAACAACTTCGGTTTGGACCGCAAGTACCGCGCGAAACCATTCTATTCTTTCGGTGCGAAGTGGAACCTCAGCCGTGAGCAGTTTATGGAGAACGTGAAATGGGTGAACAACCTCGCTGTGCGCGCCACCTATGGTGTGAACGGAAACATCTCACTCGATGCTTATCCTTTCACCAAGATTTCGTTTACCAACAACTACATCACCCAACAGCCGAGTGCCAGCATCTCTGCCATCGCCAACCCCGAACTGAGATGGGAGAAGACGTTCACCACCAACATCGGTGTGGACTTCAGCTTGTTCGACAACCGTTTGGGCGGTAGCATCGACTACTACAACAAGCGCAGCCGCGACCTGCTCTACAATTTTCCCTTCTCCTCCACGATTGTGGGCAACATCTACAACTCCTCCATGACCTACAACTGTGTGGCCATCAATGCCAACGGTATCGACTTCAGTCTCCACGGCACAGCTTATAAGGACAAGGATTGGAAAGTGGACATTGCCGGCAACCTCTCTTGGAACAAGAATAAGGTGAAGAGCAACCCACTCTTCAGTGAGTCGCAATATCTTTCCTATATCAACTATATGCCCAACTCTATCGGCATGATTGGCGGATATTCCACCGACAAGATGTTCGCCTATCGCTTTGCTGGTCTTGACGAGAACGGTCAGACTATGGTCTACGACCACGAGGGTAATAAAATCAAGTTCAATGAAACGGTCTCTTCTCTCGCTGACTTGAAAGAGGTAGGACACACCACACCAACTATCTATGGCGGCTTCAACCTCAATATCTCTTGGAAGAACTTCACCCTCTATTCCCTGTTCACCTATCAAGTGGGCAGCAAATTCTTCAAGCCCACGTTCTCTGACTATGCGACCAATAGTCGCCGTCTGACCTGGGACAAGTCAAGCGACATCGCAGACCGTTGGCGTCAGGCTGGAGACGAGACGAAGACCAATGTGCCTGGTATCCTTCCATCCAGCAACTACTCATTGCTCCAATATGCCACCAACTCAATCTTCCGCTACAAATATTCGGACATCAATGTGGAGAAGGGTGACTATATCCGCTGGAAGCAGATTTCTTTGAGCTATCAAGTGAACCAGGAGTGGTTGAAAAAAGCACACATCCAAAGTGCCAACATCGCACTCTCCATCAGCAACCTCGGCTTGCTGTGGAAAGCCAACAAGGCTGGCTATGACCCAGACTTCGTGTCTGGCATGAGTGCCTACAACCTGCCAGCCCGCAAGGCCTATACACTGAGTCTCAACATTAACTTCTAAAAGCATCAACAACAATGAATATCAAGAATATAGCAGCCATAGCTGCATCAACCATAGCCTTGACCGCCTGCAGCGACTTCGTCGACATCAAGACCCAGGGCGGCATCGTGCCCGATGAAGTGGAGAACTTCCGTTATCTGCTCAACAACACCGACCAATGGTGGGGAGCATCCGCCCTGCCCGACATCATGAGCGACGACATCTATGTGAAAGATGGCGGAAGACAATATTCCGCCTTCACCAGTGAATACTACAATTGGTTTGCCAAGACCTATGTATGGTCATCGGAAATCTATCCGGCTGCAGGCAACTACAAAACCGATAATGCATGGAACGCCATGTACAACACTTCAGCATACGCCAATACAGTCATCAACGAGGTAGGTGATTGCAAGGACGGAACCCAGGAAGAGAAAGAAGAGCTAAAGGCAGAAGCCAAGGTGCATAGAGCCGATGCTTACTTGATGCTTGTCAACCAGTATGCAAAACCCTACAACGAGTCCACAGCTTCTTCCGATCTCGGCGTGCCACTCATCTTGACACAGAACACAGCCCAGAAGGTGGTGCGTGCCTCTGTGCAGGCAGTATATGACCAAATCATCAAGGACTTGACCGAGGCCATTCCCGCACTGCCCGAGACACAGGATTTCACAACCCTGCCCACAAAAGCTTCCGCCTATGGCGAGTTGGCCCGCACCTATCTGCTAATGGGCAAATATGAGGACGCCGACAAATATGCGACATTGGCGTTGGAGCAAAACAACCATGTAAACAATTTAGCAAGCGATGAGAGCTATACCAACATCAAGAATCCGGAAATTCTTCTTCTGAAGAATCCTGTGCAAAGTAACAGCCAATGGAGCTGTACCGTACTTCACTTGAGTGACGATATTCTCAATCTGCTGGGTGAAAAGGATTTGCGCTTCCAAAAATGGACTGCCGAGACTGCGACATCTGCGACATCCTACGCTGCAGATGGTGGTCGAATCTACTATGCGGACATCGCCACCAGCTACCGAAACGTGGGACCATCCGTGCCAGAAATGATGCTTATTAAGGCTGAATACTATGCCCGCAACAACCAACCAACAGAGGCTATGACGTGGGTGAACAAGTTGCGTGTGAAACGCTTCGCTCCTGCCGACTATGTGGAGGAGACCGCAACTGATGCCGACGACGCACTGAAAAAGGTCATCGATGAACGCCACCGCGAGTTCTTCTGCCGTAATCTGCGCTGGTATGACCTGCGCCGCCTGCAAAACGACCCTCGCTTCGCCAAAACCATCACCCGCCAATGGAACGGTGTGACCTACACGCTCGCTCCGGGCAGCAACCACTATGTCATCCAGATTCCAGCCTATCAACGTGTGCTGAACCCGGAACTGGAGGCCAATCCAGAATAAAGTTTATTCAAAACATACAATGAAACTCAAACATTTATTTCTCTCTCTCCTCTTGGCCATCGCTCCCAAAGCGATGGCACAGGAGGGCAATCGACTGACTTTCAGTCCACAGTATCCACAAGCTGGCGAACCTGTCACACTCATCTATACGCCCCTACCATCGATGACAGGCAACCAAACCATCAAGGGCGTGGCTTACACCTACGAGAATAACCGTTGGGTGGGCCACGACATCAGCGTAAAGAACGAAGGCAACGTGTGGAAAGGAACTTTCACACCGGCTCCACAAACAGGTTTCATGGCATTCAAATTTGTATGCGACACCATTGTCGACAACAACGGAGGCATGACCTTTGCCACAATGATCAACAAAAAAGACGGCCGTCCATGGCCCGGCGGTTATGCCGCATGGGGACTGATTCGCTCTGAGAAATATGGAAGAAACATTCCGGGCTACATTGATTTCACGAAGACCAAAGAGGTGAGCGACACGATTGTCTATTATTGGGCAAACAACGAGATTACCTACAATCCCTCTTCGTCTGTCTTCTATGCACCACTCTTTGCCCAGTCTGCACGTGCCGCCAAGATTGACGGAGCTGAGACACGCATCAAGAATGCCCTGGCTTATCTGCAGAAGCTGGGTACGGAAGAAGCCTTGATGAGTGCCCTTGCCATCGTGGGCGATGACAAGACCGCTACCGAGACACTGAAAGCCACCATTCTGAAGAAATATCCCAAGGGATTGCTGGCGATGAAGGAGAAATATGATGAGAAGTTTGACTACCGCGACCAAGCGGTGGTCAAGAAGCACTTCGCCGACTTCCTCAAGACTTTCCCCTATACAGCCGAGCGCGATGCCTACTTGCAGCGCTACGGGCAGAGCTACGACAACGTGTACACCACGATGATGATCTTCAACTACATGGAAGGCAAAGACATGTCGCAAGACCCTTATCTCGACAAGTTGTCGTTCTTGGGATGCAACACTATTTTCTACAAGTTGGTCGACGTGCCCCATCTCCGCAAGGACAAGACCGATGCCCAGTTGCTTCCCTTTGCCGACAAGTTGGTGAACCGAATGATTGCCCTCAGACAGGTAAAGCCTGAGTCATTGTCCTATCTCTCGGAATCGGAATGGGAAGCACAGGCAGACCAGAGCATCAACGGATTTATAGCCGAGCCTTACTCGGAAATTCTCAAGACCACTGGCAACACAGCCAAGGCCTTGGAATATGCCCGGTTGGCGCAAAAAGCATCCCAATACAAGCGGGCGGAAATCAACGACAACATGGCTGAACTGCTCAAAGCCGCCGGCAACACCCAGGAGTTGAAGACACTGCTCGAAAAGAGTTTCTACAACAACCAGGTGTCCGACCTGCAAACCCAGATGCTCCGAAATCTCTATACACAAGAACACGGCAATGCCAATGGCTTCGAAGCTTATGTGGAAAAACTGAAGAATCCTGCCGAGAAGTCGGCTATCCAGAAAGAGGTGGAAGCCTACAAGCGTGAGGGCGTGATGCCCGAATGGACGTTGACTGACGCCGATGGCAAGACCATCAGTTCCAAACAACTCAAAGGCAAGGTGTACGTGCTCGACTTCTGGGCCAACTGGTGTCATCCCTGCAAGGCATCCCTGCCTGGCATGCAGGCTGCGGCAGACCACTACAAGAACGACAAGAATGTGGAATTTCTCTTTATCGACACTCAGGAGTTCATAGCTGACTACCAGCAGAAAGCCAAGGCTTACCTCAAGGAAAAAGGACTGGACATACACCTGGTGTTCGACGACAAGGCAAAGGGGGCCAAGACCAACAACCTACTTTCAGACAAGGTGATGAAGATGTTCTCCGTGTCGGGCATCCCGATGAAGGTGGTCGTTGACGCCAAAGGAAACGTGCGTTTCGTAGCCATCGGCTACAAGGGCAGTCCTTCCGCTCTGAAAGACGAGATGATAGAAATGGTGGAACAAGCCCGTAAATTCTAAATTGCAGACATGAAACGTTTTTTTTTCTCTCTTTTTACAATGGTTGCCGCCAGCACCGCGCTGGCGGGCAACTACCTTTCCAAACAACTCACATTCAAGAACGACACAGTGACCTTCGGTGCCACGCTCACCGTGCCCCGTGACGTGAAGCGTGCTCCCGTGGCCATCATCCTCTCTGGCACCGGCAAGCAAGACCATGACGGCACCATGGCTGGCCACAAGATGTTTGCCGACATCGCTGACTATCTGAGCAACCATGGCATCGCCGTACTGCGTTTCGATGACCGTGGCACAGGCAAGTCGACTGGTGTCTACGAGACAGCCACCACCGAGGACTTTGCCATGGACGGACTCGCAGCCCTCAATGCCGTGAAAAAGCGCAAGGACATAGACCCCACTCGCATCGGCTTCATCGGCCATAGTGAGGGCGGTGCCGCCATGTCCATTGCCGCCTCTCGTTCAAAGGACGTGAAGTTTCTGGTCAGCTTGGCAGGTCTCTGCACCGACGGGTTGCATGCGCTGATTGAGCAGAACGAGAGTCAAGTGGCAGCCTACAACCTTCCAGATTATGACGTAAAACGCTACAACACCATTGACGAACTGATGTTCCGTGTGGCTTACAAATATGCCGACAGCGACAGCATGGAGATGAAATTGCAGGAAGCATACGACAAGTGGCACGCCATGGACAGCATCTACTTCAGCACACTCGGCGTGGAATTCGACCATTTCCGCTTTCCTATCTATATGTACAAGATGCAAGCCACAGGCCGTTGGTATCGTTTCAACGTGCGCTACAACCCTGCCGACTATCTCAAGGATGTCCATATCCCCGTACTCGCCCTCAATGGCGACAAGGACAAGATGGTGAACGCCAAGACAAACCTCGCCAACTGGAAGCGCTACATGCCCAAAGGCGCCGATGTGACTACCATCGAGATGAAGGGCCTCAACCACCTCTTCCTCCCCTGCAAGACGGGACTACCCACAGAATACAGCACCATCAAGGAGCCTATTTCCGAGGAAATGCTCCGCACAGTGTGCGACTGGATTAAGGAAAAGACAAAATAAAAAACTTACGATTCAACAAAAATCTACAATATAAAGGGCATTTCTACTACGACAATAGAAATGCCCTTTACGAAAATAACAATTAACGTCCGTAGGGCTTATAGCTATATTTTATTTCTTTTATTTTTAATGTTCCTACTAAATGTACTCGATCTTCAATACCTATTTTTTCATTATTCAGAGGATATTTTTTTATGAAGACGGACAATTCTTCGAATGGTTCTTGTAAATAAATATCAATGTATGGAATATAATCGCACGAGCAGAATAATCTATATCGAATTTCATCATCATCAAAAAAAGAATAAGACACCCGATTAACATATCCTCTTCCTTTCTTGTCTATCCACGGACTGGTAATACCGAATCGCACATATTTCATAGAAACGCCTTGACGTTCAACGGCATTTAAGAAATCAGAGATAGTGGAACCTTCCCAATTACGACTATAAACGACAGTTCCAACTGCATTGACAGAATCCTGCTCTGTCAATGGATGCCCTTGTGCAAAAGTCTTTATGCAAAGGACTAACATTCCCAATGTAAACAAAATCTTTCTCATATTATCTTGCATTTTTACAATAAACTATTGTTACTTGTTTCTTCTCTTTATTTTTATCAACAAAAGATTCCTCATGTATATCGTATGATATTATTTCATCATTAGTAATCCTACTTAATGATATTCCACTATCTGCCAAGGACAATATCGATACAATTTGATATAGATAAGCCGTTGAAATATTATTTATATTGTAAGCTTCAAGGAATCTCAACAAGGTACTTCCATTTTGAAATGTATTAGTTGCTTCATCTAAATCGTTTTTATATTTTTCATAAAATTTGTGAGCCTTATCTTTATCATACACATACAAACAATAAAAAGTTTCATCTTGTGGATGCAGAACAAATGTTGCTCTAAAATTAGGACTTCCTTCACTGTACGCATTTTTAGCTGTAAATAATACATCCCTAAAGGAAGGAGGTGTTTGATTAATATGATTATGAATTTCATAAATAGCCGAAGGTACAAAATTATTCATAACTTTAAAAGAATCGCCTTTTATTGGAATATTTAATCCATAAGAACCCTCATAATTACATATCATTGTTGAATATTCTACATCACATGAAGAAACCTTGTCCAAGAATGCTTCATAGGATGTGGTTGCCGAAGACAAATTCCCATCAATTTTCCTTAAGACATTTAAAAGTTCAGAGACCTTATCATAATAAACTGTTGTTTTTGTTAAATTGCAATCTTCTGCAATCTTTACGGGGACAACATCCTTTTTGCTATTATCACCTTGCGAAGCGCCACAACCTCCTGTCTCTGGAATATGGGGTTCACCTGTACTGTTATTTGCCATCTGCACAAATTGATACGTATATTGTGTAGTCATATAAAATCTCATTGCATTCACTCTCATAATTACCCTATTTACAGCTTCCTCAATAAGAGGACCAATATTAGAATACACCTTATCATAAAAGTTCATTTGTAAAGAAATACAATGAAAAGATGGATGTGAAACATTCGTTGTTGAATAAAATGGAGATTTATTAAACTCTTCTTCTACTATAGACATTAAACCTTTTGCGGATAATCCGTATACAACAACTTCATTAGAAACATCTTCATCATCATAAAAAAGGGAACTGCCAATATCGTAATTTAAAATGACATTTGCTACACTATAGTCCGCAGGAAAACTTCGCGTTCCCTGATACAAGTTTTTCAAAGAAAGTCCTGTTTCTATTCGAATATTCCTATGTGTTAATGTATCCGCAAATGATGCTAAGCCCAATGAAACGTCATAACCTTCCTCACGCAATGTTTTGAATCTTTTTGAATAAAGATATTGTCGTTCCACCGGTATTATATTATTCTGATAACGCACATCTAAATTCTTAGGAACACCCAACAATGCGTCTTTACTCCAAACATTTTTATTTTCATTAATATTCAAAGGATAAACTACACAGCCTGTAATAGTATCATTATTCATGTATGGAACTATAAAATAAGGTCCAAAATCTGTACTTGCTCCCGTTGACGTTTCATCAAACAAAGGTTTATTCTTTGCCAATTCATTCTGAAACATCTGATAAGTTCCATCTTGTTTTTCCATCAAATAGAACAATTGTCGGGCAGCTTCATTTTGTCCACCCGCTTCTTGCAGCATTCCTCTAAGCCGTATTCCATCTTCTTCAAAATCTGTACAACTATTAGACAATAGTAGTAAGAGAAAAATGCATAACAAATTTTCCCATTCCATATAATTATCGTTTTTGTATGACGTCACAAATTTACGTAAAATAGAAATATAAAACAAAATCTTGAAACAAAAAACATAAATAAATTACATAAAATTCTTCGTTTCTTCATTTTTTCCAAATAATCGTCTATTTTTAATATAAATAGGTAGGTGCACTTGCAATACCGACAAGCCATCATTTCCGCAAACGTTTTTTATTTCAGGACATCTGAAAATATTTGTTCTTATACAAAGGTATTTCCATTGAATTACTGTATCTTTGGATAAGATAGGCTGCATCTCAACAATAAAAATAAAAGCGAAACAAGTTCTCTTTTATTTTGTATTGTCTTCGATTTGCACTATCTTTGAATAAAATCAGCTGCATTCGGGAAAAAAACAAATAAACATATTTTATATTCCGCTCATTTGCACTATCTTTGCAACACCTAAAACCCATAAAAGCAACACATCAATATGAAAAAACTGACCTTTATCCGGAAAAGCCTTGTATGGCTCACCGTCATGCCGACATTCCTTTATGCCGACATTCCTCCTGTCTTGCAGCAGGACACTGCCCTTCAAGTGTCCAAGGACATCATGACCCGGGCCTATATCACGCCCAAACGCATTGTCTTGAAATATGCAGGACAAAACGGCCAACTGATTAAGAACGAAAGTCTTCTGCTTGTAAAGGGGAACGGACAGTCGGAAATGGGCCGAAAGAATTGTTGTCTGATGACGTCCACCGAAAACGAGAAGGCATCTTTGCTCTTTGATTTCGGGCATGAACTGCAGGGTGGATTGAAAATTGTATTGGGCAGTTCAAGTCGCCGGGAGCCTTCATTGGTGCGCATTCGTTTTGGAGAGTCTGTGGGGGAAGCCTGCAGCACCACTTCCAATGCGGAATGGAAGGTGGGATTCTCGACAGACGACCATGCCAAGCGCGACATCACCCTGGAAGTGCCTCGTGACGGAATGATTGAACTCGGCAACACGGGGTTTCGATTTGTCCGAATAGACTTACTTCAGAACAACGCCACCATCTCCCTGAAAGAGGTATCTGCCATCCTGCGCTATCGGGACATACCTTATTTAGGCTCTTTTGAGTCGAACGACGAACGGCTGAACCGGATTTGGATGACAGGGGCCTATACGGTTCATCTGAACATGCAGGAGTATCTCTGGGACGGCATCAAACGCGACCGGTTAGTCTGGTTGGGTGACATGCATCCCGAGCTGATGACCATCAGCCGTGTCTTCGGCTACAATGAAGTAATTCCCAAGAGTTTGGATCTTGCCTGCAAGCAGTTTCCACTGCCAGGTTGGATGAATGGGATGAGTGCCTACAGCATGTGGTATCTCATCAACCAATATGAATGGTACAACCAGACGGGCGACTTGGCTTTTCTGAAAAAACATGCGGACTATATCAGTGGACTGATCCACCAAGTGGACGGAAAGGTATACGCCGACGGCACCGAGAACCTGTCGACCAACCGATTCCTCGACTGGCCGTCGAGCGGCAATCCACAAGGTGTGGAGGCAGGTTATCGGGCACTGATTGTCTGGGCCATGCAGGATGCGACGGTTTTGTCAGAGAAGTTGGGCAACAAGAAGGATGCCCGGCTGTGTCAAGACATCATAGACAGGATGAAGAAAAAGATTATGCCGTCCAACCGACTGAAACAAGCCGCTGCCCTGATGGCGATTGCTGGCTTGTCGGATGCCCGAGTGGCCTGTGACGACGTAATCGCTGTAGGGGGTGGCAAGGGATTCTCCACCTTCTATGGATATTATATGCTGGAGGCGATGGCCAAAGCCGGGAAATACGACCAAGCCATGGACGTCATCAAATCCTTCTGGGGCGCCATGCTCGACTTGGGAGCCACCACTTTCTGGGAAGATTTCAATTTGGACTGGATTCCCAATGCCGCTCCGATAGACGAACCGGTGCCCGCAGGAAAGAAAGACATCCATGGTGACTTCGGTGCCTATTGCTATCCGGGATTCCGCCACAGTCTGTGCCATGGATGGTCGTCAGGACCGACCGCCTGGCTCTCCGACCATGTTTTAGGGGTGAAGATTGTGGATGTGGAGAGAAAGTTGGTACGCATCGAGCCTCACTTGGGAACATTAAAATGGGTGAAAGGCACTTACCCCACTCCTTGGGGCATCATCCGTGTCAGTCACAGGAAGATGGCTGACGATCAAATCAAAAGCGATATCCAACTGCCCAAAGGAGTTAAAAGACTTTGATGCTTTCTTCAAAAACAAACTTCCGATTTATCAACTTAAAAACAAATTCATCATGAAACAAATCCTTTCCATCGCCTTGCTGCTCCTAAGTTCGACCGCTGTTTGCGGACAAGGCGTCATCACTCATATTCCCCGCCCCAAGTATGTCGTCAAAGCCAACTACGATGAGGACAAGGTCCCCGCCTATACCTTGCCTTCTGTGCTGACCTGTCAAGATGGTGAGGTTGTAACCACCGTGAAACAATGGGAGAAGAAACGCCGACCGGAGATTTTGAAAATGTTTCAAACCTACATGTACGGCCAAACCCCTAAGCTGAAGAAACGACTGCCCTACCAAGTGGTAAGTTCATCGTCCACGGCGTTGAACGGCCGTGCCACCCGCAAGGAAATCTGCCTGCAACTGACTGAAGACCCACAGGGACCACACATCAATTTGCAACTCTACTTGCCCAACCACGTAAACGGGAAAATCCCCGTGTTCTTAGGCATCAGTTTCCTCCCCAACTACACGGTGTATGACGACCCCGACTTGACAGTCCCCAACCCAGGCGGAAAGAAAAACAAGCAGGACTATCGCGGTTCGATGAACAATGCCTGGCAGTTGGACAAAATCTTAGAACACGGCTACGGCCTGGCCACCTTCTGCTACAGTGATGTGGATCCAGACTTTGACGATGACTTTCAGAATGGCGTACATCCTTATTATTATGCACAAGGACAACATTATCCCCAACCAGACCAATGGGGATCCATTGCTGCCTGGGCTTGGGGTATGAGCCGTGCCATGGATTATTTAGAAAAGGACCCGCAAGTAGATGCGAAGAAAGTGGCGGTGGTGGGACACTCACGATTGGCCAAGACGGCGGTTTGGGCAGGAGCTTCCGACCCTCGGTTCGCCTTGGTCATCTCCGGCAATTCCGGTTGTTGCGGTGTCGCCCTATCCCGTCGGTGCTATGGCGAGACAGTGGAAGCTATCAATGTACGCTTTCCACATTGGTTTTGCGGCAACTACAAGCAGTTTAACGAGCGGGAGGAATATCTGCCATTCGACCAGCACGAGTTGGTGGCACTGATTGCTCCCCGCCCCATCTACATCGCCAGTGCGGAAGACGACAACTGGTCAGACCAGAAAGGTGAGTTTCTGGGTGGAAAAGGAGCTGAGCCGGTCTATGCACTCTATGGTCTCCCCGGCATCGGCACAGACACCATGCCTCCTGTTGACACCCCCTGCATGACCGGCACCATCGCCTATCACAACCGTAAGGGGCCCCACGCCATCCTGCCCTC
>ERZ808270.1050-NODE-1050-length-13095-cov-4.455215_pt1 | contig 13095 bp, 12 predicted proteins | sample MGYA00521082_ERZ808270 | MGnify/ENA primary metagenome ERZ808270 (study PRJEB31516, sample SAMN03275594) | gut metagenome | biome: mammalia-associated habitat; material: feces | host: Papio cynocephalus | place: Kenya | collected 2012-07-27 ...
CCACATATTTACCACAATGTGGACAATATCGATTACAACCTGTTTTAAGAAAACTACCACAACGAGGACATCTTCTGAACACAGCAATAAAAATTATCGTTCCAACAAGTTCTACTAACCCAGTTCCTAATATGATCAATCCCATCATGGTTCCTGTGCAAATACCTATGATAACAAGAAGTAAACCTATGACCGTAAATATAACTGATAATCTTGTCACAATTTTAAGTGAAATACGGTGCATTTCAATCATCTCCATTCTTCCAATTCTGTGGTGTATAACCTTTATAGAACCATTTGTTTAAGCAGAAAAACTCAAAATTAAACCCGTGATATCAGAAATTGTATCTGATAAAGCGCCATTAATAGTGTATGACTCGGTATCCGAAAAGATAGTTAATTGACGACATAATATTTTTTGAAAAATATATTTAATCCCATAATAGTATATTTGTATAGAAAAAGCAATAGAGTTGGTGTGAAATGCAAAATATTGGCTTTAAACGACAGAACAAAAAGAGGGGGAAGAACAGCATTTTTATGTATATATGATATAATTAAAACAGTATATTAGAAAAATGGTGAAAATAAATATGATTGAGAAAATTTCATATTATTTGGCAAGAAAAATATACATGTGTTCTGAAGCAGATGTTACCTGTGTAGTGGATGAGAAAAATGAAGATGTTCAGGTACTTCAGTATGGCATCGAATGCATGATAAATATGAGCATTCCTGTTATTGTTATATTTGTGTGTGCATGGTATTTTAAAATGTTGATCCCAATGTTGATTTGGTGTGTGATGTTTTTAATGCTTCGGAATTATATTGGAGGATATCATGCAAAAACGCATTTCCGATGTATTTTGTATAGCAGTGTTTATGGAGTTATAGCAATGTATGGAATAATCTGGTTGGCGGTTGTTCCCCTGACAATAAAATTGATTGTATGTGGAGGCCTGTTATTGATTAATATTTTTACAGGACCTGTCATTCATGATGAAAACTTGAAAGGTTATAAGAGAAAATATTGTAAAATCAGTGTTGTTGTATTAGCAGGTGGAGTAGTTTGTATAGTACTATTTTGTGGAGTGATTTTGATAGCGTTAGAATATAGTAAAAAATAGTGAAATAAAGGATATTTTATCAAATGCCAGAATTGTCAGTTAAGATAAAGAGTTTACTTTGATTGACATTCTGGCATTTAAAATAAAGGTAGTTAAGTATGTAATTCCTCAAAAAACCTATTTATGAAAAGATTATTTAAGAACATCAGGTGCACCTGTTGGAGGAGCAGGGTTTTTTGCAGTTAAATTATGGGAAGTGTTTTTTCGTGACCATACTACATAAATCCAATACAATTTGCATATGCTTTTTTTTTCAGCAATTTTTGTCTTTGTGTTATTCCTGTTTATGATCATGCTGTTATTTATTTATAATCTGGGTGTGGAAAGAGAAAAAAATAATAAACTGCTGGAAGAGAATCTGCTGTCACATATGGAATCACAGCAGTACGAGCAGATTCTTGCTTCGGTCAAAGAGCTGCGTATAATGAAGCATGATGTAAAAAAACATCTGGATGTGTTGCAGACGCTTTTGGAAGGAAACCATACCAGGCAGTTGACTATATGCGGCAGATCACAGCGGACCTGAACAAGGTGCATTATACGCTTTCCAGTGGAAATACACCGGTTGACTGTATTGTCAGCAATAAATAAAGCATGGCAGAAAGTGTTGGAATTTTGTTCGTTGTCATAAATCATATATTATAAATATCATGTATGTGGATTCTATAATTGGAAGTCTGATTTATATGACAGATGGAACGCAAATTGTGGCAGGACGAAAATATCTGGCAGAAGTAAGAAAAGAACTGCTTGCGTTTGCACAGAAATAAAATTTAATAACATAATGTTTGGAGCCAGTAGTTATACTACTGCAAGTACATAAGATGACAGAAGTGTTATTAATGTAATTTTACTTTAGGTTTCGGGACAACCTGCCGATACATGTTACAGAGCGTAAAACGCAATGGTACGGAGGCAATACATGCAGGTTGAGCAGAAAAATTTATGGGAAGATGTAACGCGCGGGACAAAACGCGATAACAGTAGTAAGGCGATTGCCGCTTATCAGGCAAATATGCCAAATGCAGGGACGGTTGCTGCTTTCGGCGGACAGGAATCCTATGTGCAGCAGAAAGCTGCGGTGTCCGAGGCTGGAAATATAGATATGGCAACGTATTCCAACCCGGCAAAGCAGGGGAAAGAAGAAAAGACAGTAGCGGAAAAAATTACAGAGCAGGAGACAACTTCGGGACAGGCGCGCAGCAACGAAATTGCTGTAGTGGCAAATACCACTTCTGCAGAAGATTTAAAAAAGATGGAAGATGACGGATTTTCCATTTCCGATGCAGACAGCCACACCATCATTACCGTGACGGACAAGATTAAAGCAGCACTGGCAAAAGCCGGAGTGGATGTGTCTTCCATGGGCGGAACACTCACGAAAGAACAGTTAGAGGAGATTACCGGAAGTCCGGTTGTGACGCAGCAGATCATGAACAGCCTTGAGGCAAACGATCTGCCGGCAACGGAGGAAAATGTGCAGGACAGCGCGGATGCACTGGCACAGGCTGCCTCGATTCCGGAGATCACGGAACAGGCGATGAGTTATCTCCTGAAAAATGATATGGAGCCGACCATCCGCAATCTGTATCTGTCCAATTACAGCAGCAGTGCAGAAAATATTGTGGAGCCGGAACAAAGCGGAATTGATTTTGATTCTCTGATGCCCCAGATCCGTCAGATTATTGCAGAAGCAGGTCTTTCCGATGATAAAAATGCGGTGGACAACAGCAAGTGGCTGGTGGCAAACCAGATTCCCCTTACACCGGAAAATCTGCAGTATCTGACAGATCTGCAGGGATTATCGGACGATCTGCAGACAGATAATATTGACTGGAATCAGGTTGTGGATTCCATGGCGAAGACAATTGCGGCAGGAAAGCGTCCGGCAGATGCTTCGATGATTACTGCACGCAGACAGATGGAGGAAGCGCGCCTGGTAATGACCAGCGAGGCATCCGTGGCGATGGAAAAAGCAGGCGTAGAGATGGATCTGACTCCACTGACGAATCTGGTCGAAGACTTAAAATCCCAGGAACGGGAATATTATAAAGATTTGCTTGCCGGGGCCGGGGTTGAGCCAAATGAAAAAAACATTGATCTCATGGCGGAAACCATGGATGTGTTTGCCGAACTGAAACAGCAGCCGGCATATGTAATCGGGCAGATCGATGCGGATGATTCCGTTCAGGAGATTCATGACGCCGGAGCGCAGATGCAGCGCGCATTTGCACAGGCAAATGAAAGTTATGAAACACTGATGACTGCTCCGCGCAGTGACATGGGGGATTCCATAACAAAAGCATTTTCCAATGTGGACGATATTTTACAGGATCTGCAGTTGGATACAAGCGAGGCAAATCGTCGTGCAGTGCGGATACTGGCATACAACAATACCGAAATCACACCGGAAAATATCCAGCAGGTAAAAGCGCTGGATGAGCAGATGCAGCGTGCGTTTTCCAATATGAAACCAGCAGTAACGCTGGAAATGATCCGTCGTGGGGAGAATCCACTGGATATGAATATGGAGCAGCTGAATCAGGCGGCACAGGAGATCCAGCAGGAGGACGGAACACAGGAGCAGGAACGGTTTAGCAAATATCTGTGGAAACTGGAGCAGAATCATGAGATTTCCGAGGAAGAGCGCAGCAGTTATATCGGCATTTACCGTCTGATCGCACAGGTGGAAAAAGGAGATGGAGCAGCGCTCGGCTTTCTGATGAATCAGGGATCGGACGTGACGATGCGAAACCTTTTGCGTGCCATGCGTTCAGAAAAAAAGAGTGGTCTGGATTATCAGGTGGACGATGATTTTGACGGTGTCGAAAGTACAGCGGGAGGTTCAAAAATTGACGAACAGATCTCGGCGGCGTTCCAGCAGAATTGTCTGCGCGATGTGATGGAACATATTTCACCGGAAAAACTTTCCCGTCTGGGAGAAGACGAGTGGCAGAATATGTCCCCGGAACAGCTGGCAGACGCACTCCGGCAGATGGATGAGTCCGTCGGAGAACAGGAAGCGGAAAAAAGCTACCGGCAGGAACAGCTCGCGCAGTATCAGCAGCTGGCAGAAACACCGGAAGATGTATATACTTACCTGGAGCGGTATGATATTCCAAACAGTATGGTAAATGTTATGGCAGCATCGGAAATGCTGCGCAAACCAAATCAGATGATGGAGCGGTTGTTTAAGGAAGATCATTTTTCCAAAGATTCCATGACGGAGATTGCAGAGATGAAAGAGCAGGTACTCGAACAGTTTTCGGAAGCTCTGAAAAATCCTTCGGATCTTGCAGATGCCATGGAGACGCTTGCAGATGTGGCAGAGCACGTGATGGATACGATGATTGTAGAAGATCCGGATGTCCGTACAATTGATATCCGGGCAATGCGCCAGATGACCGCACAGTTTCAGATCGGTGCGAAAAAATCGCAGGAAGAATGTTATGTGATTCCGATGCAGACAGGAGATTCCGTTACCGGGGTTTCTCTGAAAATCGTGAGAGGAAAAAAGGAAAAAGGTCTTGTGGATATTTTCCTGGATGGAGAAAAGGCAGGAAAGATCACTGCATCTTTTCAGGCAAAATCAGACCGTATTTCTGGAACGATTGTGACAAGCGAGGAAGAGACCGCAATGCAGATCGAAGAACATCTGCAGGAACTGCAGGATGCAATGCAGGAACCGGCAGATATCCATGTTGCATATACGCCGGATCTTTCTTTGTCACAGTTTGAAATGTCCGGAATTCGACGGGAAAGTGAGATGAAAGAGCAGGGAGAACTGGAGGAAGACCGTTCCAATCAGGTACAGACAACGCGGTTGTATCATATTGCGGAACAGGTAATCGGTTCTATGAAAACAATTTTGGAAAACAGTAAAGAATAATCAGATATCGTGAGGGTGAGAAAATGAGAAAAAAACTATTGGCACTGATGCTTGCATTTGCATGTACATTTACCGTATGTGCATCGACCGGATTCTGGCAGGAGCCGACAGCAGTGGAGGCGGCAACGAAAAAGAAGACCAAAGCACCTTCTATTAATAAAGTATATCAGGCGGTGAAAAATGCATACGGAGATAATTATACTCCAGATACGCGTATCCCAAACGAGGAATTGAAGCAGCGTTACGGAATTTCATCAAAATGGTATAGCTCTGCGATTGCAGAGGTGCCAATGATCAGCACAAATGCAGATACACTGATTATTGTAAAAGCGAAAAATGCCAGTTCCAAAAAGAAAATCAAGACAGCTCTGAAAAAATATCAGGAAGGACTGATCCAGGATACGCATCAGTACCCGATGAATCAGTTAAAAATTCAGGCATCCAGAGTATATGTAAAAGGAAGCTATGTATGTTTTCTTATGCTTGGTTCCATCAGCAACAAGCAGGAAGAACAGTCGGAAGATAAAGTGATTGCTGCATATAAAAAGCAGAACGAAAAGGCTGTAAAAGCTATCAATAAACTGTACAAATAGAGAAATTTATGATACGAATATTTAAACGATTGCCGGGTGTGATATTTATGGCTCTTCTCCTTGGGCTGGCAGGGAAAGAAGCTCTGTCACACCAGAGATCATATTCTGCGATTGAAAAAAGAGAGCTTCAGACACGCCCGGAAATAAGCACAAAACATATTCTGGATGGAAGTTTTCAGAAAAAATACGAATCCTATCTGCGGGATCAGTTTCCCGAAAGAGATCATTGGGTTTTGTTCCAGACAGACGTGGAATTGTTTATGGGCAAAAAAGAGATTCGTAATGTCTACATCGGAAAGAACAATTATCTTTTGGAACATTATACGACAGAGGAGTTTGATCCGCAGCAGATTTCCAAAAATCTGCAGGCACTGGAGCAGTTTGTTGAAAAGGCAAAACAGAATGCAGATGTTCATGTTATGATGGTGCCGACAAAGTCGTGGGTGCTTCGTGAAAAGCTCCCGGCGTTTGCTCCACATTACAATGAACAGAAGTTTTATGATGCGCTACAACAGAAATTGGGAGAAGAGAATGTCCTGATTTTTGTGGAACCGGAATTGGATGCGCATAAAGAGGAAGAAATCTATTACCGGACAGATCATCACTGGACAACATTGGGTGCTTGGTATGGATATGAACAATACACAAAGTCTGTCGGGGGAGATCTTCAGAGGGCACAGGAAAAAAGAAAGTTCCGGTGCATCAGTAAAGATTTCTATGGAACAACCTATGCAAAAATAAATTATGCCAGACAGGCAGATAAAATTCAGATTTATGAGCCGGCGGATACACTGCACGTTGTTTATAATATGGGAGAAAAAAAGACAGATACACTATACGATTTTTCTTTCCTGAAAACAGCAGATCAGTACAGCGTTTTTACCGGTGGAAATCAGGCGGTACTTGAGATTACCGGAGGGATAAAGAACGGAAAAACGCTGCTGTTGATCAAGGATTCTTTTGCGAACAGTATCCTTCCTTTCCTGGCAGAGGATTATGAAAAACTTGTGGTCGTGGACTTGCGTCAGCTGAATGTAAGTGGAAATCAACTTCTGGAGATGTTTTCACCTACCGATGTATTGATTCTTTATAACAGCGCGCAGTTTGCACAGGATAAAGAATTTGAAATCAAATGTGCTAGGTGGTAGTATCCGGTACATCTTTATCGCCTTCCAGATATGTTATGGCACCAAGGTAAACGGCTCGTGCCAGTTTTTCCTGATAGGCATCTGTGACCAGCAGATCTGCTTCCGTTTCATTGCTCAGAAACCCACATTCGACAATTATGATCGGTGTGGGTGTTTTTTTTAATATGTAGTAGTCGTTGTTGGATTTACAGACTCTGGGTTTTGGTGGATTCAGGCTATTGTTGAGAGTATCCTGCATCACAGAGGCAATTGCGGAACTTTCCGCAGACTGTTCGAAGTAAAACACCTGTGGGCCGGAGATAGAGGCATCCGGAAAACTGTTTTGGTGAATACTGATCGTCATAACAGGATTGGTATCTGTGATCAGTTTTACACGGTTTCGCAGATCTTCTACTTTTACACTGCGAGAGTTTTCATCTGCAAGAACAGTATCGTCACTTCGTGTGAGAACAACCTTATATCCTTTGTTTTCCAAAAGAGTTTTGAGTTTTGAGACAATAGACAGGTTGATGTCCTTTTCCAAAGCATCATTACAACCGACTTTTCCAGGATCGCTTCCCCCGTGTCCGGCATCGAGAACGATACAGGGTTTGGAGGAAGCGGCATGTTTGGAGGTCGTCAGCGCTGCTGATGCACGTGCAAGAAAGAAAGCACTTGTAAACAGACAGGCAACCATAAGAATTTCAAATTTCTTTTTCATAGAACCCGCTTTATGGAATTATTTATTCCAAATATATGCGGGGAGATCAGTGGATATACTTGGTAATCGTATCCCATATATCACTTGTTTCAAATCCGAGTTTCCAGAAGGAAGCACCGGCAAGTTTCTTTTCTTCTACCAGTTTTAACCGACATTCTGCGGAAGCGGAGTCTTCCAGCCAGACTTTATAGGTAATGTTATTGTCCGTAAATTCGGAATAGTTCTGTCCACAGTCATCGAGCCATGTTTTAGTTGCACCGTAGGTGGCAAGCAGATCGTTTGCTGCTTTCATGCCATAAATTTTTGAGAAAATTTTGGAATCAGCCGTTGTATTATCGGAACTGCTGTCGGATGGAATTTCCCATACACGTGTATAAAACGGCATTCCAAGAATTACCTGGTCGGCAGGAACTTCTTTTAAGGTATCGGTTACACCCTGGGTTACCCAGCTTAAGGATGCAACAGATCCGGCTTCGGAACTTCCGGCATAATGTTCATCGTATCCCATAATCACAACATAATCTGCAAAGTTTGCCTGCTCTTCCCGGTTATAAAAGGAAGTATGTGACATAGGAACGTAATTGTCTACAGAAAGGACTACACCGTTATTTTTGCATTTAATGGAAAGTTCGCGGATAAATTCGATAAATGCATCTCCGACTTTTTCTCCATTCATATTTTCAAAATCAACATTGATTCCATCCAGATTATATTGAATGGCCATGGAAACAATCTGATTTACAAGATTCTGTCTCTTGGAAGTGTGGGTAAGAACTTCCGTTGTATCGACATTTTTATTTTCCAGATTGCTGACAAGCGCCCAGACTTCAATGCCCTGGTTATGACAGTAATTTACATAATTCAGGCTTGCCAGGTTGGCAATATTTCCATTGTTGTCATTCAGGTAAAACCAGGTCGGTGAGAGTACGTTGATTCCTTTTGTATTTGCAAGTACGGAGGAAACTGCGTTATTTGCGGACTGGTTTGTGACCTGATGCCAGGCCATACAGATATTATAATCTTTTTTGATATGTGCAAAGGTATCTGGAGTAAAATCGCTTTTTCTTGTTTTTTCTTTGACGGAGGAAAGCATGCGTTTCTGCATGTATCCGATAATACCGTCTTTTGTCATTACTTTGTCCCAGTTGTCGCCCTGTTCAATAACCGTGACTTCATCTTTGGAAGAAACTTCTTTCAGAATCGGGCTTTTGATGCCGCCCTTTACACGCAGGGAAGCGTTTCTTTTGGCAGTGGCTGTCTGGTATTTCCCCCACTGGCTGGTGATAATAATCCGGTGAGGATCTTTTACATGTTTGTATTTAAAATCAGAATATTCTTTTACAAAATCCAGATCGATATATGCAGTATCGGATGATATGGTGACGATTTTGCGACCGTAATCTACAGACGATTTTGTAACCAGATAACTGGTCTGATCTGCCTGTGCTAAGATCAGGTTTTGTGATGTTGCATAAAGAAGAATATTCTCGTTGTTGTCCCAGTAAAAACGTGAATTCAGATTGTCATGGACAAAATCATAATCAACATAAATATGTCCGTCGATGACTCTGGCTTTGGAAGAGGTTACTTCATTATTTAAAACAATGGCAACTTCATCGGAATTTGTCAGGTGGTAATATGAGGTTAAATCTTCGTGTTCCTTACTCGGTGTGTATTTACGGATCAGGGCGAAGATTACAATCGCTGCAACAATGACAAGTGCCAGTGCAAGTACAGCGAAAATGGAATAAGATTTTTTCTTCATGAGCCGTCCTTCCTTTGTCTGTTGGCAAATAATATATTCAATCCGATTATAGCATTGTGCCTATACAGATTCAAATGGAATAAGATAAAATTAAGAAATAGAAGTTGTCTGGAATTTTTTCAGGGAGGACAGTGTGTCTGTAAATCCGTCCTCCCATTTGTCTTTTTTCAGTTTAATTTTGTGAGTGAGAGAGTTGCATTGAGACTCGTTTCACACCCATAATAATAGCCCATTTGTTTTTTTTATTTTATAATAGATTTTGATCGTTAAAAGGTAACGATCAGAGTTTGATATACTTCTGGTCTGAATTCAATAACCAGCTGATTGTTAGAAGATAAATTCAATGTGATAACTGTTTTCCTTTCCATATTTGTTCAAAGAATCCAAAATCATGAGAGGAAACTTGAAACGGGTTTTCGAGGAAGGGAACGGAAATAACCCGGATTCCATAGGACTTTTCAACTCTTTTTTGGTCTTTTTTGAGGTTTCCCATACACATGAAACTGACATTTGTTTTATAATCCTTTCCTAAATTTGTTTTTTTCAGTTCCTCAATAAATTGTAAGAGCTGCCGGTCCTTCCATATACTCACATTTGTCAGAACAATACAGTAATCGCAGCGAACAAACTCCGGAAGTGTGTATGGAGTCAGAACTCCAAAATCCAGAACTTTGTACTTGTGTTGCAGATGTAACTGTTCCTGCAGCTGCCGGAGCGTGATCTCCGGATAGTAGCTGACGCCTTTGCGACGAAAAGGGATGGTTGGGTCCTTTTCGGAAGAAAGTGTACCAATCTCACGACTGGGATTGACTTCCAGGTATGCAGTGCGGGCCAGAAATCTGCTGTGTAAAAAGTTGCAAAGCGAAATACTAAAGTGTGTTACACCGGAATTTACTGTTGTGCCGCAGACTCCTATGGTTGCAGGAGCCGGAATAAATGGTTTTTGAAACGTAAAAATAGGCGATTCCGTCCTTTCTCAGGTTGTTGCAGCCAGTGAACAAAATCCAGCTTTTCTTTGTCTACCCGAAAAATATCTGTATTGAATGGATAGGAATAAACAGGCTGTGAAAATGTTCTGGCAAAATAAATGGCAGAATTGTGGTCGCATAGATTCGCAACGATATGCAGGCGGTCACCAAAATTTTGTAAAAGGAAGTCTTTGGACTTTGCATCGTCCCGATGCCAGAATGATCCTCCACAGACATAGATGATATGGTCCGCCGTTGCAAGGCAGGAGGAAGAAATATCACATCCATAATCATTTACAATGATTTGTGCCACAGGCTCTGGGATTTCGATGCCACTGTCATATTTTGGAAATCCTGTAAAATTGCAATAAAAGAAACAACCATTTTTTTCCCACACATGTTTCAGCTGGGCAACTGCCTTGCGCAGATCATTGGACCAGTTTTTTTCCTGATAAACTGTAGAAATGCCAAGGTAGTTAAGTGTTGTCACCAGTGCAATTGCTATGTGTGTTGCACCGCAGCCGTTGTGACTTCCAACAACTGCAATTGTCTGCCTGAGATGCGTTCTTCCCGTAGTTTCAATTACTTCTTTCAATGCAGAGGACAGAGCCTGCGGTGATTCATAGCGCAGGTTGGGATCTGCTGAGATTGCTTTTTGAATTTTGGGATAAATGGATCGGTTGGTGGCTGCGTCCAGATATGGCATCATATATTCCATGATTTTTCCAATACTGTAGATATCGGATTTCAGGGTTACCGGTTTTCCTGAGGTAAGTTCTGGCGCAGAAAACTCCACGTTTCCGAAATGGTTGAAGTCTTTTCCAGAAATGGCAGCAAAAGATGCGACACTGAAGTCAATCAATTTGAGTTGTGTTCCACATACTATAATATGTTCCGGCTTAAGATCCTGATAAAGGATCGGAGAAGGACGTAACGTATGCAGATATGCAAAAATGTCACAAAGCTGCTCACAAAAATATAAAAATTGATTCTGGGAAATTGACTGTTGATGAAGCAGAAATTCTTCTAAAGAGTCACCCTGAATATATTCTTCCACAAGATAGTAGAAAGATTCATCTTCTTCAAAATCATAAATTGTGGGAATTCCGGGATGCTGAACAGACTTTAGAATCTGTGCTTCGGATATTGCGAAGAGCGGTTGTGCCGAAGTATTTTTGGGGAATCGCTTCATTGCACGATACTGCTCTAAAGATTGCTGTCTGACAAGAAAGACACTTCCGCTTTCTCCCTGGCCAAGGGGACGAATCAGCTCGTATCGGTCAGACAATATTAAATTTTTGTTATTCATACGCTCCTTTGGGTCAGAGACGCATCTCATGCATAAACTTATAACACACTTTATTTTGCAATGCAAGTATTTTTTTTATAATTTTTTAATCTGTGGAAACTTTACAACATGAAAGCATTTGATTATAATAAGTGTACCATTTACGGAAAGCGATTTCCAGATAAGGATGTGATAGAGATGAAAATTGAAAAAGTAAATGAGAATCAGATTCGTTGCACGTTGACCAAACAGGATCTTGCAGATCGCCAGATCAATCTGCGGGAACTGGCATACGGTTCTGAGAAAGCAAAAGGACTTTTCCATGATATGATACAGCAGGCAAATTACGAGTTTGGATTTGATGTGAGTGATAACCCGCTCATGGTAGAGGCAATTCCGCTGTCTTCCGAATCATTGGTTTTACTGATTACAAAGGTTGAATATCCGGAAGAACTCGATACCCGTTTTTCACAGTTTACGGAAGCCGGGGACGAGGAACTGTTTTCCAACACGGGAGCAGCAGGAAATGTAGAGCGCAAAGGCGCAGATGACATTTTGGAACTGTTTCAGAAAATTCGGGAAGCAAAAGCTTCTACGGAGAGCGAAAATGCACAGCAGAAAGAGGCTGCGGAAGAAGTACCGCAGGTTCCGGCCGATCTTACAAAAATGTTTGAATTTACAACGATCGATCAGGTGGAGCGATTGTCACATGTGCTTGTAAATTATTACAATGGACGAAATGACCTGTTTAAAAACGAGAGAAAAAACCGGTTTTATCTGGTAATCCATAAAGATGACCACACACCGGAAGAGTTTAATAAAGTCTGCAATATAATCTGCGAATATGCACAGCAGAAAAATTATAATCCTGCAGTTGGCGCATATTTTGCAGAACATGGGAAAAAAATTACAGGACCGCAGGCACTGCAGGTGTTTGCAGCTCTTTAAAAATTTTAACACAAAAAGGAGTGCTGAATTTCAGCACTCCTTTTTGATACGTGAAATCTATGCGGTTGCATCATGCTCGATGAAATCGTTGATATCATTTACCAGATCATCCGGGTCGATTCCGTGAACCATAGCTGCCTCAGCGATAGTTTCCATCTGGGATGATGGGCAGCCAAGACAATGCATACCAATGTTTAAAAGCATAGGTGCTACGTTCTCATCAATCTGAAGAAGTTCTCCGATCATAGTATCCTTGGTTACTTTAGCCATGGGATAAATCCTCCTTTGCAAATATCGTTTAATGTTGCTATTATAATACGATTTCCCGTTAATTGCAAATTATACTTTTTTTATTAAAGAATTGACATTTTCGGACGATATATATGTCAGATGAAATGACAGGGAGTGTCAAATCAGAGGGCAGGGATGCTCAAACGTAGCGTATACGGGAAGGAAAATATATGAAAATTAATCGCAATATGTCTGCTGCTGTAGCCAATCGTCAGCTGCTTCGAACAGAGAATAAACTGAGTCTTTCTATGGGACGTCTTTCCAGCGGATATAAAATCAATAGGGCAGGCGATAATCCGGCAGGAATGGCAATCTCCAGCAAGATGAAAGCACAGATTGATGGTTTGAATCAGGCAGAAGCGAATTCTGATGATGGAC
>ERZ808270.1053-NODE-1053-length-13084-cov-29.407092_pt1 | contig 13084 bp, 8 predicted proteins | sample MGYA00521082_ERZ808270 | MGnify/ENA primary metagenome ERZ808270 (study PRJEB31516, sample SAMN03275594) | gut metagenome | biome: mammalia-associated habitat; material: feces | host: Papio cynocephalus | place: Kenya | collected 2012-07-27 ...
GAAACCATCTATGATGAGGTCTTGTCTTCCGTTGATTTCACTGATGAAGAGAAACAACACTACCAAGAGTGTCGTGACTTTTTGCAATCCCCTTGCTACGAGGGCGTGTTCTGGAAGAGTTATGCTTCCGCAGAGCTGTTGGCTCAGTTGGAGTGCAGCAAGTATGTGCTTCATCAGCCGTTCAATCGACAGATAAAGAAGATGAAGCAGGATGGCTTGATACTCTCACCTTCGACGGTTGACGACTGGCATCAGGGTGTTTGCGACAAGATAGAGCCACTCTATAATCTACAGAAGGAACGAGTGATGTCTAGCTTGCTGCTTGGCGCTGATGGCTCTCCATTCCCGATACTGGACTGCGAGAAGCATAAGACGGTGAATCATTACTTGATTCAATACCGTTCAGTGCAGACGGGCATCCCAATCTTCTTGGTCAACACGAAGAACAAGCATGGCAGGGGCACGGCTGATATCATGGACAACCTGAAAGATTGGAAAGGTGTCGCCCTGATGTGTGATGCTTACTCAGGCTATGATTGGCTGAAGAAGATAAACGGTCGCATCTTGTGCAGGTGTGTCGTCCACGCCCGAAGACCGATGGAGCGAGCCTTGAAGGAAAATCCAAAGTTGGCAAGAATAGGCCTTCTCTTCTACCAGAACATCAACTTGATAGAGGAGATAATCAAGGAGAAGAAACTTCAGGGTGAAGAGAAGGCTCAGTTTAGGAGAGACCATGCCGAGCCTCTTTGGGAGAACTTCAAACTGTGGGCTGCAAGTGCAATCCTGGGGTTGCCCAAAGACACCAATATCTTTAAGGCGTTGAACTATATGTTGCGCAACTATACTGAGTTGACCAACTACATAGACATCCCAGATATGCCACTGGATAACAATGACACAGAAAGGCTGATCCGTGACATGGTGATGGGCAAGAAGTCTTACTTGTTCTGTCGAGACTTGGATGCCTGCAAACGTGCCGCCATGATGTACTCCTTGTTTGGAGCATGCAAGGTGCTTGATAAAAATCCTGAGCGTTGGCTCTGTTATGTGTTGAAGCATATCGACACAACGCCAGAGGATAAACTTTATACTCTTCTTCCTGAGTTTTGGGAAGATGGGGAACAATAAAAATGAAATTAAAATTTAGTCAAATCTAAGGTATAACCTCCATTGGCATGAGCCGATGGAGGGCTAAACTTCGTATTCCTGTCTTAAAGTAAGATAAGACGATGCCGCCGTGCAAAGTTACTGCTTTATTTTGAGATGGGCAATACGGCGTTGGCCGAATACTTACCAATTGTAAAAGAACCAGTTTTGACAAAAACGCAGAAACAGCAAGCTTATGTGAAGGAAAGTTTGACAAGGGCTTTACAGGAAGTGAAACTTGCTAAGTTGGAAGGAAGAAAACTACCAGATGCAAGGGATTTATTAAAAGATTTAGAAATGGAGGATTGACATGAATGTACATGTTGAATATGGTGCGGCATTGAAAAATGAGACATTCTTTAATCTTTTGGTATGTTAAAACATTGTATTTCCTTGGTTGTTCCAAAAAATAGGTGTACTTTTGCAAACTAAGTAAAATATAATGCAATGAAGGGAATTCAAAATACAAGTACTAATAATTACAGTACCATCATCGGTAACAACAAGAAGTTCATGGTTCCGAAGTTCCAGAGAGATTATTCTTGGGATTCGGAGCAATGGGATGACTTGTGGCAGGATGTAGAGACGATGATTGCTGATGGGGAAGACCATTATATGGGATACCTCGTCTTGCAAACGGACGACGATAAAAATTACCTAATCATTGATGGGCAGCAGCGATTTACTACTGTTACGATTCTCATTCTTGCTGCCATTAAGTGTATCAAGAACTTTGTGGAAAATGGGGTGGATGTTGAGGACAACCAGTTGCGTATAGATAATCTGATGCATACATATATCGGTAAGAAGGATTCTGTGACCTTGGTTTATGACAATGTGTTGGTGCTCAATCGCAACAATGATGGCTATTTCCGTGACTATATCGTAAAGCTTGGTGATTTACGTGTGCGAAATCTGAAAAGCTCAGAAAAACTGATGAAGCGTTGCTTTGAATTCTTTGAACAGAAATTGAAGGGAAAATACGCTTCGGGTAAGGACTACGCTCAATATATCCAGACGGTGGTTGACAATTTGTATTTCACGCAAATTGTAGTCAATGATGAGATGAATGCTTTCCGGGTGTTTGAAACATTAAATGCTAGAGGCGTTCAGTTGTCCTCTTCTGATTTGCTGAAGAATTATTTGTTTTCTTTAGTGGATGATAAGTCCACCCATTCTAGCAGGATAGATGTGCTGGAGGAGAAATGGGCTAAACTCACGGACAATATCAAGACGGAGAAATTACCTGAATTCTTGAGGTATTATTGGAATGCTGGTCATAAGTCTATCCGAGCCAATGCCTTGTTTAAGACGATTAGAAAAGAAATTACTTCTGATAAGGAGGTGTTTGTCTTGGTGGATGACCTTTATCGTTATAGTGATGTTTATATGGCTTTGACAGACTGTAATGACGAATTGTGGCAAGATGCTGAGTTGAAGCAGTGCGTGGGATTGTTGAATGTGTTTAGACTCAAGCAACCGTTCTCTGTCTTGATGGCTGCGAAGCTTAATCTTTCCGATGTGGAGTTTAAAAAGCTTTTTAAGTTGATTATCAAGATTTGTTTTAGATACAACGTTATCTGTGATCGCAATCCAAATGACCAGGATGGTCCTTTTAATTCTCTTGCGATGTTGATTACGAAAGAGAAACGGGTCAATATGCAGCTGTTGTCACCTATATTGGTGGATGACAATGTTTTTGAAAATTCTTTTTCGGATAAGGTATTTCCGTACAATTCTCGCAATGCAAAGATTGTTAGGTATATCTTGGCGACCATGGAGAAGCATAATGGTTCCTCACAGAATGTAAGTTTTAATGATGAGGATGCGACTATAGAGCACATCTTGCCGCAAAATGCAGATGAAAGTTGGGAAATTGACGAGGACAAGCAACGACAACTCGTATTTAGGTTGGGCAATACTTGTCTCTTGGAAAAGAAACTTAACTTGGGGTTGAAAAATGGCGCTTTCGAGGACAAAAAGAAAATTTACGCCCAATCATCTTATCTTGATGCACAGACCATAGCCAATTATGATGATTGGACAGAAAATCGTATCATCAACCGCCAAGCTAAAATGGCACATGTTGCGGTAAATATTTGGAAAGTCTGATGTGAACTATCTGTATGACTGCCATTTGAAAGTGGCGTATCTCTCTGAGTTCGTCAGTATATAACAAGAAATATGATACGGTGAAGATACTGAAACAGAATGATGGTAAGTTGACTCTTCTTATGTTGACAACTGGTACACATTCTGATATTTATGCCGTGCAAAGTTACAGCTTTATTTTGGGATGGGCAATACGGCGTTGGCCGAATACTTACGAATCATCTTGAGGCTGATGGCGGACGTGAAGTCTGCAGGGGCTGGTATGGAAAAAGAGCTTAGGTGTCGAATTGATTCGATACTCAAGCTCTTTTTTTGTTTTCCGAAAACTTTGAGAATGCTGAAAGCATGGCTAGTTACCATGATTTCCGTTATTTTTTCAGCAACGGGGCAAGAAATTTGTAGGTATATCCCTTCTTTGCCTTGACCATATCCTCTGGTGTTCCGGCGAAGAGGAGCTGACCGCCGCCTCGTCCGCCTTCCGGACCCATGTCGATGAGCCAGTCGCCCAACTTGATGACATCGAGGTTGTGCTCGATGATTATCACCGTGTTGCCACGGTCTACCAACTGCTGGAGCACGTCCATCAAGATGCGGATGTCCTCGAAATGCAATCCGGTGGTTGGCTCGTCGAGGATATAGAGCGTCTTGCCGGTGTCTTTCTTGCTCAGTTCGGTGGCGAGCTTCACTCGCTGGCTCTCACCGCCGGAGAGGGTAGTGGAACTTTGTCCCAACTTGATGTAGCCCAGTCCCACGCTCTGCAAAGCCTTGATCTTGCCCAGTATCTGAGGCACGTTCTCGAAGAACTCCACCGCCTGGTTGATGGTCATGTCCAAGACGTCGGCGATGCTCTTGCCCTTGTAGCGCACCTCCAAGGTCTCACGGTTGTATCGCTTGCCATGGCAAATCTCGCAAGGCACATAGACATCGGGCAGGAAGTTCATCTCGATGGTCTTGTAGCCGTTGCCCTTGCATTCCTCGCATCGCCCGCCCTTCACATTGAAGGAGAATCTGCCAGGTTTGTAACCACGAATCTTCGCCTCCGGCAAACCCACGAAGAGCGTGCGAATGTCGGAGAATACGCCCGTGTAGGTGGCTGGGTTGCTGCGAGGGGTTCTGCCGATAGGACTCTGGTCCACATTCACCACCTTATCAATATTGTCGATGCCCTCGATGCTGTCGTATGGCATCGGTTTCTTCAGCGAGCGATAGAAATGCTGCGAGAGGATGGGTTGCAGGGTCTCGTTGATAAGCGTAGATTTGCCCGAACCGCTCACACCCGTCACCACGATGAGCTTGCCGAGCGGGAACTCCACGTCCACGCCTTTCAGGTTGTTGCCATTGGCTCCATGGATGGTGATACTCTTGCCGTTGCCCTCCCTGCGATGCTCTGGGATGGCAATCTTCATCTCGCCGTTGAGATACTGGGCGGTGATGGTGTGGGTCTTCAACATATCGGATGGGGTGCCTTGGAAGACGACCTCGCCTCCCTTGCGTCCTGCCTTCGGACCGATGTCCACAATCCAGTCAGCAGCACGCATCATGTCCTCGTCGTGCTCCACTACGATGACGGTGTTGCCCAGGTCGCGTAGTTCCTTGAGGCTGTTGATGAGTCGCTCATTGTCTCGCTGGTGCAAACCGATGCTAGGCTCATCGAGGATGTAGAGCACGTTGACGAGTTGGCTGCCAATCTGGGTGGCGAGGCGGATGCGCTGGCTTTCACCGCCCGAGAGCGATGCCGACTGGCGGTTGAGCGATAGATAGTTCAATCCTACATCGAGCAGAAAGTTGACACGGGAGCGCAACTCCTTCACGATTTCGTGAGCCACCTTCGCCTTCATCGCAGGCAGATGCTGCTCCACCTGACCGAGCCAGTCACGCAGTTCGTCGATGTCGAGGCTGGCGACCTCGGAGATGTTCTTGTCCCAAATCTTGAAGGAGAGGGATTCCTGTTTGAGTCGCTGACCATGGCACACCGGGCATTCGATGGTGGAGACAAACTGGTCAGCCCACTTCTTGCCGGCGGCACTGTCGTCATCTTGCATTACTTTCTGCAGGTAATCGATGATGCCATCGTAGGCGCAGAAATAGTCGGAGGAGGTATGCACTTTCTCCTTGGCAATCTTCACGTTTTCGAGCGAGCCATAGAGTATCTCCTGCATCGCATCCTCTTGAATCTCCCGGATAGGAGTCTTCAGATTGAGGTCGTATTTGTCGAGCAACGCCTCTATCTGCCAGAAAATCATCTGGTTCTTGTATTTACCGAGCGGTACGATGCCGCCCTCATGGATGCTGAGACTATCGTCTGGAATCACCTTCTTGAGATCTATCTGGTTCACCTTTCCCAGACCCTTGCAGTGAGGGCAGGCACCCTCGGGAGAGTTGAAGGAGAACATGTTAGGCGCAGGGTCTTGGTAGGCGATGCCTGTGACAGGGTCCATCAAGCGCTTGGAGAAATTCTTCATCTCTGTGCTGCCTTTCTCGATGACCGCCACCATACCGTCGCCCTGTTTCATGGCAGTGGCTACGCTCTTGCGGATGCGCTCCTCGTCTGATTCACGCACCACGAGTTTGTCGATGACCACCTCGATGTTGTGGTTCTTGTATCGGTCGATTTTCATGCCCGGCACAATCTCCAAGATCTCGCCATCCACACGGGCGTAGAGATAGCCCTTGCGGCGCATGCTCTCGAAGAGTTCACGATAGTGACCCTTGCGCTGGCGAACGAGTGGGGCGAGGAGATAGATAGCCTTGCCTTTGTATTCGCTGAGAATCATGTCGATGACCTGTTCCTCGGTGTATTTCACCATTGCCTCGCCGCTGCGGTAGCTATAGGCTGTGCCGGCTCGGGCGTAGAGCAGTCGGAGATAATCGTATATCTCGGTGGTGGTGCCCACGGTGGAGCGAGGGTTCTTGTTGGTGGTCTTCTGCTCGATGCTGATGACTGGGCTGAGACCTGTAATCTTATCTACGTCAGGGCGTTCCATGTTGCCCAGGAAATTGCGGGCATATGCCGAGAAGGTCTCGATGTAGCGGCGCTGACCTTCGGCGAAGATGGTGTCGAAAGCCAACGAACTCTTGCCCGAGCCCGAAAGTCCGGTTATCACGGTGAGGGAGTCGCGAGGTATCTCCACGTCGATGTTCTTGAGGTTGTGAACTCGTGCTCCCCAAACATTTATCTTTTCTTCTTCGTTCATTTTTATTCTCCAGTATTTGTCGTTTCGGTGAAACCTCTGAGGAGGTTCACGTCTCGTTTGATATTGTAGGTCTTGCCGTCGGCTCCCTTCGCCTTGACGAGGCAGAAATAGACACCGTCCTTCACGGGCTTTCCCTTGTAGGTGCCATCCCATCCTTCGGAAGGGTTGCTCCATTCGAAGAGTTTCTGTCCCCACCTATTAAATATATAGGCGTGGAACTCGGTGATGCTCTGGTAGCCATCCTTCGCCTTGTAGATGTCGTTGATGCCATCGCCGTTCGGACTGAAGGCGTTCGGCATCTGGAGCGCACTCTCTGCGATGGAGAGGGTGAAAGGGCTCTCCTCGTTGGTCTGCTCTATCTCCTGGTCGCCCTGGGTGAACTTAGCGTAGAGGATGACACGGATATTGCCCGACTCGGTGAAGTCGAGATTGGTGTTCTCCTCATACCTTATTATATAAGGCTCCTCGGCGGCATCCTTATAGACTCGCCACTCGTAGTAGGCAGTCCAACCATCGGCATCCGAAGGGTGAGCTTCGAAGACGGCATGGACGGGGGCTGAACCGGTATAAGATTCGTCGGTGACAGCCTCGCCAACAGGACCCGTAAAGGTTGCCGTCGGGACTACCGAAGGATAAACGTCGGCTTGAACGCTCGATGATGCCTTTGCCTTCGTTATCGCCGGAAGTTCCGAAGCCTTTGCAATTCCATTTCCGATTCCTCCCAAAAGGAGCAACAAGATGTAAAGTATTCCTATTTTTCGTCTCATTTCAAAAATAATTTGTGCAAAGATAATAAAAAGATGAGAGATTTTGGGCTAAATGAGAGATTTTTTGTATTTTTGCACATGAAAACATTTGTTTCTGAAGATTCCGATGCGGAAAACGTAGGTTGGAAGTATCGATTCCGAGGAAAAGAACTTTAAAAAACAGAAGATATGAAACGAAAAATGAGATATTTCTTTTTGATGATTGCACTCTTTCTCAGTGCAAGCATCTTCGCACAGACCACCAAGTGGCGCGACATCTATACGGTGAAGAAAAAGGATACCGTTTTCGGTATCGCCAATAAGTATGGACTTACCCTGCCGGAACTCATGGATGCCAATCCTGAGATGAAGCGGGAGGGCTATATGCTCCAGAAGGGCGCTACGCTCTTTATCCCTTATGCCAAGACCGATGCTGCCAAGGATAAGAATGCCAAGGACAAGAATGCTGCCAAGGGCAAGGATGCTGCCAAGGGCGACAAGAACTTTACTACGCTTCCTGCCTTCGGTGGCAAGCCTGTGGTGACGGGTCCCGAGGATAATGGCAGCAAGACTGCCGTGGCTTCCGACGCCGTGAAGATTGGCGTGATGTTGCCATTGCACGATGTGGATGGCGACGGCAAGCGCATGGTGGAGTACTACCGTGGTATCTTGATGGCTTGCAATTATCTTAAAAACAAGGGTATCTCTACCGATATTCATGCTTGGAACGTGCCTATCGATGCCGACATCCGCACCACCTTGCTTCAGGAGGGCGCCAACAAGTGCGACATCATCTTCGGTCCACTCTATTCCAAGCAGGTGGCTCCGCTCACAGGCTTTTGCAAGACCTATGGCATCCGATTGGTGATTCCTTTCTCCATCAGCGGTGACGACGTGGAGCGCAACAAGGAGGTGTTCCAGGTGTACCAAAGTCCTGAGACTCTGAACGATGCCACCATCAAGGCATTCTTGAAGCGATTCACCAATGTGCATCCTATCTTCGTGGACTGCAACGACTCCACTTCTCGCAAGGGTGCCTTCACCTTCGGACTCCGCAAGGAACTGGAGAAGCGAAAAATCAACTATAGCATCACCAACGTGAACTCCAGCATCGACCAGTTTGCCAAGGCTTTCCTGCCAAGCAAGCAGAATGTCGTGATATTGAACTCCGGTCGTTCGCCACAGCTCACCCAGGTGCTCAACAAGCTCGATGAGTTTGATACCAAGTACCCGGGAGCTTCCATTTCCCTCTTTGGTTACACCGAGTGGTTGATGTATGCAAAGTACAACTTGGAGCGATTCTATAAGTACGATACTTATATCCCTTCCACCTTCTATTACAACCCATCGAACCAGAGAACGCAGAACCTGGAGATAGCATACCAGAACTGGTTCCATCAGCCGATGATGATTGCCCAGCCAAGATTCGCCATCACGGGTTACGACCACGCCATGTTCTTCATCATGGGTGTGAAGGCGAAGGGCAAGGAGTTTACGGGCGAGCGTCAGCAGGTGAACTATCAGCCAGTGCAGACACCGCTTAACTTCCAGAAGACTAGCAAGGGAGGATACAAGAACAAGAACTTCCAGCTGATACATTACACCTTCAATCATCAGATAGAGTCGGTTAATTATTAAGTTGAAAGTGGGGATTATAAATCCCCAGGAAGTTATTGAGTCGGGGATTGCAAATCCCCTCCAACAGGATAAAAGTGGAGCGTAAAGAAATCTTTGGCTTTACTGATTTAAGTAATAAAGATAAATAGAATGAAGAATAAGATAGGGGCTTTGGTGATGGGAATTCTCCTCTGGGGAGGAGTGCAGACGGCAAATGCCCAGATAGGCGAGCATCGCAATGACTTCGCAGTAGGATTCAATGGCGGATACGTGATGAGTAGCGTGGGCTTCCAACCTGATGTGCAGCAGAAGCAGCACGGAGGCATGACCTTCGGATTCTCGGCGAGATACACTTGCGAGAAGTATTTCAAGACCATCTGTTCCATCGCTGCCGAGGTGAACTATGCCAAGGTGGGATGGAAGGAGGACATCCTCGATGCTGATAACCAGCCGGTCATCATCACCGATACGAAAGAGGCGATGCGCTACAGTCGAACCATCAACTATATCCAGGTGCCTATCTTCGCCCATCTGGCATGGGGTAGGGAGACGAGAGGACTCAACATCTTCGTGAATGCCGGTCCACAGTTCGGATTATACCTGAGCGATTCGCAAGATACCAACTTCGATGTCAAGAAGATGCCAGAGACTGACAACAACCGTGTGAGCTCGGTGGTGGCACAAGATACGATGACCATCAAGAACAAGCTCGACTATGGTATCGCCCTCGGACTGGGTGCCGAATACAGCATCCCGAAGGTGGGACACTTCCTTGCCGAGGCTCGTTATTACTATGGATTGGGAAACATCTATGGTTCTTCTAAGCGAGACTACTTCGGAAAGAGCAACTACGGACAAATTGTAGTGAAGGTTTCTTATCTCTTCGATATTACGAGAACGAAAGGGATGAAGAGGAAATAAATAAAAAATAGATAAATGAGTACAACAGAAACAATTCAAAAGAAACTGAGCGACTCTGCGTCGGCTCGTTGGACCGCCCTTCTCATCGTGAGTGTGACGATGATGTTCGGCTACTTTTTCACAGACGTGATGTCTCCACTGGAGCCACTCTTGACTGCCGCCAAGGGTAGCGAGAATGGAATGGGACTGGGATGGACATCCGATGAATACGGATTCTTCTCAGGTTCATACGGATACTTCAATGTGTTCCTCTTGCTCCTCTTCTTCGGAGGTTTGATATTGGATAAGTTTGGTATCCGCTTCACGGGTCTCCTCTCTACCTTCTTGATGTTTGGTGGAGCCTTGATAAAATGGTATGCCGTGGGTCACGACTTCGATGGAACCATTGCCGTTCCTTTCTTCGGAACTTACAGCACACAGGTGGTGATTGCCGCCTTGGGCTTTGCCATCTATGGCGTGGGTTGCGAGATTTGCGGTATCACTGTGAGCAAGGTCATCGTGAAATGGTTTACCGGTCATGAGTTGGCTTTGGCAATGGGTGTGCAGGTAGCTACCGCTCGATTGGGTACCGCTGCCGCCTTGGGTGCAGCCCTTCCATTCGCCAAGTCGATGGGGGGTGTGGCTGCCTCTGTAGGTTTGGGTGCAGCCTTGCTTTGTGCTGGTGTACTCGTATATCTCGTATATTGCGTGATGGACAAGAAGGAGGATGCTTCGGCAGCCGCTGTAGCTGGTGAGCCAGAAGAGGGATTCAAGTTCTCTGACCTCGGTGGCTTGTTCAAGACTACAGGTTTCTGGTATGTGGCATTCCTCTGCCTGATGTTCTACGCTGGCGTGTTCCCATTCTTGAAGTTCGCCACCAAGTTGATGATCTTCAAGTATGGCGTGGATGCCGATGTGGCAGGTTTGATACCAGCGATGTTGCCATTCGGTACCATCTTCCTGACCCCAATCTTTGGTGGTGTCTACGACAAGTTTGGCAAGGGTGCCACGCTGATGATTATCGGTAGCTGCCTCTTGACCTTGGTACATGTGGTGTTCGCCCTGCCTATCAACTCCTGGGTGCTCGCCATCGTGATGATGCTCATCCTCGGTATCGCCTTCGGACTGGTGCCTTCAGCCATGTGGCCATCTGTACCAAAGATTATCCCAATGAAACTATTAGGAACTGCATACGCCCTCATCTTCTACATCCAGAACATCGGATTGGCTTTGATTCCGGTATGGATCGGTAAGGTGAACCAGGCGAACACCGCTGCCAATGGCATCATCGACTATACCGAGACGATGACCATCTTCGCAGGTTTCGGTGTCATCGCCATCGTCATCTCCTTCCTCCTCCTGATGGAAGACAAGCGCAAGGGGTATGGCTTGCAGAAACCTAATGTGAAGAAATAAAATACTAACAATAACTAGAAGTTTCTCCTCGGAAAGGGGAGGAACTTCCTTAAACTTAAAAGAAAGGACACAACCATGAATGCGACACCTGAATCACTGATTAAGGATTATGCTGACCCGATAGAGCAGCAGGAGATAGACAAGTTTGTGTGCTCAGAAATGGGGCGTCAGATTCATCGATATATCAAGGGTATGTCGGGAACCAAGCAAGCTATGTTGAAGTTTGAGGAACGGCTCGCCAGCCTCTCTGTACCTGAGAAGGAGAAGGCGATAGCCAAGTATATTGACCTGAATCGCAAGGCGTTGGACGGATTGGACCTGAAGATGATCTTGGTTCGTTCGGTAGCCAACTACTGCGACACCTTCCAGTATATGCTGGATTTCATCAACGACAAGCGCAAGATGATTTTATATTATCAGCGCATGAAGGCGAAGTATATCCAGTGGCACGAGGTATTCGAGGAGAACGGCAAGTTTGGCATGAAGGACCATCAGGGCAACATCATGCTCCATCCGGTGTATGATTTCCTCCGCACTTGCTATATCTACAACGATGATTTGAGCATCATGCCTGTCATCGCAGAGAAGGACGGCAAGATGGGATTGGTGATGCCAGATGGCAAGGACACAGTTGTGGCAGACTTTCTGTATGATGAGATTTGTCTGAGAGACGAATATCCTTATTTCGAGGCATCGAGAGACGGGGTGAGTGGACTCATCGACAAATTCGGAAACTTCCAGAAAATGTAAATGGAAAGGGCAACCAAAGCTGAACGAATCAGCTTGGCTGCCCTTTTTCTATCTAATTCTCTCTCGTCTATTCTAGCCTAAGTACTTCATCAAGATTTTGATCTTTCCGCTTTCACGGAGCTTGATGATGCTCTTCTCACGAATCTGGCGCACACGCTCACGAGTCAAGTTGAACTCACTACCAATCTCTTCGAGACCCTTCTCGTGGCACCCGATGCCATAGCAGTAGCAAAGAATCTTGCGTTCACGTTCCTTCAATACGGAGGACAACACACGCTGAAGCTCGCTCGCCATTGACTCGAAGTCAACGCCCTTGTCAGTACGGCTGTCATCGCCGGAAGCCATCACGTCTACCATCGCATTGTCATCGTCGTCGCTACCGAAAGGAGCGTCGATACTCATGTGGTGATTGTCCGCCTTGATGGTCTGGTCGATCTTGCTCTCCTCCATCTTGGTAATCTGGGCGAGCTCGGCAACAGAAGGCTTGCGCTGGTTCTCCTGCTCGAACTTGCTGATCTCGGCGCTGATCTTGCTCAACGCACCCACCTGGTTCAATGGCAATCGAACGATACGGCTCTGCTCGGCGATAGCCTGGAGGATGCTCTGGCGAATCCACCATACGGCGTATGAGATAAACTTAAAGCCACGAGTCTCATCAAACTTCTCGGCAGCTTTCACCAATCCGATGTTTCCCTCGTCGATGAGGTCGGTAAGTCCAAGACCCTGGTGCTGATACTGTTTAGCAACAGAAACCACGAATCGGAGGTTTGCCTTGACCAATTTCTCCTTGGCACGCTCACCCTCGCGTCCGCCCTTGCGAATCTTCTGTGCGAGCTCAATCTCCTCGTCGATAGAGACCATAGGTTCACGACCAATCTCCACTAAGTACTTATCAAGTGCTTCACTGGAACGGTTGGTTATACTCTTGCTAATCTTAAGTTGTCTCATAAATATCCTTTTACCTTTCTATTTTTTTTTGAAGAATTTTTGTATATACAGAATCCACCTTTACGGTTTCGGGCTGCAAAGTTACAAAAAAAATCGCAATAATAATGTAATATAAATGGAAAATTTTATCTCGGAATCAAACTTTTTTGCATTTAGGCTCGCTTGAGTCTTGAAAATTGCTCTTCTTGGGAAGGTTTTTAAGGCAAAGTGTTGGATATGTGGAATATTTTGCGTACCTTTGCAAGCAAAAATCAT
>ERZ808270.1061-NODE-1061-length-12994-cov-4.609089_pt1 | contig 12994 bp, 13 predicted proteins | sample MGYA00521082_ERZ808270 | MGnify/ENA primary metagenome ERZ808270 (study PRJEB31516, sample SAMN03275594) | gut metagenome | biome: mammalia-associated habitat; material: feces | host: Papio cynocephalus | place: Kenya | collected 2012-07-27 ...
TGCTCCACATTGTAACATGGAACAATAATACTCACTAAAGGTTGATTCATAAAATTGTTTACTTATTTTTCTTGATCCAAATCTTCAACCACTTAGGCAAGAGCAACTTAATTCTTGCCTTCAGATTGAAAGGTATCGCCAACTGCGTAGCGAAATATTCATTGATATCCATATCGTCTATATGCTGATAGATGGAATCACGCAAGGATGTACGCTGTGTAGGATGGCTCAAATTATGATTGGCTCGTGCCACTTGCTCAAAGGTGCTCTCCAAGGAATGGAACTTCTCTTTGACCAGATTCCAAAGACGCATTCCTTTCTCTGTATTCACCAATAGGCAAGACACGCCCTTGGTCGAATAGAATTCAGGATGCTCTTTCTCTATTCCCCAATAATCACCTATGGTAATATCACCAACACGCTCTTTCGTGCAATAGTTACAGCGATAACAACACTCACGATAGGTTGTTCCTTCCAAGAAGTGATAATAATAAGGGTCGAGAGTAGAGGGTTTTGTCTTTGTCTTTGTCTTTGTCTTTGTCTTTGTCATGTAATCCAATCCCCATCCACAAGACTTGTCGCGAAAATCATATCCGATGATTCGACCATTCATCTTACCTCCAAGCCAAACAAGATAATTGGCAAAGAGTTTAGGGCTTGCCACACCATGACAAATCAAGTCCATCGTATATAAGTTGTCGTAATCCTTGCGAACGTAAGCTTTCAAGCCCCCTATCTGGCAAGGAGTTCCACTATACAAAACCTCTCGTCCTTGTCTCAATAATTCCTTAACCTCACGATATGTAGCCTCCGTATTGCTTTGAACATATTTTGAGCTTTGTACCTTATACAAATCCTCCAATCGCTCCACAACTATATGCCCGACAGTCATATCGTCATGATAAGCGGCACCGACAACCACACCACCATGTTGCAATATCACACGGGCGGCAGCAGCAAAAGCACCACCAGATGCACTTACTTTCAGTTCCTCATCATTCTTGTCCCTTACAGCAAGCGAAATTATTGGGGCAGACTTATCAACCAAGTTGTTTTGGGGACATCGTTTGCTGCACAATCCACATTCCACACACTTCTCTTCGTCAATGCAAGCCGTAACAAAACCCTCCTTGTCTGATTTCATCACGATGGCATGATGCGCACATAGCTGTTCACAGGCACGACATCCTGTACAATATTCAGTAATCTTCTTATTATCCATCAATCACCAATTGCTTTTTTAAGATAATTCCATCCCGTCTCACGTTCACGATTCAGTACCTCGTTGACATGAGTAAAATCAACGTTGGTATTTTCAACGAAAGAGAAATCATTATAATCTGTCAAATGCCTATTTTCCAATCCTACTAATTTCAAGATACTTGCCAAACGGCTACTATAATCATTAGGATAGATGCAAATCATAGGTGTATTCATATTGCAAGAGAACGCTGTGGCATGGAATGAGTCAGTAATAACACAACCTGCATTGGCTATCAAGCCGATGAAGTCTTCGACATTAGGAATCAACTCTGCTTTTCCGCATCGCAAACCTTGATAGTGACGAATACAGAAGCGAACCAATTTCCACCCTTTTCTCTTAGCAAACTCCTTGGCATATTTATCAAAATCAGGATTGGTATTCAGTTGGTAAATCAACACATACTTGCCTTTCTCATATTTCGGTTTATATGTATCGCCTAATACCGACATCCAAAATTCCTTGTTTACTTGCAAAGTAGGGTCCAAGACATGAGTTGCGGATGGCAAGCCCAATTGTTTTTCCACAATATCTTTCGCACTCGCTTCTCTTACTGAAATATATTGGTATCTTGACAGTAGAGCTTTTGTTTCCTCAACTTCCCAATCATCAAGTGTGTTTTTGCCAATGCTTGCTGCATAAGAAATCTTTTTTACTCCATCTGGCACGAACTTCAAGAACAACTCTGGCAAAATACCTTTATTCCACCCTGAATTCCAAGTTTGGTCACTACCTGTACAGTAGATGTCACTCGTAATAGGATAATCCTTGAAGTCATCCATACAGCAACGTTCTTTACCATTTTGGTTAAGATGATTTTTGATAAACTTTTTAAAGACCTTGTCCTCCTTTATAAAAGAAGGTATTAAGATGAAAGGATAGATAATTTTGGCAACAAGCCCTTTACCCTTGGTATAAGAAAAAGCTCGTTTCAAATAGGAGCGCTTACCATTCTTATTATAATTGATAAAATCCACCTCACAGCCAAGTTGTTTAAACACCTGTTGAGTAGCCAATGCCTGCAAAACAGAACCATAGTTACGCACGTTTTGCAAAGTTATCACAGTTACTTTTTTCCCCATATCAATTAATCATTTAGAGTTTTCAATGCCTCCAGTATCTTTTCAGAACAACTCTTTATGCTATAATTGTCCTTGATAAAACTCATCAGTTCCGGTTGCATTTTATGCTCTCCATTCAAACATTTCATCACAGCCTGTCCAATTTCATCCACATTCAATGGATCTACCAAACAAGCCCTTCCATCCCAATATTCCTTAGGCGCACCGACATTGGTTAGCACAATTTCTGCGCCATACCCTGCAGCTTCCAAAGCTACCATGCCAACACCTTCTGTCAAACTAGGGAGAGCAAACACCTTTGCACGCTTATACCAATCTTTTAGTTCTTCATCACTAACCAAACCGATGTAATGAATATTGTCATGACCCTCTATCAGACCCTGCAACCAGTCCTCCTCTTTTTTTCCATTCAAAATTCCACCAAGATATAATGGGAATTCATATTTGATGGCAGCTTGTATTAGTCGAGCTACATTTTTATTAGCGGCATACAATCTGCTAGTATGAAAACAGAAGTTTTCCTTTTCAGGCATTTCTTCCAACGGTTGAAAACGAACCGATAAAGGTATTTGATAAATTTGACTTTTTGGAACATCACAAGAATAGGAAAGATACTCTGTTTCTTCCTTGCTTCTTGTAAAGAATACTTTGATGTTTCTCGTACCTAAATATAAATCATGGAAACGAGAAGTCAATCCTAAATATTTCTGCGAGCCCCAATATTTCACTAAAAATTTATACAAGTATTTATTTACTGTTGGGTCAATGATAGGGGCAACAGCCAATTTCTTGGTTCGCCATGATAGAAACTTAGTCCAAAGGCGGAAAGAACCACCGAATCCCATGATTATGATGGCATCGTATGATTCCCAGTCTTGATTTTCCCATGCATTTACAAGCACACCTTCATGCCCCAACAAATTAAAACCATCACGCCACATCTCAGCTTGAATCTTAACGCCTCCAGTAGGTGACAAAATAGGTGATGGAATGATTATACCAATTTTCATTTCCTTTTATTTTTTCAACAAGAAATAATGATATTCCTTATCACTAGCCAAGGTAAACAATCTTATCAACATAGCATATCGCTCTGGTCCCAATACTCTCAATGCGAGCTTCAGCATTGGCTTGACTATTTTATTCTCCATCTTCTTGCCCTTGCTCTTCTCATCTTTAGTATATGAGGCAAAACCATTCTGCTTGGTACTTGCCTTCAATAGCAAACTGCTAGCTTTCAAAACATCATAGAATGGATTATTAATCTCAAAAGGATTGTAAGCTACCTCATGCTCGTTGAGATAAACTCTGAACATTCTTCTCTGCAATGGGGTGATGACTCCACCATCTGAGTAATGGTTGAAACCATAGGTCATTTTGCTAAATCTATCATAACCATTGGCATAAACTTTTTCTCTATACTCCTCAATGATTGGCTTGAACGAAGGATAAGTCTTGATATTAAACTGAGGATGGCGACGATTGATAACGGTATTATCAAATGGGTCGAAACCTGAGAAATGGAAGAAGAGCAATGGGAAAACATCGCCTGTCTTCTTTCTGCGAATCATATATCCCTGTTTCTCATCTATGAAGAGCTCTCGCTCATGAAGGTTCCAAATAGCTACGTTCATACCATGATGAGAAGATACGCAAGTTGACTCTGGGAAGAAAGCAGGTATATAGTCCATCCACTTCTGGTCAACAAATAATCCCTCGGATCTCTGGGAATAGCACTTTGATTGCAAACGGTTCTGCCACCAGATAACTATTTCTTGACCCACTTTGTCATTCTTCAAAGCACAAAATCCCAAGTTATAGATGCCTACACTATTAAAAGTTTCCTCAGAGACGGCACCATCGAAATGTTCTTCGATGTCACAGTAATGTGGAGTCAGTACAACAGACTTATCATTCAGGCAATCATAGATGTAGTCCAGCGGACGAGTAACATATATATCCGGGTCAAGATAGATTACCTTTCCATACCCTTCCTCAAATAGTTTGCCAAAACAGAAAGGCTTGATAGAAGTGTTGAACTCTATGACATCATATTTGAATGCCATATTCACCCAATCGGGAATCCAACCCTTATCCAAGGCTACAACACCATCCACATCTTCCACACCGTCTATCTTGTCTGCCAAGAAGATATAGAATTTCAAATTCGGATTATGCTTCAAGAACGACTCTTTCAGCGTCAAAGCTTGCGCCAAATAGTTTTTGGCACATATAGTAAATGCACAATTCATATTTATGTATATATTTCTTTTTTGATTATATTGTTTCGATTTTCTTCAATATGGTGGCAGGATTACCACCAACCACACAGTACGGGGGTACATCTTTGGTCACAACGGAATTGGCTGCCACTATCACGCCCTCACCAATATGAACATTCGGCAATATCGTACATTTATCTCCTATCCAAACGTTATCACCGATAACTACCTCGCCTTTGCTCTCCACTTTCCTCAAGGAAGGACGCTGCCGCAAAGATTCATACGAAGAATTGCCATGAGAGTTATCCGTGATAGTAACCCATCTACCTGTCAACACTCCATTTCCGATACGCACCCTATTGACACAAGTGATATGATTATACTGTCCGATGTCACAATGCTCTCCAATTACGAGTTCAGGAACTTTTGACGTAAGTGGCCATGCCGTCAATATATTGTTTCTATCAATACGTGTGTTCTTACCAATCTCTATAAATTTCGCACCTCTTAGGAACAAGCCACGCTGAATAAAGCCATCACAGCGTTTGAACTCGTTCATTATCCAAAAAGAGTAAGCCCGGTCGAGCCATGTGGACACTTTAATAAAAAGCAGCCGATATCCGACCAACTTATCAATGGGATAAAATAACTTCTGAAAAAAACTAAAGACTATTATTTTTATTTTTTGAGATAACGAACGATTCATTAGCCATTACATATTAGGCATATTTCTCTCTACGTGACGGTCGGCGCAATAGTCCATCATAGATTCCTGCAAACATGGCTGAAAGTTTCTTCCTTTTGTTTGACTCGCCTAATATGATCTTGGCGAGCCAAGTAAAAAAGAAATCTTTCAGTATTTTCTTTTTCATTGCTTTGGACAGATGATAATCGTGCCAAAGAATGAGATAATTGCGCATGACACCATATAAACGCATCGGTGAGTAATTAGCTACCTTAAATCTCTTGCCAAGAAACCTACCATAGCCACCTTCACCATATTTTTGCACAATATGACAGTTACCCACGAGCAGACATTGCACATTATGCTTTGCAGCTTCCAGCATCAGCCAATCGTCTATGGCGTCAACAAAGAAATCAGTATTGTAACCGCCAATTTGGTTCAAAAAGCTAATTGGGATTATGGCACCAGAGTTGATGCCGCCGGAGCCAATACGAGTGAATGGTATATTATTGCCAACCGAAGTAGATGCGAAATACACAGAGTTAAACTGAGTGATACTTTCATGGCTATTTATCTGACGGATATAGGTGTCAAGACCTACCCATAGAGAATCTTGATCCATGGTCATCAAATAATCGTAGCCATGTTTTGAGGCATATTTCCATGCCTCGTTATACGCTAAGGAGAGACCGATATTGCCCCCCCATATCTCCTTCGGCTAATAGCATAACCCAGGAAATCATCTTTGCCACAACCACCAGGAGTGTTGTCCCAAAGGAAGAAATCACCTATACATTTAGACATATCTTCCAAAAGAGACTTCACGTTATCCCAGTTGGGTCGAAACAATATGATAGAACAAAGTATTTTCATAATTTTGACTTATTTCTCTCCCAAGACGAGCATCCTTGTGATACGAGTCTTGGATGACAATTTACATAACACGATTGTTAACATGCATAATAGCAAAGCTATCAGTAATGAGACTAAAATATCAAAAGCCTCATATCCTGTAGCAGGTATCTTCCATCCATTATTATTGATGATAAAATCCACTATGAAAACATGTATCAGATACATTCCCAGCGTCTTGCTACCCCAATAGCTAAACTTATTATAGCCCTTGGAAATCATTTCCGTAAAAACGGTAAGAGCCACAGCCATGACAGTACCTTGAATATGTCGCAGTATATAGATGTGAACATCACCAGATTCCAATAGCTTAGTGAATGGAAAGAGATAGAAAGACTTATAGAAAAGTCCGTATAAAATACCCCATAGAATTACCCCCCCCCATAACTCCGGCAATCCTTGCAGACTTCGGAAGTTTGAAGAACATATTAATGACATCATATCTTCTAAGTATCAGCCCTATAGTAAAATAAGAAGCCATCTCAGAGAGATTATTTCTTGTAACAAAGAGCATGATAACATTGAATACTACGGTTGAAAGCCAAAAGATATTTTTGATTTTCAATACAGCACATACAATCTCTATAAAGGCATAGACCAAAAGAATAGAGAACAGGCATTGCAAAAACCAGTAGCCATGCAGAAAGAAAAGTTTATCATGCGTCCATGGCAAGGACCACGCACTAACAAATATGCATGGAATCATAATCCTCATGAAATTCTTCTTGATATACTCGCCCCACCCTCGTATCGTTTTCACACGAAACAACGAGTGATAACAAGCATATCCAGAAAGAATCATAAACAGTGGCATGTTGAAAGACTCTATAGCATGTCCTACCTCACCTAGATATGCAAATGAACCGACATGATAGACGATGACAAGTATCATTGCCAGCATCTTGGAATTGTCAAGCCACGAAAGGCGAGGTTTAATATTTATTCCCATATCCATTTATATGTCATAAAGTCATCACCCATATATGCATTATGTGCTCTAACGATATATGCTATAAAAAGTAAACTAACAATCGGATATTTTGTCTTCTGACTAGGCAAAGCACCAATTGCTGCTAACAAATAAAAGAAATTACAGAATCTATCTATCAAATGACCATCTAAACCACCTAGTAGATTATATATAATAACACCTACAAAAAGAGCATTTTCAAAAAAAGTACACTTTTCTTCTTTTCTATTTAAATAGAGGATATAACAACATAAAATACTCATAGGAAGATATACTCGGAATCGACCTATAGCATTATCATAATCAGATCCAATATAACCTGTAAGGCGATCCATCTCCGAAAATCCACCTAACAATGTAGCAAATAAATTTCCTGCATAATTAGTAACAGCATTAGTTAAAAACAAAGAAACGATGACAGCTATTATCATTGTTTTTCGTTTTAGCTTAAGAAAGTATACTCCTGCAACCAATGGAATTATCAAAAATGAAGTAGAATGGCAAAGCAATGCCAAAACAAGAAATCCACAAGATATATATTTCCAATTTTTGAACTTCTCAAAAAAGGCTATAATTGCCATCAAGATAAAACCTTGTGCCATTGCTTGTCGAATCGTTACAATATACAACAACCATAATCCAGGAAGCAACATCATTGACAACAGACTACCTATTTTGTCTTTTGAATATAACTTGATGGCCCATATTACTGGTATCATATAAAGAATTGTTGTAAAAAAGACAAAGACAAAAGGTTCTTTAGGAAATAGAACTTTTAGAAATGTCATCCATGCGAAAATTACAGGCTGTTGCTCCATAACATCGCCATATCCCCAACCTGTACCCAAATAAGAATCTATATAAGTACACATATCGGGGCCTACATCATCACTACGAAAAGCCATCAAGAATAGCAAAAATATAGTTGCTACCCAAAATAAATACTTATCAGCAGGATGTTTCTTTTGAAAATACCTACCAAGAAGAAGAATTATTGCCCAAATATCATATATACACATTACTTTTCTTTTTTTAATATGTCATAATAGCATGCAAATAATCCACTCTTTATATTTTCAACGGAATGTCTCAGTTTTGCTTGCTGAATATTATGAGTGGAATAAGCTTGCATTCTTCCTTTATCTTCATACAAATCCAAAATAGCCGCAGCCATTTGCCATGGTTCGTTAGCAGGGATCAAATCACCACCTTTCTTATCTTCAACAAGTGTCGATATTCCACCAACATGTGTTGAAATAACTGGCAAACCCAAAATCTGAGCCTCACAAATGCTATTAGGACTATTCTCTATATATGCAGTATGTACATACATTGTACTGTTAATCATCAAGTCTTTTAGTTGCTCTGCTCCTACATATCCCAATATCTCAACGTTACACTCTGAGAATTTAAGATTTTCTTTTTTCTCTATTACTCTTTTCATTAGTGCATCCATCTGACCAGCAATACGCCAAGTAAAATCTATTCCTAAAGTTTTGAGAACATGAGCTGTTTTCAACAACATATCCATACCCTTTAAATATGAACTGCATCCTACAGAAATAAGATTCAATTTTGAATTCATTGACAAAGACCAAACTTTATCAGAATTTAAAAATACAGGACGCAATGCTTCTTCTACATGATAATAGGTGGCATTGGGACTTAATGTCCTAACCAAAGCTTTATCCCACGTAGTTCTACCCATATAGTTAGAAACAGATTGCCATATTTCATTTTCCATCCTTACTCTTGAAAGATCTTTGTAATAACTTCGGAACAATCTCCATTGCATTCGCAGATTACAACCAATTTCTTTCGAAACTGTAAATCCGTTATATTTAGGAGGATACAAGGAATTGAAGTACGAAATCCAACATCCTTGAATATGAATAACACAAGGAATTGAAGTATATTTCTGTATCATACCAAAAGCCCATTCATTACCAAAGATATGAATCAAATCAGGTCTAACCGTATTAATAACTTTTAGTTCTTCTTCTACAATATGCTTGACATTGGCAGTCCAAGAAAACTGATCTATCAGTTTCTCCTTTAATGAAAAACTAAAATTCATCGGATAATACCAAATACCATCAATACATTTAGGCACTGAACAAGTATGACTTTCAAAAGCTATACTAAGTTCAATTTCCGCACAAGAGCGGACAATATTCTCGAGTGAATCTTGCCAACCACCGCCTACAAAGCCAGAGTTTTTATAACGTGAAGGCATGGTTGTTTCAAACCAAAGTACTTTAATTTTCTTATTCATTATTTTAAATATAACAAGTTCAAATTAACCAAGTATGTACTTTGCATACTTATACTTTTTAAACAAATACACTAAATACCAACTCAAGATAAAAATCACAAAAAATTGAAAGATTGGATATAGTATATAGTGACAGGTCATTAAAGAATGAAAATAGTCCAAGCTATCCATTTTTTGAATCAGTATATGATGGACTATATATATTCCCATAGAGCATAAATCTAGATTTTTTATAAAAGGAGGAATCCTGAAATTCTTACACTCTCTAATGGAGAAAAACAAAGAAGTCAAAAATATAAAACCGACAATTTTCAATAAACTCTCATTAGAATTGGAAAACGCAATATACACCATTACACAAAAAGACAAACAAGCTATAAAAAGCTTAATGATTCTTCGTTTCTTATCATGAAAGAAATTGAGAGTTCCCAAAATCATTCCAAAAAGATAATAAGGAAAATATTGAAAAAACTGACGTATTGTCAAGCCCCAGATATTGACAGAAAGACTGTCCTCTAAAATTAGCCAAACAAAACAAGCAAGCAATATCAGCATCTTTAGCTTTGGAGCAGCCCATAGTACTTTATCAATAAGTTTACCACAAATATAGCATTCAAATATCGTCATCAGAAACCACAAATGAGAAATCCCATATAATAAATTCCTTAATTTTTCATGTTGGATTACCACAATAAGGATTCCTACAATCAGATAAGGTAGCATAACTCTCATGAACTTATTTTTCACAAATATCATAAAATTGTAGTACCCCCCCATAAATCGTTTATGACCAAACAAATAACCTGCGATAATAAAGAACATAGGCAAGTGTATATTGCGCAATACATCAATTGCAATAGTCCATATCGGATATGACATATTTGCAGAATAGTCGGGATTTGTCCAAACACCATAAGGACAAATACAATGATAAAAAATAATCAATATCATTGCCACACATCTCATGACGCTAATATCATTTAATCTTTCTTGCATATTGAGTAAATCTTTCGTATAAATATATTCTTTCACTTTTAGCCAACCCAACTAAAATAATTGATAGGCATACCGCAAATGCCATTAAAGCACAAGCAATGAATGTTAAAAGGAAGCCATTGGCATTCATTATGCGAAAAATTCCATAACCTAATAACAATGCTAGACCTGTTGATAGGAATATAGGAATGAATGCGTTGAAGACAAATTGTTTGACAGAAAAATCAACAATTTTATGTAAGTATTGTAACCTGACAATAGCCAAAACAAAATAAGCAATACCCATCAAAGTATATGGGATGAATGGAGGTAAATTTATCTTGAATAAAATATAACTTATTGGAAATACCAATATTGTTATTACGGTTTCATACAAAACATATCTTTTTAATTTTCCTGTAGCTAAAATTGCAATATATAGCATCTCCCCCAATAACATGATAAGAGTAACAAACATACTCCATTGGACAAAACTTGGTGCATAGGATGGGTAAGTTTTTAACCATATTCCTAAAATATTCTTAGCTTCAAATATGAAAGGAACGGCAAAAACAAGCATCAAATAATAGCTGAACTTTGTACTACTACATACTAGCTTAAACATATTTTGATAATCTCCTGATGAATAATATTTAATAATTTGAGGCTTAGCAGCAGTTGTGAAATTTGTAACGAATCCTCTAATTACAGTGTCAACTTGTAGAGCTATTCCTCTTGCTGCATTAATAGCTACTCCAAAAAACAAATTAGAAAGAATATTTACACCTTGCGTATTAAACATAAATGCAGAGCATGTAATAGCATTCAATCCTGCAAACTTAGCCATTTCTGTCAACAAAGACTTATCTATAAAGAACTCATAATGACATTCTTCAAAATGTTTATGACAAAAGTTTCCATATACTAAACGTATAACTACCGATACAACAACAAGTAAGAAGCCATAAGTTATGAGCTTGTCTATAGGTGAAACAAATAAAACAAAAGCAATTGCCAATTTAAGCGATGCTTCTAAAACACCAACATATGCAAAAGCCTTCATCTTTTCATGTGCTATGATAGCAGCATTATACGGAACGCTTATCAAAGTTACCACAAAAGACAATATAGAAAATTGCAAGACCCAATTGGCAGCAATCATTCTATCTGGAGGTATGTTCATTTTTGAATTGAGAAACCAAACACCACCTATCTCAGCTATCACAACTACTATCATTGACATGATTAACTGAATATTGACTCCTGTGCAAAAAATCACATGAAGTTTCTTTGTGTCATTTTTTCCTAATTCAAAAGTAAAATATCTACTGATTGCTTGAGATAGTGTTGCTGTAAGAATTGAGAACATCGCAACAACTCCTCCGACAACATTATATAGTCCATAATCATCTACACCAAGCACATTAAGAACCACACGACTTGTATATAATCCAACCGCCATAGTTATTAATGTTCTCAAATACAGAGCCACGGTATTTTTTGCAATTCTTTTATTATTTTCAGATGTTTGAGACATAAAAAATTATTTTTCTAGTAACAATATAGCGACTATCGAGTATCCAATCAATGTCAGCATCGAATGCAACAGAAGAATTTCCGTTGCCGTCCTGTTCATCTTCACCAAATCGTTTCTATCTCTCGCTATCTCACGGGTGGCATACATCGGTATGCCAAGGCAAGTAAACAAGGAGATATAGCTAATGATAGACTGGAAGAAATTGACCTGTCCCACTCCGTCTGCCTCTATCACTCGACAGACATAAGGGAAGGTTATCAATGGGAACAGCATCTGCGTTCCCGTATTGATAAGATTGAGTATATAATTAACTTTTACAGATTGTGCCAGATTTAGTTTTCGTACAAATCAATATTCACATGAAACGGACTATCAAAGTCCTTCAGCATATCATGTTTCGTATCTTTCTCCGAGAGATTGGCATGCTCGGTAGGTATTTTCCAATCAATGCCAAGACTATCATCAAGAATGGAAATGCCTCCATCTGCCTCTGGGTGATAGAACTCATCACACTTGTATTGGAACACGGCTGTCTCTGAGAGGACAGCGAAACCATGGGCAAAGCCCTTAGGGATAAAGAACTGGCGATGATTGTCCTCTGTCAGTTCCACAGCAACATGTTTGCCGTAAGTAGGTGAACCTTTACGAATATCCACTGCAACATCGAGCACCCTACCCTTTACACAGCGCACCAACTTGCTCTGGGTGAAAGGTGGTCGCTGAAAGTGCAAGCCTCGCATCACACCATAACTACTCATACTCTCGTTATCTTGGCAGAAGTGTACCTTGTGCCCCAAGATAGGAGTAACTTTCTCATCAAACTCTCGCTCACTGAAACTCTCGAAGAAGTAACCACGAGCGTCACGGAAGAGGCGTGGCTCTATAATGAGCACGCCATCTATATTTGTCTTGATTATGTTCATGTTTCTAGTTTTTGTTCTTACATAAGAATTTCTAAAATCATCCCGTCCTTCTTTACCATTAAAGAAGGCTCCACCTTTCTCTCCAAGCCTCTCTTCCCTCAGGGACGAGAGGATGTAGCTATGTCCGCTATAGCTCCCATAGAGTTTTTGTA
>ERZ808270.1067-NODE-1067-length-12949-cov-6.677292_pt1 | contig 12949 bp, 14 predicted proteins | sample MGYA00521082_ERZ808270 | MGnify/ENA primary metagenome ERZ808270 (study PRJEB31516, sample SAMN03275594) | gut metagenome | biome: mammalia-associated habitat; material: feces | host: Papio cynocephalus | place: Kenya | collected 2012-07-27 ...
TTAACTTCTATAACTTCTTTATTTACTTTAAATTCCACAAATCCGAAACTTAAGTTATATATTCGTGATAAATGAGGGTGTGGCAAAAAATTCTCCTTGTAAAGATAATTTTGCACACTTACTTTAAAAAACAAAAAAGGAAATGAAAAGTTTACTTATTAAAGACACAACTGTTGACGAACGCATGGACATCGTGAAGGAAGCACTCAAGGGCTTTGGCGACGGCGAGTGCGAGGGCATTGACATGGATGACATGTATGACGACTATATTTTCGGACGCAAGGAACTGGCTGAAATCCACATGGAGTTCAGTCGGCGCATGGCAGGAGCCGTGAAGTCGGAGGCTCTCGTCAAACCCATGGGATGCGCAATGCACTAATCATTCCTTACGAAGAAGGGGCGTTACTCATGTCATTTGAGTAGCCCCTTCAAGAGGAATGTTGCGTTCTGATTGCGCGCCACTCCTTCTGAGATACGATAGGAATAGGTGACGGACGAACCAAGTTTTATCTCAAAACAATAGTTATGGAAGCGGCATGGCTGAGCATCCGACAAGCGCGACAACTCAAGGTCGTGCGTAGCAACGATGCAGGTGGCATGACGCTGTGACATATATTCAAGAAAAAGGCGCGAACCGTTGAGTTTGTCAACGGAATTGGTGCCTTTTAGTATTTCGTCAAGTATTATAAGCGTGCCGGGATGCGCCGTCTGGTATTCAATGAGTTGTTGCAGGCGGAGCAACTCGGCATTGAAATAGCTTATGCCACGCGAAAGGTCGTCGGACGTGCGCATACTCGTGAACATGGGAAAGACGGAAAGGCGCAAACTGTCGGCAAACACTGGCATTCCACACATCGCCAACAGCCAATTAATGCCAATCGAGCGCAAGAATGTGCTCTTACCTGCCATGTTGGCTCCGGTTATGATGTAGTAGTTGTTGTCGGCGATGGAGAAATCATTGCCGATAGCCTTCTCGCCAATAAAGGGATGGGCAAGATTGCACGCCTCGAAAACGACGTTGCCGCCACCGTCTACTATCTCCGCCCTAACAGCTCGTGGCTCGTTATAGTGAAACGTTGACATGGAGACAAGGGCGTCTATGCTGCTAACAGCTGCTATCCACTCGTCCATCCTTGACTCATAACGTTGCTGCCACATGACGAATCGACGCAAAAGGAAGAAATCGCTAAGAAAGAAAATATCTGAAAAGATGAGTCCAAGGATGTTGCCTCGTCTGTCAAGCGATTTCAATATGCTACCTATCTCGCTGAACGACGGCAACGCTTCCGACGCGCTGTCTACATACTTTCGCAACACGACATTCTCCTTGTAGTTGCCCAGCAGTTGTCCGGCAAGACCACTCAAAAGTTTCACAATGCGCACATAGCTTGCCGCCTGACGTTCAAGCTTGCCAACCACTCTGCTTATCTGCATGAGCTTGCCATGACACATGCCCAGACACACGCCCAGCATCACCACCCCCCACAGTACCGGCACGCTGGAGCGCATATCCGTGAACACCGAGAGGACTATCAAAATGAAAAACACAATTATCGTCAACACACTGGCAAGCAATGCCGCTTTGCCGCCCATCCACGACGGAATGCTCACGTCACGCACGCCATGAAGCGCACGCGCCACAGCTGCCGTGTCGACTTTGCCATTGACGCCTTCTGCCATAAAGTCACGGCGCCAATCAGCGGCTTTGGAAAGTTTGTCGACAACATCTGCATGCTCAGCGATGTGTGACGTGTCGGGATGCTGAAGAAATGCTGCAAGTTGGGCTGAGCCTCCTGTAGTGACGGTGCGGTTGATGCGGTGGAAGAGCGACCGCGGACCGAACACATCAATGTCAAACGTATACGGATGGTTTGCATCGACATAAGAAGCTCCGTCGTCAAAGGCAGAGAAGTCTCCACGCAGATAGCCAAGCTCATGCTCGCAGACGGCAAGTTGGGCTTCCATATAACTGATGCGCTCGTCGGTAAGCTCGTCGGCACGCCGCGTTACGAAATAGGCTGCAAGCGAGACGAAAGAAAAGAGCAGGGCTGGCAGCCCCCATCCGCTCATGGCATAGGCAGCGATGAAAGCGATGAAGAGCACGAACGACACTATCTCACCCGCCACGAAGAATCTGCCACGCTGCTTTAGACTGCGTATGTCGACAGAAAGACGGGACGTGTTGGAGATGTAATATTGCTGGGGAGTCGATTGTATGTCCATTGTTTACTGAAGTAAGATAATGTTTAGCTTATTTAAAGCGCAAAGTTAACAATTAATCACCAAAAAATCGTAACTTTGCACTATTGTATTACATTATATTAATATTGATTATGGAACTGATACATAAATATTTCACCAATCTCACAGCCCGGCAAGAGGAGCAGTTTGCAGCCTTGAAGCCTCTTTATGAAGATTGGAACAGCAAGATAAATGTCATATCACGTAAGGACATGGACAACTTCTACGAGCATCATGTACTCCATTCGCTCGCCATTGCCCACGAGATACACTTCCGCGAAGGGTCGAAGATTCTTGACCTTGGCACGGGCGGAGGTTTCCCTGGCATACCACTTGCCATAATGTTCCCCGACTGCCAGTTCAAGCTCATCGACCGCACGGGCAAAAAAATTCGTGTCGTCAATGAGGTGGCGCAGGCCATTGGGCTTACGAACGTTGTGGCAGAGCAACTCTCCGGCGAAGAAGAGAAGGGCAAATACGACTTCGTTGTGAGCCGTGCCGTCATGCCCCTACCCGACTTGGTGAAGATTGTGAAGAAGAACGTGGAGCACAAAAGCCAGCACAACGCTCTGCCCAATGGACTCATATGTCTGAAAGGCGGAGACCTCACGGCGGAGACCAATCCGTTCAAGAAAATCGTAAGCCTCACGGAGATTTACGATATGTTCAAAGAGGAATGGTTCAAGCAGAAGTATCTCATTTATTTACCATTGTAGACGGGAAGTTGACAAGTTTGACGAGTTTTAAAGCAAAAGGAATATGCTAAATATAGAAACTTTCACATGCAACATGTTGCAGGAGAACTGCTATGTTGTAAGCGACGAGACAAAGGAATGTGTCATCATAGACTGTGGCGCCTACTACGAGGCGGAGAAGCTTGCTATTGAGAAATACATCAGCGCAAACAACCTGAAGCCCGTGCACCTCATTGCCACGCACGGACATCTCGACCATAACTTCGGCGATGCCTTTATTACCAGCACTTACGGATTGCCCCTGGAAATTGACACCGCAGACGAGAGCTACGTGCGCGCCGCTGAGAAGCAAGCGGCTTTCTTCGGAATCACGCTGACAGAACCAATAGCCACCGAGATAAAGACATTCTCGCAGGGCGACCACATCAAGTTTGGCTCCCACGACATTGAAGTCATCGAGACCCCAGGCCACTCCATGGGCAGCGTCGTGTTCTATATAAAGGACGAGAAAGTGGCATTCACGGGCGACACGCTGTTCCGCGGTTCAATCGGACGCACCGACTTCGAAGGAGGCAGTATGCTGATGATTATACAGAGCCTGCGCATGTTCGTGCAATTCCCCGACGACCTGCAACTGCTGCCTGGACACGGACAGCGCACGACAATGGGATACGAACTGTCTCACAATCCCTATCTCGACAGATAAACTACCTTGGGCAATGCCCCACCCCCTGCAATATATAATCAGAGAAAAATTTTGAAAACCGAAAAGATAATACTCGGTATCGATCCGGGAACAAATGTCATGGGCTATGGGGTGCTGCGCGTTATTGGCAACAAGGCACAGATGATAAGCATGGACGTAATCGACATGCGCCACGACTCCGACCCCTATCTGCGACTTGGAAAAATTTACCAGCGTGTAACGGCAATCATCGATGAGTTTCTTCCTGACGAGATGGCCATTGAGGCGCCATTCTTCGGCAAGAACGTGCAATCGATGCTGAAGCTCGGACGCTCGCAAGGAGTGGCTATTGCCGCCGCCGTGAGCCACAGTGTACCGGTGCACGAATACGCGCCGATGAAGATAAAGATGGCAATAACCGGACAAGGCGCCGCTTCAAAGGAGCAGGTGGCATCGATGCTGAAACGCCTGCTCTGCCTAAGAGAGGAGCAGATGCCCAAGCTAATGGATGCCACTGACGCACTCGGAGTCGCCTACTGTCATTTCATGCAACAAGGACGCCCTGTGGCCGACACGCACTACAACGGATGGAAGGACTTCATCAACAAAAATCAGGAAAGACTATGCAGCCGATGATAAAGATTAGCGACGGTGTGCCACGACTGCCACAATGGCGACTGGCAAAACCCGTGAACTTCTGCCTTGACAAGGGTGAAAACATTGCTGTTGTAGGCAACAACGGCAGCGGAAAATCATTGCTTGTAGACATCGTCACTGGCAAACACCCTCTGCAAGAAGGACGCATTGAATACGACTTCTCGCCTTCCACAAAGCAATATGCCTACGAGAATATAAAGAGCATCTGCTTCAAGGACACCTACGGCGGAGACAACGATTCTTCCTACTACTTGCAGCAGCGCTGGAACCAAACGGAAATCAACCCCGACACTGCCACTGTCGGCAGCTACCTTGCCAAATACAGTAAGGCGTCTTCCGACGACACTCATTTGGGGGAGGACTTGAAGGAGCGCGTTTGCAAGCTTTTCGGTATTGACGAAATGCTCGACAAATATGTCATCCTACTGTCAAGCGGCGAGCTACGGAAACTCATGATTGCCTCAGCCGTACTCTCTCAGCCACGGCTTCTGATCATTGACAATCCTTACATCGGACTCGACAAGGAGGCACGCACGTTGCTTACCAATCTGCTCGAAACTCTTTCACGCGAGCAAAGCCTGCAAATAATGCTCATTGTCAATAGAGCAACAGACATCCCAAAGTTCATCACGCACGTTGTGGAGACGAAAGATATGGCTGTTGGCGAGAAGATGTCAAGGCAGGAATATCTCTCACGCCATACTGAGGAGCAAACTCTTAGGGCATGGACGTCAGACATGGAAGCAAAAATTGCAGCGTTGCCCTATAACAGCAACGTCTACAACGCCCAACACGTTGTGGAGATGAACGACGTCTGCATACGCTACAACGAACGCACAATTCTAAAGAATCTGTCGTGGACGGTGCTTAATGGTGAGCATTGGGTGCTGACAGGACGCAACGGCAGTGGCAAATCCACTCTTCTAAGCCTTGTCTGCGCTGACAACCCGCAGAGCTATGCCTGCGACATTGCCCTCTTCGACCGGCAACGAGGCTCCGGCGAGAGCATCTGGGACATAAAGCGACACATCGGCTACGTGTCGCCAGAGATGCATCGTGCCTTCAAGGCAAGGGCAACTGTGCTGCGCGTTGTGGAGAGCGGATTCAGCAACGGAGCCGGCATCTACGCCAAGAGCTGTCCGGAAAAGCGTGACGTATGCCTGTTTTGGCTCAGCATCTTCAGAATAGAAGATCTTGCAGGAAGAATTTTCCAAGAACTTTCAAGCGGAGAGCAAAGACTCGTGTTGCTGGCAAGAGCAATGGTGAAAGACCCTGAACTGCTCATTCTTGACGAGCCTTTCCATGGTCTTGACGACTCCAACCGTCTCCGCGTGATGGCTATCATTGAGGCATTCTGCCGACGTCGAGACAAGACGCTGATAATGGTCACCCACTACGAGGACGAGATTCCGCAATGTATCGATCACAAGAAAGTACTCACAAGAAACAAATAAGTGAGAGACAAATCATAAAAACAACAATAAACATCAATAAAGAAATGAAGAAAATACTCTTTACGCTTGCTCTTGCCCTCTTTTCGGCAGCAAGCCTTCCCGCTCAGGAAATATACAACGAGGTGAAGAAAATAGAAAAGGATGTACACACCTTCGCCAACGACACAACGCAAAACCTTGAGGCAAGAAAGATAGCGACGTTCAAGTATGACGCTATCTACTACCTCATCGACAAGGCGAGCCAAGAGCCGCTGTTCACGGAGTATGAACTTGGCGAGCAGGCTAACGCAATGATTGACTTCGTAAATCTTTTCGTAAAGCGACTCAGCAATGCGACGAAAGCGAAAGACAAGGATTTACTGAAGGAAAAATTTCGCACAGCCACCATCAACAACTCCCTCTTCAATGATATGGATAAGGAACTAATATACAGCTATGTCAACAACGACAACTTCCTTACACAATTTTCCCTCGACACCGATTGGGTAAAAGCTCTTGAGGAAGTAGCTGCACGTTAGTTGCTACACGGACACATTAATAATTGTAATGTTCCTCACCCCACTCGCTATCAACGGAAATAGTGAAACTCCTTCCACCTTCGGGCGACTCGCCGAAGAAATTGCCAGAATATGTTGTGATAACATTTTGCGTGACGGGCACATCATCGATGGTGCGCACGTATTTCACTGAGGCCGATGAGGAGGTGCCGTCGAGAGCGGAAATCTCCATCTGGAGTTTCTTCCCTCCATCATGTGGGAACGTGTAGACATCATACGACGACACGCCATTATATGCTTCTGCACTCACCGTGCGGTACTCTGTCTGGCGCGAGTTGACACTGCCATAGCCCGTCGTGGGGTCGAATGTGCTGCTTCCACCCGTGTAATAGAATTTCATCTGCTTCACGACGGTCGGCGTAGGATCATTGACGACAAGACGAAACATTGCCACGGCACGCTTCAGCGTGACTTCATAGTCGGTGTCGGAACTGTCGTCCAATGTCAATTGGTCGCAATAGTAAAAAGTGTCCGTCACCTTGTTGTCCTTAAACTTCACCTCCGTAGGTTTGGAAATAGTTGGGTTGTCGGTGCCGTTATCTGCTATAAAAACAAACGTGTAGGTAGCCTCGGGCAGGCTTAAAGCCAATTGCCCGAAACTTTTGTCTGTCTTAAGTTGGCTTATTGTCTTTACCTTCTTGCCATCTTCATTGAAGACGGCAAGCGTAAGGCGCTTGCATACGTCCCTTAACGTTGCCGATGCTCTTGTAGCTGCAGGAGAGAATGACTCACCCGACAAATAATCTGCACCGTCAACGTTAAGGGCGTTAAACCTAATCTGGACTTTTCCCTCATTCGCTCCATTATCGACAATTTCCGTATCGTCATCACTTTCATCAATAACAGGCTTTTCACATGAAGCCATGGAGATGAAAGCAGCGGCCATAAAAAGCCATGAGAAAAAACGCTTGTCATTCATAAGCAGACAAATTAAATTTATTCATACAAGTAAAGCCATAGGGAGATTTACTATCGTCTTCCGCGCTTGCCTGCATTGCGACTATAGCCAACGTCATTGCGGCTTTGTCCGCTGCCATTGCGGCCATAGCCCCTTGCACCTTGCGACTTTCCGCCATGCGCCTTACCGGTTCTGTTGTCATGACCATTCGCAGCACGGGCTGGTTTTCCATAATCAGAATCCTTGCCACGTCTATTTCCGCCATGAACTCTCTCATCGGGCATGTCCCATTCACGGCGTTCAAACTCCGGTCGGCGATTGTTGCCGAAATTGCGTCCTTGACAAGGCGCCGGAACACCTTCATAGAGTTGCTTGATGAGATCGGGACGTCCGATACGCTTCAGTTCCTGCTCAATGTTGCGGCGTTCCTCAGGTTTGTACCAGAAGAAGAATTGGCGTTGAGCAAGCTTCTCGCGTGGCGTCTTGGCTGAGAACACTGGTTCGAGCGTGTAAGGATCGTAGCCCGTATACCATGTCTCGGTGCTGACGGTCATAGGCGTCGGCGTGAAGTCCTGCACCTGCTCCAGATGGAAGTCGAGCTTTTTCGTGATGACAGCAAGTTCAGCCATGTCCTCCTCGCGGCAGCCTGGATGGGAACTTATAAAATAAGGTATAATCTGTTGACGGAGATTTTCCTCCTTATTTATCTTGTCAAAGATTTTCTTGAATTCCCCGAAGAGTTTGAACGACGGCTTGCGCATCAACTTCAGCACAGCATCAGAGGTGTGCTCCGGTGCCACCTTCAGTCGTCCGCTGACATGACGACATATCAGTTCACGCGTGTATTGGCGCGCAGCAGCGTTAGACTTTTCGTCTTTGCTCTGATGGAGCAGAAGGTCGTAGCGCACGCCACTGCCGATAAAGCTCTTCTTTATGCCGGGCAACGCATCGACAGCATGATATACGTCGAGCAACTTCGAGTGGTCTGTAATGAGATTTGGACACACCTGCGGATGGATGCACGACGGGCGCTTGCAGACGCTACACGCCTTCGGATTGCGTCCGTGCATTCCGTACATATTGGCAGACGGACCTCCTAAGTCGGAAAGATAGCCTTTGAAGTCGGGCATTTCAATCACCTTCTTCACCTCCTCCAAAATACTACGCTTCGAGCGACATGCTATGAACTTGCCTTGATGGGCGCTAATCGTGCAGAAAGCGCATCCACCGAAACAACCACGGTGCATGTTGACGGAGAACTTAATCATTTCATAAGCCGGAATACGCTTGCCTTTGTACTTCGGATGAGGCATACGCGTGTAAGGAAGGTCGAAAGAGCGGTCGAGTTCTTCCGTCGTCATAGGAGGATACATCGGGTTGACCACGACGTACTTACCGTCTACAGCTTGAAGCAGACGTTGCGGATGCATTCTGTTTGATTCCTCCTCTATGTGGCGGAAATTCTCCGCTTCTGCCTTCTTGTTGCGAAGACATTCCTCATGACTGTGCAACACAATATCTTCCTCTGTGATGCCATCGAGAATGTCTTCCTCCTTACAGAGATAGACGGTCTGCGGAATGTCCTTTATTTCTCCGACCTTCTTTCCCATGGAGAGTTGGCGACAGAGTTCCAAGATAGGCTTCTCACCCATACCATAGATAATCAAGTCGCCACCGGAGTCGCAGAGAATACATTTCTGCAAACTGTCCTTCCAGTAGTCATAATGTGTAAGTCGACGAAGCGACGCCTCTATACCGCCCAAGATGACAGGCACGTCGGGGAAGAGTTTCTTGAGGATTTGCGTATAGACAATGGTTGGATATTCAGGCCGGCAGTCGTGCCTGCCGTCAGGACTGTATGCGTCTTCCGAGCGCAAGCGCTTGCCTGCCGTGTACTTGTTGACCATAGAGTCCATGCAACCGGGGGCTATTCCGAAGAAGAGTCTTGGACGTCCGAGTTTTTTAAAGTCGCGGAAGTCGCCATGCCAGTCAGGTTGTGGCACGATAGCCACGCGATAGCCGGCAGCCTCAAGCGTACGACCTATCACAGCCGCACCGAAAGAGGGATGGTCAACATAGGCGTCAGCGGAGAAAAGGATTACATCAACGTAATCCCATCCCCGCAGTTCAAGTTCCTTTTTGGTAGTAGGCAACCAGTCGGTAAGCCTGAATTCTTTCATTTCTATATTTCCTTTCTTGTTAGCTTTTTATTCCGTGGCGGACTCTTCTGATGCAGGTTCTCCTGCCTCATGCGTCTTCTCCCACTCACGATAGAGAGCCACGAGATTCTGCAATCCGATGGCTTTCATGTTATTGTTGTAGATTACGTCAAGGCAGAGATCGAGAAGGTCGCGGTCGGTCTCCGCTGACGACTCAAGCATTGAACGTACGTTGAACTTCAGTTTGTCGAGCACCGACTCGTCGATGAATCCGTTACTGTCGACAAGACCGTCGAGTAAAGAATACTTTGCGATGGTCTCAAGATGTTTCTGACTGATTTCTATGCTTCGTGTGCCTGAAGCATTGGCTTGAATTTTATACATGGCAATCGTTTTTTGGTTATTGATACAAAATTAACGAAATAGCTTGGAATAGCCAAAATTATTGTACCATTTATCACATATCAACGGGCATTTATTACTAATATTTTGTTTTTGTATTCCATTAACAAGCGCTCAACGGACTCATATGCCTTAATTTATGTAAAAAACGTGGAATAAATGACGCTAACCACTAATCTTTTATTACTTTTGCAGCGTCTAACTTAAGAAAACAAAAATAGTCTAACATAAAAGAAACGAAAACAAAAACGGAAATGAAGAAATTTTTGATAATGTCATTAATGCTCGTCATGAGCGTATGTTTCGCCATGGCGCAGGAAAAACAAGCGTCAATAAAGTTTACCAAGGTGACCCATAACTTCGGCACATTCTCCGAGGACAATCCAATCCAGAAGTGTGTATTCACATTCACCAACGTTGGCAGCGCGCCGCTTGTTATCAATCAGGCTGTGGCAAGTTGCGGATGCACCGTGCCCTCCTATACGAAGGCTCCAGTAAAACCTGGCGAACAGGGAGAAATAAAAGTGACTTACAATGGTCGCGGTGCTTTTCCCGGTCATTTCAAGAAGACTATCACCGTGCGCACCAACGGTGTAACGGAACTCACGCGCCTCTACATTGAGGGTGTGATGTCAGAGTCGAAAAAATAGGCACTAAGGATTTTCCTGCATACATAGTACTTACAGACATAATCTGCAAGGCTAAAATATTCAAGAAAAACAATAATGGTAGGGACAAAATATTTGCACCCTACCTTTTTTATACATATTATTATATGTACCAACTTTTTTATACGCGCAAACCTAAAAGAACATGATATTCTATTTCTCCTGTACGGGCAACACCAAATGGGCTGCCGCTACCACAGCAGCCGCCATTGATGATTACACCATTGACATTGCAACCGAGATGCAGAACCATCCAGGCAATGAGCCTATTGAGTACGAAATTGGCGAGAACGAGACACTTGGCTTTTTCTTTCCTGTCCATGGTTGGCGACCGCCGCTTATCGTAATAGAATTCACAAGCCGCATAAGTTTCAATGGCAACAAACCAACTTACAACTTCATAGTCTGCACAGCTGGAGACAATGTCGGGGAGGCAGTGGACATATTCGAGCAACAATTGGCGAAAAAAGGGTTGAAGGCTGATAGCGCCGTGTCGCTTATAATGCCGGAGTCGTATGTCGGTCTGCCCTTTATGGACGTCGACAAGCCCGAAAAAGAGAAGCACAAGAAGCAGGCAGCAGCAAAACTGCTCAACGCCTTCATCGATGACATCAAACAACGACGACGCGGGGTGCGCCACATTACAGTGGGCAGATGGCCGCGCATCAACAGCCGAATGATTGGGGCAGTATTCGTGAGATGGATAATTGGCGACAAGCAATTCAAGCTGGACAACCAACGCTGCATAGGTTGCGGACTCTGCGCCAAGCTGTGTCCTGTTGGAAACATCACGATGCACAACGGCAACCCCGAATGGCAACACAACGGCAAGTGTATGTCTTGTTTTTCATGTTACCACCATTGTCCCGTGAGAGCTATAGAATATGGCAAACGGACAAAAGGAAAAGGACAATATTTCTTCAAATAAGCACTGTAAGTAAGCAAAGACGCCACTTTAGACATGTCTAAAGTGGCGTCTTCTTATAAATCGCATTTAATAAACTCTTTCCCCGAAGATGTACGTACCGACACGCACCATTGTCGAACGGCATTGTACGGCAATCTCATAGTCATGGCTCATGCCCCACGAGCGTTCACAGAAAGCGGCATCGTCGGCAAAATAATGAGCCTTGACCTCATCGAAGAAGTCGGCGGCAAGAAGGAACTCCCGCTTTATAAGCTGCTCATCATCGACGTGTGACGCCATCATCATCAAGCCGCAAATCTGCACATTCTTCAGATCTCTCCATTCACCACCAGCAAGAAGAGCACGACAGTCGTCGAGCGAAAGGCCGTATTTTGTCTCTTCCTCGGCTATATGAAGTTCAAGAAGCACCTTTATAACACGTCCATGTGCTGCTGCCTGCTTGTTGATTTCGCGCAGGAGCTTCAGCGAGTCGACAGCGTCAATCATAGATATGTAGGGCGCGATATACTTAACCTTATTGGTCTGCAGATGGCCTATGAAGTGCCACTCGATGTCATGCGGCAACTCCTCCACCTTCTTCGCCAGTTCCTGCTCACGGCTCTCGCCAAACGCCCTCTGCCCGGCGTCGTAAGCAGCCTGAATGTATTCAGCCGGATGAAACTTGCTGACAGCAACGAGTCTCACTCCTTCCGGCAGTGACTCCCTAACTTCTTGAAGTCTGCATGCAATGTCTTTTGTATCCATAACGGCCCTCCATTTCTTTTTGTTATTTTCGGAAGTTCTTAAGCATATTAGCCTTCAAACTCAGGCTTGTCGTTCTTCTCCTCCTTCTTTACGGGAGCATTGTGCTCGAAGACATCCATCACCTTTGTCTCTGATATGTTGGCGATGACGTAATCGATCTGCGTCTTGCCCATGGCGTCCTCGATGTTCTTGACGGCAGCATTGAAAGTAGCGGCCTGCACGAGGAAGTTTACAGCAGAACGCTTCTCCTTGGCTGTCTTCTCATCAATGGTGATGAAAGAGAGTTTGGCCTTATACCAATGGTCGTCGGTGTCGGAGTCGCTAAAGAAAATCTCACCGTAAGAAGCCGGAGTAATATTCTTCACTTCAAACTCGCCGCTTACAAAAGGTTCCATCTCCTTCGTGATGACCTCCTCTGCCTCGCCGAAGCTCAAAGCGTCGACAACGTATATCTCATTCACTTTCTTCTGTCCTGCATCTTCTGTCTGGCGCTCATAGCGCACGGTTGTTTCAAACCAATTAGCTGTTCTTGATCTCATGTCGTAATTTAAATTATTTGTTTCGGACGGCAAAAGTAACAATTTATTCTGATATACGAAAACAGACAGACGGCAGAAATAAGTATTTTTTATATTTTTATATATAACAATGAAGAGCAAAAGGAAGAAAAAAAAGTCCGAAAGCATAGCTTTCGGACTCAACGTTGGCGGTGCGTACGAGACTCGAACTCGTGACCCCATGCGTGACAGGCATGTATTCTAACCAACTGAACTAACGCACCAATGACGTTTGTCAATTTTTAAAGGAACGTTGGCGGTGCGTACGAGACTCGAACTCGTGACCCCATGCGTGACAGGCATG
>ERZ808270.1069-NODE-1069-length-12937-cov-8.429126_pt1 | contig 12937 bp, 11 predicted proteins | sample MGYA00521082_ERZ808270 | MGnify/ENA primary metagenome ERZ808270 (study PRJEB31516, sample SAMN03275594) | gut metagenome | biome: mammalia-associated habitat; material: feces | host: Papio cynocephalus | place: Kenya | collected 2012-07-27 ...
TGAAGCTTGTGTAAGCAAGCGGCGAGGGTTTGTACAGTTGTTGTCTTTCCTACACCGCCCTTGAAGTTGGTTACAGACACTACGTCTGACAATTGATGATTCAATGTTTGAACTTCCATTATATTTGTTTTTATGTTATAGCCTGCAATTAACGCGTTCGCGTGGTTGCCTCTTTGCTTCTTTGCTCGACTGCTTGTTTGCGTGCAATAGCGCATTTTGGATTGCGCGCAACTATAACCGTTTCATCATGCGCAGTCGTGCTTGCGGCATTGCGTGCAATCAATCTTGTTTAATTGCACGCAAATAATCTTGCCCTATTGCGTGCAATCATGCTTGTGTGAACCATGCGATTGCGTGCAATTTGTTTTGTGCAATTGCGCGCAATGGTTAAGCGCGGATTGCACGCAAGCCAAATCGTCGCGTTGCGCTATTGCGCGCAAACGAGGTTGCTATATTGCGTAGTTGCGCACAATGGCCACCTATCATTGGGTTGGGGCATTGATTGCTTGTGCTATTGCGTGCAACCTATCAATCGTGCATTCGCTTTGCAAAGATACGAATTAATTATGTAGGCGAGAAGAAAAAGAAAAGCAAAGTTGCCTGAGGTTAATAAAGAAGGGGCTATTTGTCAAATTTCTTCATAACGTGGTATGGCTTGTAAGAATAAATATTTTTTACCAACATTATCCAGTTTGCAACAGTAATGGTTTATGCCATTCGACACGACGAGATAGGGGGCATGTAATTGTAAATTGTATGCCATGATCTGGTCGAAGACCTTTTGCGTGATAGGTATGGTTGGGGCTTTGTATTCGATGATCATCTTGGGGCGGAGTTCTCGGTCGTAAAGCACACTGTCGGCTCGTAGCTTCTTCAATCCTATGTTCAGTTGGACTTCATTGGCAAGCAAGGCTTGGGGATAGCCAAGCGAGTTGGTTAGCCAATGGATGAAGTGTTGGCGCACCCATTCCTCCGGTGTCAGGGCTACCCAACGCCGGCGTAACGGATCGAGCACCTGGCGGTGACCATCGGCGACGCGTGTTTTTATGTCAAACGAAGGAAGGTTTAGTCGAATCATTTTATTAACTTTGCAAAGATAATAAATAATCTGAATAGTAAAAGCCTATGGCAGAGAAAAAAATGGTGCCGACTTATGATGGCATAATGCGAGACCTTAGAAACAATGTCTTCGCGCCTATATATATATTGATGGGCGAAGAGTCATATTATATAGACCAAATCAGCAACTACATTCAGTCTCATGCCTTGACTGTAGACCAGCAGGCCTTTGACCAGACGGTAGTGTTTGGTGCCGATGTGTCAGGCTCCCAGATTGCAGACCTTGCCATGCAGTTCCCGATGATGGCTTCGCGAAGGGTGATAATCGTCAAGGAGGCGCAAGGATTGCGTTCTATGGACAAACTTGAGCGCTACGCCCAAAATCCACAACCGAAGACAATACTTGTGATTTGTTATAAGAATGGCGTGCTGAACAGACGAACCAAATTTGTCGCGGCGGTGGAGAAGAGTGGGGTGGTGTTTGAGAGTAAAAAGTTGCGTGAATGGCAACTGCCAGGACACATACGTTCTTACCTTCAAGCGAAGAAGTTTAGCATTGACGACAAGAGCGCTGCGATGATAGCCGATAACATTGGCGCAGATCTTAATCGTCTTTATTCGGAGCTTGACAAATTGGTCATTTCCTTACCGTCGGGTGAAACGAGAATTACCCCGGAAATGGTAGAACGCAACATTGGGGTAAGTAAGGATTTCAATTCCTTTGAGCTTCGAGACGCCATTGTCAACCGCAACATCTTAAAGGCAAATATGATAATCAAATATTTTGACAATAATCCAAAGGCTGGCTCGTTGTTCTCGTTTTTGCCCCTTCTCTTCTCTTACTTCCAGAACTTGATGCTTGCCTATTATGCGCCCAATAATAAAGATCAAAACGCCTTGGCTGCTTACCTGGACTTGAAGAATGTTTGGGGTATAAAAGACTATCTTGTGGGTATGCGAAATTACACCGGAAACAAGACTTTGCAGATTCTTCAGAAATTGAGAGAGATTGATGCTAAAAGTAAGGGGTTAGACAACCCATCTACCTCGGTTGGCGACCTTATGAAGGAGCTGATCTTCTTTATTTTGCACTGAGAAGCCCCCTTTTTGAGGCTTATTTTCTTCTATTTTGAGCGTCCGCAAGGACGCTTTTTTTATGCTTAAATCGGTGAGAATTGGCAAGTTAGCCTAAAAAACGCTTCTGAGAATCGAATTTTTCCAGTCTCGTTGCCATCTGCCAGGGAAAAACGCAGCCATGCTAAAAAATGAGTTTCTTCGTATCTTGGAATTTATTATTAAGGCTTGTTATGATTCCACGATTCAAACTTTGCAAGATTAAATTCAAATCCCTTGAACCTTTTATGTTTGCGCACCTAAATCAAACTTTATAGATATAAAATAATTTAGAAATAATCACGACGCAAATAAAGAGCAAATATTTGATTTTATAAAGATAAAGAAATAAATATACAGTGTCGATGTTGTCATGTAAATATGGAATAATCAAGAATTTACAGATAATTTAGCAGTGAAACCAACGATGGATGTCGCCAAAATGGCCTTGCCAAACGCAATATTAGCGCATATATTAATATTGACGTGATTATATGGTTTAGATATCATGATTATAGTCAACAAATTACTAAGTTTCTGTGTTTTAATAGATTAACTGCTTAAAGCGTAGCCACGTTTACGTTTCTAAATCTAAATGCCTTAAATCCTGGTATTAAATCTAAATCTCGCCTAAATTGGCAAATAAATCTAAACTTTAAGGATTAAAATTATTCTTTAGTTTGTTGTTTTTCTCGAATAATTGATTTAACTTTGCAAATATAAATAGACAAGGCATTAATACCCCAAAAATTACTTGTGTGATGGAAAACGAGAATCTGAAAGATAGAATTAAGGAGATAATGGACAACAAGCACATGAACAATAAAGTGTTTGCAACCGAGACTGGCATCAACGAAGGGACGCTGAGTTTGCTTCTTCGAGGTAAGACTCAACCTACCCTCAAGCATTATGAGGCCATCCATACGCGTTTTCCTGATATTGCCATGGAGTGGCTCTTTGATGGAAAGGGTCCAATGTATCAAAATCAAGGGCTTCCCAAATCTGGTGCCGATGTTTCCACAAGCAGTGTGCAAGCCCCCGGAGCAGCTACATCACCCTTGTCCGGGGATGCGTCATCTTTGGGAAGCTCAGTCCGCGGCGTGGCAGGACATACAGCTTCACCCTCTACCCTCTTCGACCAAAGCGGTTATAACGCTGGCTCTGGTAATATGAATAATGAAAAAAACGTGGTCAAAATATATAACAATCGTCAGCGGAAAATAACCGAGATAAGGGTGTTTTTTGATGACCAGACATGGGAGTCTTTTGTGCCAAAAAAGTAATATTTCCGTGCGACAATACTTTTATGACATTAACATTTAGGACTGGATTCCAAGTGAGGGATTCAGTCCTTTTCGTTACTTGCGTTTTGCGGGCATGCTTAAATGACATTGTTCTTCTGTTGTATACAAATTAAGACTTTTGGAGTTATCGTATACTTTTAAGTGCCCTTCCTATGCGCATCCTTCATGTTTTTCTGGAGGCCTGTCGTTGCGTTTTGCATGAGCCGGTCTTGTGCCTGCCCGCAAAAAATGGTTCTTTCGGAATTTGGAGTGAAGGCATACCCCCTACAGTAGCGCTTTGCGGGGGTGGGTAGTGATGGTTAGGCCCCGTCCGCAGCCAACGCGTACACATTGGCAAATACGAGTCATTGGGCCATTCGGGTTGCTGACGGCCACACAGACCGGCCCCAGCAAAGCACCAAATGTACACCGATTAATTCGGATGAAAACGTTTTACAAAAGGTCGTCTGAGAATCGATTTTTTCCAGCCGAGCTGTCTCTTGGTCGGAAATGACGCGATTACGGGCTATTTTGATAAAATATTGATTATCAAAGGTTTGTGGTTTCTGCGATTTTTTGGCGTTGCCAATTCAGTAAAATCGCGTCGGCTTTACGGCGTAAAGGCAACGGCCCTACGCCGTGGAAGCACCGTCTCTACGCCGTGGAAGCATCGGCTCTACGCCGTAAAGCCGACGCGATCACGCCGTGAAGGCAATCTTTTTGGGCCAAAAACCGACTGTGGTCACTGCCAAAGGGCAGACACAAGCCGTTTTCCCACTCTGAAAGCACCAGTTTTCATGTGCTGATTTTTGGCAATAATAATTTACAAGCCAACGTGCGTTCATGGTGTCTGTCATGGATGATAGCATCAAAGCCACGGTTGCATCACTACACATTCCCGAAGAGCATTAATAATATTTTTCCCTTCCTTTCTTGGCATGTACGGATAAAACAATTATCTTTGTGGTTGTAAAGTTTAACCTTATATATATAAGATGAGGTAGTCGTGTTGACCCTCGCTAATTTACAACCATGAAAAAACATTGTTTAGACCTTCGCGTTGTATCAGCGACGCATCTTTCTGACCATCATGTCTTGTTGAAGTTGACCCATGACAATGCTCTCCCTGACATGATTCCAGGTCAGTTTGTGGAAGTTCGCGTAGATAATTCTCCAAGCACATTCCTCCGTCGCCCAATCTCAATCAATTATGTGGATCATGAGCGCAATGAATTGTGGTTGCTTGTCGCTGGCATTGGCGATGGTACTCGTCGTCTATGTAAGCTGCGTGAGGGCGACATTGTTAATTGCCTATTGCCTCTTGGCAATGGTTTCAGCCAACTTTCCAATAAGAAAGTGTTGCTTGTGGGTGGCGGTGTAGGTGTCGCCCCTCTCCTATGGCAAGGCTGCAAGTTGAAACAAGATGGCTCCGAGCCTTCTTTCCTTTTAGGAGCCAGGTCAGCCAAGGATTTGCTTGAGTTGGATCTTTTCAAGAAGATAGGTAATGTTTACGTCACCACGGAAGACGAGTCGGAGGGAGAGAAGGGCTTTGTCACCAACCATTCCGTTTTGCAGCGCGAGAAGTTTGATGCCATCCAGACGTGTGGACCAAAGCCAATGATGAAGGCTGTGGCAAGGTATGCCAAGGCCAATGGCATTAGTTGTGAAGCCTCTCTTGAGAACATGATGGCTTGTGGCTTGGGAGCGTGCTTGTGTTGTGTCGAGAAGACCGTGGAAGGCAATCTCAGGGTGTGTCAAGACGGGCCTGTGTTCAACGGCAACAAGCTATTGTGGTGAAGTCGATAATGCTAAAATGTAAAAATATATTACTCAATATGGTAGACTTAAATGTAAAGATAAATAATTTTTCGCTTCGCAACCCAATTTTGACTGCAAGTGGCACTTTTGGCTATGGTTTGGAGTTTCAAGACCTGGTGCCATTAGAGGAGTTGGGCGGTATTATAGTAAAGGGTACAACCCTTGAAAAACGTGAGGGAAATGATTATCCACGTATGGCAGAAACGGCTTCCGGCATGCTGAATTGTGTAGGTTTGCAAAACAAGGGAGTGGATTATTTCTGTGAAAACATATACCCGAAACTGAAAGACATTGACACGAATTTCATCGTCAACGTGAGTGGAAACTCACCCGAAAACTATGCTGAATGCGCTGCCAGAATTGACACATTAGACAAGATTCCCGCTATCGAATTGAACATATCCTGCCCCAATGTCAAGGATGGAGGCATGGCTTTTGGCGTGACATGCGAGGGTGCCGCGAGCGTCGTCAGAGCGGTCAGGAAATCATATCACAAAACACTTATTGTGAAACTTTCGCCCAATGTTACCAACATCTCAGACATAGCCCGCGCATGTGAGGCCGAGGGCGCCGATGCCGTTTCGCTCATCAACACCCTCATGGGAATGGCGATAGACATTGAGCATCGTTGCCCCAAGCTGTCTATCGGCACTGGCGGTCTCAGTGGCCCGGCGGTGAAACCAGTTGCGGTTCGGATGGTACACGATGTCTATAAGGCTGTCAAGATTCCCGTGATAGGCCTTGGTGGCATAATGACCGCGGAGGATGCCATAGAGTTCTTCATGGCAGGAGCTACGGCAGTAGAGATTGGTACCGCCAACTTCATTGACCCAACCGTCACATTGAAAATCAAGAACGGCATTGCCTCTTGGTTGGAGCGACACGGTTGCAAGAGCGTCTTGGATATAGTTGGCGTAGTATAATATAATAATGTACGAGGATAGCTTTTATACAGACGAGGACTTAGACTTTTCCCAGGCGGAAGATAATGACGATTTGCCCGATGGTCTTGACAGCATTCACAGTTGGGACTACTTCGCTCCAGAAGAGACGGAGAGGCGTGATTTCTCTTCCGATACTTTTGTGAGTGATGCCAACGTAAGCGAACCATTGCGTTCATTACTGCGGATGATACGCCAACAACCATGGCAAATCACGGCCGCGAAAGCGTTTTATGAACAGGCTTTGTTCATGGCCGACTACGAGGAAGACGCTCCCATCGTTGGCTTCATGAGCTATTTCCCGTCCTTTCGCGACATGTCAGTTTCACAGTTGCGGAGCTATTTCGCCATTCGCCGTCAACTTCGTTTGGGCAAGTTTCCCGACGTGTCATTGAGCTATATCTTCGTTTATGTATATGAGACCTTGATGAAAGTCGGGCTCAACACGGCCGAAGAGGGATACGAGATATTGAGCGAGATTAACGAGGCATACCGCAAGAGCGAGCCCAAGTTGAGCAAATACCTCACGCCATGGCTTCGCGATTATGTGGTTTACAATAACCTCTCATGTCATTTCCCAGAGGTCTTCAAGGCCGAGCGCGAGCAAGACGGCATAGCAGCTCTTCTATCCTCTTGCGACACCGCCGATGAGCAAAAGCTGTTCTCCACGTTTTGCGACCTTGGCAAATACGACCCACGCAAGGGTGCTCTCTTCGCGAAAGAGCCGTCTCGCCTTGTCAGTTGCACGGTAGCGGTCTTGCGGCAGCTCGTCCCTGTCTTGGAGAAGACCCTCCATCACCGCATAGCGACACTTTTCGCCGGGAAACGCGTCAAGCGTTCAACAACCATGTTCTCCAATGCGTTGTTCTACGACCCTTCACCTGTCAGGAATGTCGAGATAGAAGTCTCACCGCTCCATCGTTATTTTTGCCGAGGCGGACTGTGGACGCGCGACGAATACGTTGGCGGCGACAAGTCATTTGCCAAGCTCGTAGGCGCGATTCTCCGTGAGGTTGACAGCCAACTTCGAGAGACTCTCGGCGTAAAGCCGCGCCTTAAGCCATCGCTTGTAATCCTGCCATATCGTGATCAGATACATGTCGTGGTCAAGGCATGGCTTGCCGAGGATAAGCGTAGGCTTGCCGAGGAAGAGGCTGAGAGGCGAAGGGTGTCCATCAACTATGGGATGCTTGGACGTATCAGGGATGATGCAGATGTCATCAAAGACAAGTTGCTCGACGGTGCGCCAACAGAGGAAGACTCCGCTCCCATTGAGCCGACACCTAATGTTGAGCCGATGTCGGTCGTGAGTATCCCAAGCCAACCAAGCCATGACGAAGAAAGCCGTGAGCGGGCGTTTCTTAAGCTCATGCTCACCGGTGGCGACTGGCGTCAGTATCTTCGCTCCATCCATGTGCCAGAGGGCGTGATGGTCGAGAACGTCAACAATGAGATGATGGACAAGATAGGCGACATTGTCATCGAGGACAATGGCGATGGCATTCAGCTCATTGAGGACTATCGTGAAGAAATAGAAAGAATAATATATAATAATGTGTAAATCGAATATCAAGATACCGCGGCGCATAGCCCAAAGTGTCATCAACTCGCTCAAAGGTGGCGTGGTGCCGCGCATAGGCTTGCCTTTCGTCACCGTGGGACGGCGCAAGGAGATAGAGGCTTTGCTCCACGATGTCGACATAGTAGGCGAGGGTGGTGCTTCCTTCCGTTTCATAGTAGGAAAGTATGGAAGCGGCAAGTCGTTTCTCCTCCAGACCATCCGCAACTATGTCATGGATCGCCGCTTCGTTGTCGTGGACGCTGACCTGTCGCCGGAACGCCGTCTCCATGGCAACCAAGGGCAAGGCCTTGCCACCTATCGTGAACTCATAAGAAACCTTAGCGTCAAGTCGAAGCCAGAGGGTGGAGCCCTCGCCATGGTTCTCGACCGGTGGATCAGTTCCGTGCAGACCGCTACCGCCGAAACGTCAGGCGTAAGTCTGGACGATTCGCGTTTTGCCCAGCTCGTGGAACAGCGCATCATGGCCATAGTGCATCAGATGCATGATCTTGTGCATGGTTTCGACTTCGCGCGGTTGCTGACCCTTTATTATCGGGCCTTCACCGAAGGCGACGACGAGCTAAAAGGCAAGGTGCTGAAATGGTTTCGTGGCGAGTATGCCACCAAGACAGAGGCACGCCAAGAGCTCGGTGTCTCGGTGATCATTTCCGACGACGACTGGTACGACTATCTTAAGCTCTTGGCCTTCTTCTTTCGTCAGGCAGGCTATCAGGGACTTCTGGTTTTCATCGACGAGCTTGTCAATGTCTACAAGATACCCAACGCCATTTCCCGACAATATAATTATGAGAAGATTCTCACGATGTATAACGACGCGCTTCAAGGCAAGGCACAGTATATAGGCACCATCATGAGTGGCACGCCCCAGTGTGTCGAAGACCGTCATCGTGGCATATACAGCTATGAGGCGTTGCGCTCGCGTCTTTCCGAGGGCAAGTTCGTGGCCCAGGGGCATCAAGACTATCTTGGCCCCGTGCTTCGATTGCAGCCACTCTCAAACGAGGAGATGTTCGTGCTTGCAGAGAAACTTGCCGACATCCACGCCTCTCTTTATGGCTATGAGCGAACGCTGACCGATGCCGACCTCACCACCTTCATACAAGTAGAGTATGGCCGTATCGGAGCCAGCGACAATATCACACCACGTGAGGTCATACGCGATTTCATAGAGTTGCTCGACATCATCATGCAAAACCCAGGCAGCAATGTTCAAGAGCTTCTCCAAAGCGAGGCTTTTAGCTATGCCAAGCCAGACGGCGAGGAGAAGAAAGACAATGTCGATGGACAGTTTGCCGAGTTTACTTTATAAGTCATGAACGTCTTTTCCCGTTATTCCCCCGCAATCCAGCGTTATATCTATTCCGAGGGGTGGAGCAAGCTCCGTGCTATCCAGGCCGCAGCGGGAGATGCCATCTTCAATTCCGATGCCAATGTCTTGCTTTCCGCGTCCACGGCGTCGGGCAAGACGGAGGCGGCGTTTTTCCCCATCATCACGCTCTTGCAGGAGAATCCGTCCGCCACGGTGGGCTGTCTATACATCGCGCCTCTCAAGGCCCTTATCAACGACCAGTTCACTCGTCTCAACGACATCTGTCGCGAGTGCGACATCGACGTGTGGCATTGGCATGGTGACGTGTCGCAGGAACAGAAGAAGAAACTCTTGCGCCGGCCAACGGGCATACTACAGATTACGCCAGAGAGCCTTGAGGCCATGCTCTTGCATCGTCATTCGCAAATACCTTCACTCTTCAGCGACCTTCGTTTTGTGGTCATCGATGAGATTCATTCCTTCCTTCGAGGCGACCGTGGTGGTCAGATGCTCTGCCTTCTCGAGCGGCTCTCGCGCATGGCGGGCGTCAACCCTCGCCGCGTCGGACTGTCGGCAACCATTGGCGAGCCATCCATCGTGGGTGGTTTGCTTTCTGCTGGCACTGGCAGGGGAACTATCATACCCAAGATTCAGTCGCAAGGCGCCAAGTGGAGAATATCCGTGGCGCATTTCTCCTTGTCGCCAAGTGGTTGTCAGGGCGACACCCCAAAAGCCATGCTTGCTGACAATCCATCATCCACCATTACGGGTAGTGTAAAAAGAGATTATGCAGATGCTGAGCAGCATCTGCACGATCCTTTCCAGAGCGACGTGGAGCCTTCGCGTTCTTCCCAGGCCAAGCGCGAGATGAAGGGGGGAAGCCCATTCGTGAGACCTTGGAAAGACGAGGGTAAAAAAAATGATGGGCAGACTGTCAGTGAAGCCTTTGATCCTTCCATTAAATACATACTTGACAACACCCGCGGTCATCGTTGTCTTATCTTTTCCAATTCGCGCGAGGAGTGCGAGGTGGTGTGCTCCACTCTTCGCATGTATTGTGAGGCGCTGCATGAGCCTGACCGTTTTCTCATACACCATGGCAATCTCTCGGTGAGCTATCGCGAGAGTGCCGAGGCCGAAATCAAGCGCGAGGATTCTCTCATGACTGTCTGCACCACGTCAACCCTCGAACTTGGCATCGATATTGGCCGGCTGGAGCGTGCGTTCCAGATAGACGCGCCATTCACGGTCAGTTCCTTTCTCCAGCGCATGGGGCGCACGGGTCGCCGTGGCGCGCCTTCGGAGATGTGGTTTGTCATAAGGGAGGAGAGGGCTGAACCCCGGGCCATGATGCCGCAAACCATACCTTGGAAATTGTTGCAGGCCATAGCGCTTATCGAACTTTACGTCAAGGAGCGATGGGTGGAGCCGCCTCGTGTTGGCCGCTTGCCCTATTCGCTGCTCTACCATCAAACCATGGCGACGCTCGCTTCTGGTGGTGAAATGTCACCTGCAGAGCTGGCAGGACGTGTGCTCTCGTTGAGCTATTTCCGCAACATCAGCCAGGACGACTACCGTGTGCTTCTTCGTCACCTGCTCAAGATAGACCACATTGAGACCACTGAGCGTGGTGGACTTATCGTGGGAATAAGGGGTGAAAGGGTAGTCAACAACTTCAAGTTCTATGCCGTCTTCCAGGAGAATGAGGAGTACAAGGTGCGTTGCGAGTCAAAGGAGATTGGAACCATCGTCAAGCCGCCACCAGTGCAAGACAAAATTGCCATTGCTGGCAGGGTATGGGTCGTGGAAGAGGTGGACCGTAGCCGCCATATTGTCTATTGCCATCCCGTGAAAGGCATCGTGCCGGCATATTTCGGAGATGAGCCTGGCGACATCCATACCAAGATTCTGGAGAAGATGCACAATATCCTCGCCACTCCTTTTTCTGGCGAAGACTATACTTATCTTTTGCCCCATGCTCGTTTTCGTCTCTCGCAAGCCATCGACACGGCACGCAAGTCGGGACTCGGCTTGCAATGGCTGTTGCCTCTTGGCGGCAATATGTATGCCTTTTTCCCATGGCTTGGCAGTTACGCTTTCCTTGCCATGGAGCGTTTCATCCGCATCAGGTGTGGCATGCGGTTGGGCCTAAAAGGGTTCAACTCGGCGCGGCCTTATTACATGCAGTTCACCCTTGGCGTGTCAGCTCCCGATTTCTTCAAGGTTCTCGCTGAGGAGATAGCCAAGCCGCTTGACCCGATGGAGTTGTTATACCCAAAGGAGACACCGGTGTTCGACAAGTATGATGACATCTTGCCAGTGGAGCTAACTCGCAAGGGGTTCGCCTATGGCGTGCTCGACGTGGGCAAAATGGTGGAGCGCGTGCGCCAGATGTGTGGCATGGAGGCTGTCCATGGAAAAATCACGAACTGATGTCTTAGAGTTTTGCAATTAATAACACAAACACATTATTATGAATATAGTTGTTTCAAGTGAGATAGAGTCGGTGTGCCCACGGTTTGTGGGCGCATGCGTTGAGGCTCAAGTTGTCAATAGCGAGTATTGCCAGCCGTTGTGGGATGAGATAAACGCCTTGGGCGAACGTTATCGCCAGACGCTCACCACGGCTACGCTTAAAGAACTGTCGGGCATAGCTGCCACCAGGCGGGTGTATCGTGCCTGCGGCAAGGATCCATCGCGTTATCGCCCTGCTTCCGAGGCTCTCATCCGTCGCCAGCTCACGGGCAAGGAGCTTTACCAGATAGACACGCTTGTCGATTTGGTGAATCTCGCGAGCATAGCTTTCGGGTATAGCATCGGTGGTTTCGATGCCGACAAGTTCGAGGGCGACACCTTGACGCTTGGCATCGGGCATGAGGGCGAGCCTTACGAGGGAATAGGGAGAGGCATGATAAACATCGCTGGACTACCGGTCTACCGCGACAGCAAGGGTGGGGTAGGCACGCCTACGTCGGACAACGAACGCACGAAGATAACCCTTCATACGACCCATCTCGTGGTGCTTATCAATGGCTATGATGGCAACGAGGCGCAGGTGAGGGCAAACGCGGAGTATATTCAGGAGTTGATAAAGAAATATTGCGACAGCGATGGTGGCAGTTTTTTCTTGTATCATTAATGGGCGGATGGGTTATTGTCTCAAATAGATTTCGTAAATTTGCACCGATAATGAGTCGACCATGTATTTGGCCGACGATAAACTTCATCAACAATAACACTGCAGAATGATAATAGGAATAGACGTTGGCATAAGCACGACAAAGATAGTAGGCATAACCAGTGACGAGGGCGTGGTTTCGCCAATCCGCATACGCGCCACGGATCCCGTGACCTCCCTATACGGCGCGTTTGGTAAATACCTATACGACAACCAGATTGCCTTGTCCGACATTGAACGTGTGATGATTACCGGTGTCGGTGCCGCTTATGTCAATTCTCCCATTTATGGCTTGCCAACCGACAAGGCCGAGGAGTTTATAGCCGATGGCTTAGGGGCGCGCTACGAGACAGGCCTTGACCGCATGATTGTGGTGTCCATGGGCACGGGCACGAGCCTCGTGCAGTGCGACCATCAAGGCATCCGCCATATAGGGGGCATCGGGCTTGGGGGCGGTACGCTGGCGGGGCTTAGCCGCGTCATACTGAAGACCGACGACATGAAGCAAATCATATCGCTTGCCATGCAAGGCGAGATTTCCAACATCGACTTGCAGATTGGCGACATATCGCCCAACCCCTTGCCTGGCCTGCCAAAGCATGCCACGGCATCGCTGTTTGGCAAGGCGAAGAGCAATGCTTCGCGCGAGGACAT
>ERZ808270.1072-NODE-1072-length-12914-cov-49.361381_pt1 | contig 12914 bp, 13 predicted proteins | sample MGYA00521082_ERZ808270 | MGnify/ENA primary metagenome ERZ808270 (study PRJEB31516, sample SAMN03275594) | gut metagenome | biome: mammalia-associated habitat; material: feces | host: Papio cynocephalus | place: Kenya | collected 2012-07-27 ...
AACCTTTGCTGAACTTGAAATCTTATTTTGGGTGACGCAACGCCGAAGTCAGGAGTAAATGAATAAAAGTTATGGCAGAAAATAATAATATACCGCAGTTCGTGAATAGCGACTCTTTTATGGCAGACAAAAACTATGTAAAGTGGTTATCTGATTTGAAGAAGCGTTTCCGTACGATACAGCTTAGAGCTGCAGTCAAGGTGAATACTGAGATGCTCAAATTCTATTGGAGTTTGGGTGAGGACATTTGCGAGAAGCAGAAACAATATAAGTGGGGTGCTAAGATTATTAACAGGCTTAGCCTTGATATGCGTTCGGAATTTCCTCAGAGTGAGGGCTTTTCTAGAACTAACTTGTATGATATCAAAAGGTGGTTTGCATTCTATTCTCGCCAAATTGAATTTGTCCACCAAGCTGGTGGACAATTACAGAAAGTGGATAATGCCAAGACATTAATCCCTGAGATATTGCTTTGTGTGCCTTGGAGACACCAAACTGTTATAGTTTCCAAATGTGCCACTATAAATGCAGCTCTATTCTATCTCAACAAGGTAGTTGAGGGCAACATGAGTCGTACTGAGTTGGAGAATGTTGTTAAGGCTCAACTATATGAGCATACAGGCAAGGCTTTGAATAACTTTGATGTTACATTACCACGCCCCCAAAATGCATTGGCAACAGAGATAATAAAAGATCCATACAAATTGGATTTCTTCTCTTTGCCAAGCAAGTTTAGCGAAATGGACTTGGAGAATAAGTTGGCCACTAACATTACTCGTTTCCTTTTGGAACTAGGCAAAGGTTTTGCATATGTAGGTCGACAAATGGAACTTGACACGCCAAGTGGTAAATCTTATTTCCCTGATATGGTTTTCTATCATACTCGGCTGAAATGCTATATAGTGGTAGAACTGAAAATAGTGGACTTTATGCCAGAGTTCATCGGTAAACTGAATTTCTATGTTTCGGCTGCTGACGAGTTACTAAAAGGTGAGGGAGACAACCCAAGTATTGGTATTCTTCTTTGCAAGGACAAAGATTCCTCTGTTGTAGAATGGTCTTTGCGTGGCATTATTACTCCTTTGGGGGTAGCAAGTTATCAGCTGCAAGAGGTCTATGAACGGACATTGCTTGAAATCAAGCAGGAGGCCTCTGAGGAAAAAGAATAATAGGTACATAAAAGAAATGGAAAACTTAGAGAAAGATTGCTTTAGAATAGAACGAATAGACAGCCTTACAGATACATTGAAAGGAGAACTGATAAAGTTTTGGGAGAAATCCGTAAGGAGTTCCCATCATTTTCTATCGGAAGAAAACTTGATGTATTATCGTTCACGTATAATGGACACTTATTTCCAAGCGGTAGAGCTGTATGTCATCCGAAAAACTCATATCGTGGCATTTATGGGATTGAGCAACGATATGATAGAGATGCTATTCGTGCTGCCTATGGAAAAAGGCAAGGGTTATGGAACAGCCTTGCTCAATTATGCTTTCGAGGAAAAGCATATTCGCAAGATAGATGTAAACGAAGAGAATGCTGAGGCTTATCGCTTTTATCTGAGACGTGGGTATCAAGTTATCGGGCGAGATGATATGGATGCCGACGGCAAACCTTATCCTATAGCTCATTTGGAACGATATAATTGAAAGATCATAGTTTAATCAGCCTTGATAAAGGATGAAAGATAGTGGTCGACATCAAGGTAGCCATAAAATAATCGCCAATACAAGATGAGCGTCTACACTCATAATTTGTATTGGCGTTAGTTTTGTTAGCAAAACTTGTTGTTATTTGTTTACAACTTATTGTATTCCTCGTCCGATACAGGTTCCAACCATTCGTTAGGCTCAGAGCCTGGCTTCGAGTTCTCTACTGCCACATGGGTGGCGATGTGCTGGAACCAACTGTCCTTCTGGGCACCATGCCAATGCTTCACTCCCTCTGGAATGTCGATGACATCACCAGGGTTGAGGGAGATGGCAGGCTTTCCCCATTCCTGATACCATCCCTTGCCGGATACACAGATGAGAATTTGGCGAGCACCATGGTGGATGTGCCAGTTGTTGCGGCATCCTGGCTCGAAGGTGACATTAGACATCGGGAGAACGGTCTTTTCGCCTTCTTTCAAGTTCTTGGGGGCAATACTTGCCAAATGACTGTCGCCTACGAAGAACTTAGCGTAGGCTGTATTCGGATTGCCCTTAGGCCAAGCTCCTGCTGTGGCATCGGCAGCATTATCGCACTGGGAGAGTCCTTTCTCGCTCAAGTATTTCATCAGTTCATCTATTTGCTCCTGGGTGTTGCCCATGTTGACTGCACCCCTTTGATGGGCGGCAAGTTGTGGGGCGATGCCCTTGATGGAAGTCAAGGCTGCTACGGTTACAATCTCACGGTCGCTGGCAGAGAGCTGGTCGCCAGCAAAGATGTCGCCGAAGAGGTGAGCCTTCAAGTAATAATCATCCTGTGGGCAGAAGTCATAGTTGAATGGCTTGCCGCTCAACTTAGTCTGTGTCTCAGTACCCATCTTGAGAGCCAACTTGGCATCGTCCCAAGCCTTCGGACGTTTCCATTCCTTGCCTTCGTCATCCTTCTTGCCCTCAGCCTTGCGGGCATCGAGTACCTTGGATAAGGTTCCCAAGGCATTGAGCGAACGAGGGAAACCTGTGTAAGCATAGAGCTGGGAGAAAGCCTCCTTGATTTCATTGATAGTTACTCCGCCATCGAGAGCTTCATGGATGGCTGGTGCCAGACGGTCGAGGTCGCCTTGGGCTTCGAGACTTGCCAAGGTGGCGAGGTGCAACTGGCGCTCTGACAGCTTATTGGCTGCCATGGATTCATTGATTGTTGCCATAAATATTACCAAAATAATTAATAGTTTCTTCATCTCGTTGTCTATTACATATAATAAAATGTGTATCCGAATGTTTCGGAAAGCTGAATTTCTTATGCTAAGATAATGCAAAGATACGCCTTTCCTTCCAAACATCGCATAACCATATTACGGATATTTTTACCATTATTTTTGATTTTGGGGGAAGAATGTAAAAGAAAAAGTATAACTTTGCATCGAAAACTTGCATTTTTCTTTCCGTTAAGGGTTAGGAAATCGAAAGGCTGATTGTAATATGGGCAGAACAAGAAAGTCGGAAGGGTATCACCGATGATGCTCTCCAGGCAGTATCAAACAAAAAGTACAAGCAATGCAAATGAACAAGGAAACGATAGAACAGCTCTTCCGTCGGCATTATCTCAGGATGTACCAACTGGCCAGGGTACTCCTGAAGGATGATGCGGCGAGCAAGGATGTGGTGAGCGATGTCTTCGCCGATGTGCTCGATGGGAAGATTCGTCTTCGCATCGATGGCAAGGTGTCGGATGAAAACGACTCTCTGCGTTCCGATAGCATAGGGAGCTATCTATTGGTTGTGTGCGCAACAAATGTCTCAACTTGTTGAGTCGTCAGAAGATGAAAGACCGAGTGCATCATCTGTTGAAAGCCGATGCCTCGCCCAGCATCGCTCCTGCTGAATCTGTGGCTGCTGTCATGGAAAAGGAGGAGAGAAAGATGGAGGCAATACATGCCTATATGGACGATGAACTCACTCCCCAGACGAGCAAGGTGCTCAAACTTAGGTTTCATCAGAAGATGACTTACAAGGAGATTGCCACGGAGTTGGGTATCAGCGAAGTGGCGGTGTATAAGCATTTGGCGCAAGGCATCAAGAAAATAAAGCAACAATTTAACCCTTAGGCGATAATACTTTTATCTAATATAACCCTTCATGGAATGGAATTGTTGTATTGTATTTAACCCTTAATGGAAAGAAATTATGGACAAGTTTGAAAAGATATTGGATATGATCGACCATCAGGAGACGTATTCTGATGAGGAGATTCGTGTGCTATTGCAGGATGAGGAATGTCGAAAGCTCTATCAGACGATGCAAGAAGTGGATTCGGCACTTGTTAAGCAAGAAACGCCTGTGATAGATATTGACAAGGAGTGGGAAAAGTTTGAGAATGATCATTCTGACGAACTCAATGGAAGGAACGATGACAAGAACAACGGTCAGAAGATTGACAAGAATAATGGCAGCTGGGCTTCTTGGCGCAAGGTAGCAGCTTCGGTCGCAGGCTTCGTCTTGATTTCGGGCATCGCCTTTGCGGCAATCCATACTTATATTAAGCGCAGTCAAGAGCCGATGCCAATAGCTAAAGGCTCTCATACGGAAGTAGTAGTTGAGGACTCAACGAAACAAGATGCTGTCAAGGATTCCTTGATACAGGTAAAGGCAGAGAAACCTGCCATCCACAAGACTTTCGAGAATGTATCTTTCGACAAGATGATGACGGAAATCGCCTCTTATTATGATATGCAAGTGAAGTTTGATAATGCAGAGGCTAAGAACCTTCGCCTCTACTACGAGTGGGATAGCCATTCAAGCATCGAGAGCATCGTCAAGGAACTCAACCAGTTCGAAAATGTCAACATCGAAATGGTGGGACAAACTCTCGTTGTCAAGTAAAAGTTAGTCCTATATAATCCTATATATAATAAGGTGTAGTATTCTGTTTCTGTAAAAGCATATTATTATGATGAGAAGATTCATAACAACTATATTCTTGCTGTGTGCCATAGTAGCCACGATGAGTGCCCAGCATATCACTCGCAATTACCACGACCGCAGTATGTCGGATGTCCTCATCGACCTCGACAAGGCTTCGGCTCGTTATAAGGTTAGTTTCATCTACAATGAGTTGGAGGACTTCACGGGTACCCAGAGCATCAATACGAATAACATTCCCGATGCCATCCGCAAGGTAATCAGTTATTATCCGATGCAGATGACGGTGGGCGATAGTCTGATAACCGTGGAGTGCATCCGCAAGAGCAATCGCAAGTTGATAGGTCGCTTGATAGACAATCGCAACCTGCCAGTGGAGTTCGCTAACATCCAGTTGCTCAATCCGCAGGATTCCTCCTTCATCTGCGGTGGTGTGAGCAATGCCAATGGTGACTTCGTGATACCTTGTGAGCGAAGACAAGCCATCATGAAGGGAAATCTCCGTACTGATCACGGCGACCATGCCACCTATACCTTCAATGAGGAGCAAATCAAGAATGCTCGTCATTCGCAAGACCTCATCGCCAATATTCCGGGTATCGTCACCGACCCTGTGACTGGCAAGACCAAGAGTATCGTCAACAAGAAGCTAAAGGTGCTCATCAACAATGTGGCAATGACGAGCGACAATGACCTCAAGTCGATAGCCGCCGACAAAATCAAGAAGGTGGAATATTACGATGCACCTCCTTCTCGTTATGGCGATTGCGACATCTTGGTGAACATCATCACCAAACCGCTCGATACGGGTTATGCTGTAGGTTTCGATGCCAAGACCGCCTTCACCACAGGCTTTGTGAATGGCAATGCTTATTATAAGTACAATAAGGGGTACAGTCAGTTCTTCGTGGATTACAATATCGAGATGCGCAATTATCACGACTGCATCGGTGAGGATCACTATTCGTTTATGATGGACGGTAGATTGGCAGATTACCTCTATAGCTACAAGAAACATTTCGGTTATACCAACAATACGATGAACCTGAAGTATGCTTACAGCAAACCAGAGGACATTACCTTCCAGGTAACGGCAACGCCTAACTATCTGCATACATTCTATCGTGGCAATATGAGCATACAGGCGCAAAACAACCCAGCATGGAAAGACGGAAAGGGACATAATGATAATTATACGAATACCTTCGGCCCTTCGCTTGACTTGTATCTGAGCAAGACGCTTCCGCATAAGCAACAGCTCGATGTGGATGTGGTGGGAACTTTCTATCACAATGACCAACAGGACTTGAACCAGCAGTGGGCAGTGGAGGATAATACTCCAGGAACATCTAATCTTTCTACAGAGGATGGCAAGAACGACTTGGTGGATGACAAGATGCAGTCGAAGAACAACAGTTATTCGCTCATTACTGAGGTGAACTATACCAAGGGATGGAAGAAGGGTGAGCTGAACGTAGGTTGGAACAACTGGATGAAGTGGTCTGACTATACCATCCGCAATGTTCTCTCTGGTTATCAACCATACGATAATTCCTCTCGTTTCACAGTGCAAACCGTCTATGCCGAGTATCAGAATACTTGGGGAAAACTCAATTATCGCATTGGTGCTGAGGGCGTTTGGAGAGAGCAAAAGTATGAGGATATCAAGAAGACGAACTCGTATGTCCGTCCGAAACTTCTCCTTACATACCCTATCAAGAATGGTTCCATCCAGTTACAAACTTCCAATGGTGTGAACTATCCTCCGATTTCCGACCTCAACGAGAATACCACCATCATCATCCCTGGAGTGGTGAAGCAGGGAAATCCTAACTTGACCTCCAACAATGAGTATGGTGCTTTCTTGCGAATCAACCAGTATCATTCATGGATACAGGGTCAATTGGCTTTCTTCGGGGTCTATACCGACAGTCCGATGAGCGTCTATTACGAGTGGCGCACGATACAGGATAAGAAGTACTTGGTGCAGACCTACGAGAACTCCAATTATCAGTGGTGGTATGGCATGGGTTACGCCATCAATATCAAGCCTTTCAAGAGCGAGATACTCAACATCGGCTTGTATGGTTCTTTCGAAAGATATTCCACGAGCAGTGGAATCATTGGCAAGCACAACCAGTGGCGTATCCCTTTGCAGTATCAGATACGTTTCAAAAAGGGCAATTTCGGAGCGGAGTATATGGGCAATATCACGGCAAAGACTCCTCAGGGACCTTATAATCGTTGGGATGAGAGTTGCAGCATACTCACAGCTTATTATCAGTTGGGCAGATGGCGCATCACCGCCCTGTGCTATTGGCTCTTCTGCGATGCCAAGTACAAGTTTGAGACCATCGACAACCCAATGCTTTCTCGAAAGGAGTGGCACACCATCAAGGACAACAATCGCATGATAAGCCTTGGTGTGAGCTGGAACCTATTCTCGGGCAAGAAGAAAGATATTCAGAAACGATTGAACAACCGAGACAGCGATTCGGGAGCGTTCAAGTAAAAATAACTTGAAGTTCCCCCTTATGTCTTCGATATTTCAGTAACATGATACGCTTTTAATTAAAATATGCACGAAATCCAACTTTTTCTCACTTTTTTCTTGAGAAAAGGTTGGATTTCGTGCAAAGATTCATCTTGACACATTGATTACTTGATGTAAATGTTATTTCTAAATAACAAAAAATAGATAAAAGTGTTATTTGAAAATAACATTTTTCGGTAAAAAGTGTTATTTTCGAATAACATTTTGTATCTTTGCACTCATATTGCTAAAGATAAACGAATATGGAAATAGATGACTTATATATCAATTCAGACCGCTTGGTGGCCAGTGTCAGCTTGGAATTCAAGCGCAGCCTCTATCATGAGATAAACTGGGAGAATCGCATGATATGTATCAAAGGTGCTCGTGGCGTGGGTAAAACTACCATGCTCAGGCAATATCTGAAGGAGAACTATCTGGCGGATCATAAGGCATTATATATAACGCTCGATGATTTTTGGTTTACCAATCATCACTTGATAGATGTTGCGGACTATCATTATCTGCATGGAGGCACTGTGCTCTTTGTGGATGAGGTACATCATTATCCTTTTTCTAGTTGGTCGATGGAACTCAAAAACATCTACGACCGTTACCCTGAGATGAAGGTGGTGTTTACGGGATCTTCTATGTTGCAGATGGACAACACCTTGGCAGACTTGTCTCGTCGTTGCGTATTCTATGATATGTATGGTATGTCGTTCAGAGAGTATTTGGATTATAATGGAATTGTAAAATTGTCTCGAATCTCTTTGGATGAATTGGTGACCAACCATGTGAAGCTAGCTCTTGATGTGACATCGCAGACCAAGGTGTTATCTCATTTTCAGGATTATCTACACTATGGTTATTATCCTTTTTATTCAGAAGTAACAAGCTCTTATGAGAAGATATTGCAGCAGATTGCAGCCAACATAATCGAGGTGGATATGCCGGCGGTGGAAAAGGTGGAGTATTCTACGGTGGTGAAGTTGAAGCGTCTCTTTGCTTTGATAGCGCAGATGGTACCTTTTTCAGTGAATCTTACCGAGTTGAGTAAGTCGGTAGAAAGTTGGTTAGCAGAATGTTGCTTTTGCTCAAAAAAGCAGCTTTGGTAAACTTGTTGTATAAGGGGAAGAATACAATGGGGCAACTGTCAAAGCCTGAAAAAGTATATCTAGAGAATCCTAATCTGATGTATGCCTTGACCCCTCGTGCCGATGTTGGAAATATCCGTGAGACCTTTTTTGCCAATCATCTGATGCGTACTCATGAAGTAACTTTCAGTGGTAATGGCGATTTCTTGGTGGATAGTCTCTATACTTTTGAAGTAGGAGGGAAGAACAAGAAGTTTGACCAAGTCAAGGATATTTCGAATAGCTATCTGGCTATAGATGATATTGAGACGGGATATGGCAATAAAATTCCTTTGTGGATGTTTGGATTGTTAGCGTAGTGGCGAGCGACAATATAAAGAAAACCTTAAATAATCTTATATCTTGCGCTTGATTGCTCGCTATCTGCTGGAAAAGAATTAATTTTGCAAACCGAAAAGGATTTATCCTTTTCTAATATATAATAAGGTATGAAACGTTCACTCAACATATTGATGGCTCTGATGCTCTCGCTCATGGTGGTTTACATGAGCGTGGGTACTACCGTCATGCACTGCCTTCGCTATGACAAGGTGATGGTGGGAGCTGTGCAGGATTGTTGTCTGAAGAAATGCCTAAGCTATGATTGTTGCAAGGATATGCACGGCGAGCAGTTGCGTAAGCATTGCATGGACGTGAAGCAGGTGAAATTGTCGCCTACGCTCTCTATTCAACAGCTTGACTTCGATGCTGCACCTGTCTTTGCGGGCATCGTACCATCCCTTTGGATGACGTTGCCTCGCCCTGTTTTTTGTAGCATCCAAAAGGCGAGATACTGGAACTTGAATGTTCCGCATTCGCCCCCGAGGGCTTATCTTGCCTTCCTTAACACGCTGATTATTTGATTTTTCCCTATTTGCATATAGGTTGCAAAAGTTTTTTAGTACTTTTGCAGCCAGAATCGTTGTATAGTTAAGTGAAGACGGGGATAGCAAATCCCCTAAAACAGAATGAAGAGTAGAATTTTCGTGCCTCTCTTCTTATAGGAAAAATGAAATAAAAAAACAATGAAGAAAACAATACCTGTAATAGGCATGGCATGCTCTGTGTGCTCTGCCAATGTAGAGCGTAAGCTCAATTCGCTCGAAGGCATCAATTCTGCTACGGTTTCCTTGGCAGGACGTACTGCCCTCGTCGATTACGACCCAGAGAAAATTACGCTCGAAGATATGAAGCGAGAGATTTCCAATGCAGGTTACGACCTCGTCATCGAGGAGGATAGAAGTGCCGATGAAATCAATCGTCGTGAGTTTGTCCTCTTGAAACGCAAGACCCTTCTGTCTTGGCTTTTCGCCATCCTCGTCATGGCGTTCTCGATGGGATGGATTTCGCTCGGTATGGAGTCGAACAGTGTGTCGGATGGCATGGATATGGGGCATCATACCAGTAGTTTTGCTAATCAGATATGCTTGATTCTCGCTTTAGCGAATATGATATACTGTGGTCGCCAGTTTTATGTTTCTGCTTGGAAGCAGCTCAGGCATCGCACGGCAAATATGGATTCGCTTGTGGCTTTGAGTACCCTTATCGCCTTCCTATTTAGCACTTTCAATACCTTCTTTGGAGATAGCGTTTGGACTCCGAGAGGCATCGAGTGGCATACTTACTTCGATGCATCGGTGATGATCATCACGTTCGTCTTGACAGGCAGATGTTTGGAAGAGAAGGCGAAGGATGGTACGGCAGCGAGCATCAAGCAGTTGATGGGATTGCAGCCGAAGACTGCCCGATTGGTTACCAATGAGAAATTGGAGAAGACGGAAACCGAATGTGCCGATGGCAAATCCAATGCTTTCAATGATTATAAGTTGGAGGAAGTACCTATCTCCACTATATCTTATGGCGACATCATCGAGGTGCGTGCTGGAGAGAAGATTCCTGTGGATGGTGTAGTGACTCAAGCCGAGAGCTTTATGACTGCCGATGCAGCCTACGTGGATGAGGCGATGATAACTGGTGAGCCTACTCCTGCTGCCAAGCGAGTAGGCGACGAAGTGCTGGCTGGCACGATTCCGAGCCAAGGCAAGTTGCGTATGAGAGCCAAGCAGATAGGTGAGAACACTGCCTTGGCGCATATCATCAAGATGGTGCAGGAGGCGCAAGGTTCGAAGGCTCCAGTACAGCGAGTGGTCGATAAGGCTGCGTTGGTCTTTGTGCCGGTGGTTGCAGCCATCGCTGTGATTACTTTCTTGGCTTGGTGGTTGATAGGTGGCAATGCTTATCTGCCTCAGGCGATATTGAGTGCCGTTTCCGTATTGGTGGTGGCTTGTCCATGCGCAATGGGTTTGGCTACTCCTACAGCCTTGATGGTAGGTATCGGCAAGGCGGCACAGAAGCAAATCCTCATCAAGGATGCTTCCGCTCTTGAAAACCTCCGCAAGGTGAATGCTCTCGTCATCGACAAGACGGGTACGCTCACTATTCCGAACCAGAACACGGACTTTACGAAGGCAGACAATCTTTCAGCTTTGGCTGCAACAGATGAGAAAGCTTTGCAAACAGCCTTGGAATCTCGTGAGACCCTCAAACCTCATGCCGCAGAGGCGATGAAGCAGTTGCAAGAGGAGGGCATCGAAGTGTATATGATGAGTGGTGATAAGGATGAGGCTGCTCGTTATTGGGCAGAGAAGGCTGGCATCCAGCACTATCAGAGTAAGGTGAAACCTGGCGATAAGCAAGCTTTGGTCAAGAAGTTGCAGGATGAGGGCAAGCGTGTGCTGATGATAGGTGATGGCATCAACGATACCCAGGCATTGGCTCTCGCTGATGTGAGCATGGCGATAGGCAAGGGTACTGACATTGCGATGGATGTGGCACAGGTTACGCTGATGGGCGATGACCTGATGGCAATCCCTGAGGCGGTGAAACTCAGTCGAAGAACGGTGGGTATGATTTGGCAGAACCTCTTCTGGGCGTTCATCTATAATATCATCTGCATCCCATTGGCAGCAGGTGCCTTGCACCTCTTCGGCATCGACTTCCAGATTACACCGATGTGGGCAAGTGCCTTGATGGCATGTTCGAGTGTGAGTGTGGTGCTCAACTCGTTGAGATTGAAGTTGATAAAATAGTAAAAGAACAAGGTGTTTTGTATTTTCATCGTTTATAGGCGATAATAAGCTTGTTGTCTATAAACGATGGAATAGTGGAATTTCCTTTTTTGAATGTTTCAGCTCGTAACTACTAAAAAAACATAAAAGAAGCTATAGGCTCATTGCAGTTTTAATTATTTGATATACTTTTGTAACCAAATAACAAAATAGAATCATTTATGGAAAAGAAATGCGAGCTGGACTTTCAGTCTTTGCAAGACACAATTGACGTAATAGGCACGAAATGGAGGGTACAAATATTGTGCTCCATTTGCGAGTGTGGCAATACGAGATTTCGTGAAATAGAGCGCAGCATCCCAAAACTAACAACACGAATGCTTTCCAAAGAACTAAAGGCTATGGAGCAGTTTGGTCTCGTCACACGTACCGTCACTGATACAAGGCCAGTCACGGTGGAATACAAGGAAACGGAACTTTGCCATACATTGATACCCATCTTTGACAAAATGCTTGAATGGGGAGAAAAATATGGGGCAACAGCCAAGCAGACAAATAAAGTACAACAATAAAGACTAAATTATGAACGAAAAAAATCAAGAAAGCATGATTTTACAGAATGGTATCAATATGCCTGTTATCGGTTACGGTACCATGCCAACTGATTGGACAACAGGCTATGGAGATGAATTTGTCGGTGTTGTAAAGCATGCCATCAAAGCTGGTTACCGCAATATTGATACAGCCGTCGTGTATAACACCGAGGAGTATGTGGGTGAAGCCGTAAGACAAAGCATAAATGACGGAACAATACAGCGTCAGAATATGTTTGTAAGCACCAAAGTGTGGAATACAGATCGTGGCTACGACAAGACGCTCAAAGCCTTCGATGCATCCATGAAGCGGTTAGGATTGGAATACCTTGACCTTTATCTTATCCATACTCCTGCTGTCGGCAAATGGCATAATGACTGGAAAGAGATAAACCATTCTACTTGGAAGGCTTTCGAGAAGCTCTACAAAGATGGTCGCGTACAAGCCATTGGCGTCTGCAATTTCCTACCGCACCACTTACAAGCACTAATGGATATGGCAGAAATCATACCTATGGTTAACCAAATAGAGGTGCATCCTGGTTTTACTTCAGCGCAGACTGTGCAATTCTGCAAGGACAATAAGATTGCGGTTGAAGCATGGGGACCATTTGGAAACGGTCAGGTTCTTCAGAATGAAACGCTTGTTGCCATGGCAGAACGACATGGCAAAAGTGTGGCACAGATTTGTTTGCGCTGGCTTGTACAACAAGGCATTGTACCGATACCTAAGTCTATCAATCTGCAACGCATGAAGGAAAATCTGCAAGTCTTTGATTTCATGCTGTCTGATGATGACATGCAAGCAATTTCAGCTCTTCCTAATTGCGGTGGTTTCTGTGTGGATGCTGACAGTGCGCCAGAAGATTAATAAAAAAGAAAAGGCAAAAATTTGGTGATTTCATGGAAAATGCTTAATTTTGCCCTTGTAAAATAGAAAACGCTATAGCGAGTATGAAATATCCGATAGGAATGCAGTCTTTCGACCAAATCATCAATGGTGGTTTCGTCTATG
>ERZ808270.1073-NODE-1073-length-12906-cov-2.438254_pt1 | contig 12906 bp, 8 predicted proteins | sample MGYA00521082_ERZ808270 | MGnify/ENA primary metagenome ERZ808270 (study PRJEB31516, sample SAMN03275594) | gut metagenome | biome: mammalia-associated habitat; material: feces | host: Papio cynocephalus | place: Kenya | collected 2012-07-27 ...
CGCTGTTGGGCATCCATTTGACATGCATTCTTGGTGTCACGAATGTGCCATACAGACTGCTGTGGTCCACCCGGATGCCTGCCATGGCGACAAGTCTTTCGTGCAGGTTGAGCGTGTATTGGGCATAGGCGCCGGGCGTGGTCTCACGTTCGTTGAGGCGGTGATAGTCGGTGCCCAGTCCTGCAAGTGCGCCTTCAAGTGGCATGCCGTTGGCACCGAGATTGAGGTGTTGCCCAAGATAATCATAGTTCACGCTCACACCGGCAGAGAGATTATGGAGGGGTGTGAAGTTGGTCTCGTACATCAACTGTGCATAAACATTCTTTTCGTTCACATCATATTCCTTGTGACCGAAGAAAGCGCGCTGCTCATGCATCGACGTGTTCGCCATCAAGGCGAGGTTGCCGCCATGGTCCGGGTCGAGCACGAAGGCATGCTTCATGTAGCCTTCATAGCGGTTGGTGCGGATGCCGATGCGGTAGAGTTCGCTGTCCATATCGTGGTGATGGGGCGTTTGTCCGCTGGTGCGGTTTTCGTTGATGAGGCTGAGTCCACCATGGAATATATAGCGGTCGCCTTTCCAAACCCATCGGTTGGAGAGATTATACTGTCGCACTTTCGGCATGTCGATGAATCCATCACCATTTTTGTCGTGGTTGCCCCAGTTGTTCTCGAAGTGGAGTAGCAAGTTGGTGGACAGTCTTGAGTCAAGATGCACATTGGCGTCAGCGTTGGCCTCGAACTTCCCTTTGGTGTTACCGTAGAGATTGGCTTCGATGGCTTGCTCCGACTCGGGTTTCAGATATTCCACGTTGAGCTGTCCGGTGATGGCCTCATAGCCGTTCTTGACCGATGCGTTGCCTTTCGACACTTGTATGCTCTGCATCCATGTGCCCGGCACATAGCCCAAAGCGTAGGGCAGGGCAGCTCCTCGGAAAGCGGGCATGTTCTCGGTGAGCATCTGCACATAGGTGCCGCTCAGTCCGAGCAGTTTGATTTGTTTGGCTCCAGTGGTGGCGTCGCTGTAGTTGACATCGACAGAAGGATTGGTCACAAAGCTCTCTCCCAGATTGCAGCATGCCGCCTTGAAGAGCTCCTGTCGGGTGATGACGGTGCCGTTGACAGCGCCAGCCATGCGGCGGGTAGGGGAACCTGATGTGATTGTGACGCCGTCGAGCCGCTGGCCTTTCACGGTCGTGGTGTCTTCCTGTGCCCATGCCGCGCCATGAGCGGCGAGGAGCAAGGCGAGGGTTGTAAGTTTACTGTTTATGTTCATTTGCTTTTTCCATATTTGGTTTTACGGCTGCAAAGTTACGCCAAACCGTGCCGTGGGATGTTATGGAATTATGGATAAAAGTTATGAATGGATGTCTTCCCAGTGGTCGCGCAGTTCGGGCATGCTGTCGAACACGATGCAGGCACCTTCGTCCAGCAGGGCGGTGTTGGGCAGAGGGCCTGTGTTCACACCGATGGTGAAGATGTCGGCTGCCACTCCAGCCCTGACACCGAGCGGAGCGTTCTCCACCACGATGGCTTCCCAGGGGGCAACCCCCGCCTTCTTGAGTCCTTTCAAGTAGGGCTCAGGGTTTGGTTTGCCGTGTTCCACATCAAAGCTCGAGACGATGAGTTCGGGGGAGACAAATCCCTCAAACTCGTGAGCGAGTTTTTCGAGCAGCGAGTGTTGCCCGCTGCCGGTGACGACGACAATTGTCAGTCCGTCGCACTTGATTTTCGCCATCAGTTCTTTTACACCTTCCATAACCTTTGCCCGTGGCCGGGTGCTGAACACGCGTGACTTCTCGTCATACATCCGTTGAGCTTCCTCGTCTGAGATGTCCCGCCCTTTCTGCTGCTTCATCAGCAGTTTGATGGTCTCCACTCCTCTCATTCCTTCATACTTATAGGCGTCAGCCTCGGTCATATGGATGCCGAAGGTCTCCATGGAGTGTTTCCAACTATAGGCATGGTTGGGCATGGAGTTGTAGAGCACACCGTCCATATCGAACAATACAGCCTTGGGCTCGAATTTCTCAAAGCCTGTCTTGGCGAGATATCTTTCTATTTCCTTACTATACATATTGATGTTTTTACAATCTCTTTTCAGTCTGCAAAGTTACGTATTATTTCGCACACATGCGTTAACTATTTCTCTTTTTACCCGTTCTCGTAAACGTTTGCGTGATGTTTATCTGGCAAAATATATCAAATAGTGCGGAAAAAGTATAATTTTGCAGCGCAATAACCCGATAATATAACAAAACAAACTATAATCGAAACACACTAAAACAGTGTTAAACCAAGGTTGTGAGTAACCTAACTAAGTACTTAATAAACATAATGAAGAAAATCGTAATGACTGTATGCCTTTTGTGCTCAATGGCTTTGGGCGCATGGGCTGATGCCACACAGACGATTACCGTGAACGGACAGTCCGTGACGGGAAAGACCGTGGCAAGCATCTCGTTCGAGGGCGACAATGCCGTTGTCAAGTATTCCGACAACAGCACAGAGACTTCACCCATCGAACAAGTGAAAATCTCCTTTGCTTATTTCACCACAGGAATCAAGACTGTGAGCGTGTTCAACTTCACCGGCATCGTTGGCGGCCAACTCCATCTGAGCGGTCTCAAGGCTGGCTCACTCATCCAGGTGTTTGACACCGCCGGACGTGTGCAGGCTCGTGCCAATGCTGCCGAGGGCGACACCGTGCTCGACGTGAACAGTCTGAACAGCGGCGTGTACATGGTGCGCGTGGGCAATCAGGTTATCAAATTCATGAAAAAGTAAAGGAGGATTTAGGTTATGAAGAAAATCAACTCATTATTCACACTTCTCACCCTGCTGTTGTGCTTCCCGATGATGGCAAGCGCACAGACGTGGGCGTTCAACGAACGCGATCCGTTCTTGAGTGATGCCGACGAGGCAGCCATCCAGGCAGATGCTACCAACTGGTATAACGATGCAACCAAGAATCGTTATAGCCATTTTACAGCTTTGACCAACGCTGCCTTGACAGCCAATGGGGTGGAACTGAACATTACAAAGGGACTGCTCTTCACGTTTGGTGCCGGTTCTGCCAACGACGGAGGAAAGATCCGCCTGAATTATGGCAAGGAGTATGTGGAGTTCAATGCTACGGGTTTGAAGTGTGTCATTCCCAATGTGCAGAAGGGCTGGAAGGTAACGGCAGTTTGCCAGTCGGCCAACAACAAGACAAAGCGTGCGCTCTATGCCGACAATCTGAGCGAGACAACAGGATTCGGTACACAGTCTACCTCTCAGCAGACCTGTACGGGTGTTGTTACGGAAACCGGCGATGTGACTCTGACAACCACTGATGGCGGCTTGCTCGTCTACAGCATTTCAGCCGTCGATCCCAACAACGTGACTCCAGAGCCTGTGAATCCGGACGACGGAAACAAAGTAAACAATGCCGTGCAGCGCAACACCAACAAGAACCAAATGTTCGTTACCACCAACAGCAACTCCATCAAGTATTACAATACGGAGGATGTGAAGAACGTGGCTTTTGTGGGCGACAATACCATTATCACTCCTGCCAATGGTTCAGCCAACGACGAGTATGCTGCCACCGTGAAGGAAATCAGCTTTGCCAAGGCTGCTGAGCGTGGCGAGAGCGGTGAGGTGACCGAAAACGGCATCAAGATTACCGAAAGCAAGGGATGGCAGGAGAGCCTCTATGCCAAGTGGACACTCGTGAGCGATGCCAAGAGCTACAACGTGTACGTGAAGGGCGGCCAGTATGCCGACTACAACAAGATTGACCAGCAGTTGGTTCGCAACTACGGCACTTATGGCCGTGCCGACGTGGTGGGCTTGAAGGCAGGCAACTATTCTCTCAAGGTGGTTGCTGTTGATGCCAACGGCAACGAAATGGCAGCAACAGGTGAGGCTGCAAACCTCAACGTGAAGAACTACGATCGTCAGGGCTTTGCCCACAAGGGCGTTTCTGATGGCGTAGGTGCTTATATGAATGACGGTACGCTCAAGGCTGGTGCCAAGGTGCTCTATGTCACCAAGAACACATTCAACACCGTGAAGTGCACACTTGCCAAGGACAACAAAGGTGGTGTTGAAGAGTATGTAGGTATCGGAAAAATTTTCGCAGCCAAGCAAAAGGGCTATGACAAGACACCGCTTGCCGTTCGCTTTATTGGTGAAATCAAGGCCGCTGACGCTTCAACAGACCAGCGCCTGTCAGACCAGAAGGGGCTCTTGCTGAAAGGAAACAATGAGGAAACAGTGATGAACGTAACGGTAGAAGGTATCGGTGACGATGCTTGTTTCAATGGCTTTGGCTTCGGTATTATTAACGGTACCAACGTTGAGGTTCGCAACATGGCCTTCTTCTTTCAAGGTTCCAGCGATGACAATATGGAAATTAAGGGTACACAGCACATCTGGGTTCACAATTGTGACTACTTCTATGGTGAACAGGGTGGCGGCGACCACGGCAAGGGCGACGGCTCTCTCGATTCCAAGGACTGCGCTTCGTTCTGCACCTTCGCCTATAACCACTATCATGATACGGGCAAGTCTAACCTCTGCGGTATGAAGAGCGAAAGTGAGTCAAATCTTATCTGCTACCACCACAACTGGTTCGACCACTCCGACTCTCGTCATCCTCGCGTGCGCACATCTACAGTTCATGTATGGAACAACTACTATGACGGTGTGTCCAAGTATGGCGTTGGTGTTACCTATGGTGCAAGTGTATTCGTGGAATCCAACTACTTCCGCAACACCAACAAGCCTATGCTGATTTCTCTTCAGGGTACAGACGCTAAGGGTGAAGGCACATTCTCTGGTGAAAAGGGTGGAGTGCTCAAGGCTTTTGGCAACGTGTTTGCTGAAAAGAGCAGGAACTTCAGCTATATCACCTGGGCACAGAACAACACAAGCTTCGATGCTTACGAGGTTGCAGACCGCAATGAAACTGTTCCATCAAGCGTAGTGGCAAAAGTTGGTGGCACAAGCTACAACAACTTTGATACCGACGCAAGCAAGATGTATGCATATACTCCTGATGCCGCTGCCGATATTCCTGCCATCGTGACTGGTTTCTACGGAGCCGGACGACTGAACCAAGGTGACATCCAGTACACCTTCGACAATGCAAAGGACGATGCCGACTATGGCCGCTGTGCGGGTCTCGATGCTATCCTCTCAACATACAAGACCTCTCTTGTAGGTATCTTCGGTGATGAAAGTGCCTCTGTCGATCCTACGCCAACTCCGGATCCCGATCCAACTCCGGATCCCGATCCAACACCTTCTGTCGACGGAACTATCACTTGCAGTTTTGTGAGAGGCTCTAACAATGTGGCTGAAGCTTCCTCTACAGGTGCAACATTCGTCTTGACCAGTTGTAATAATGGTGTGAACAAGGGCACAGCCACAGTGGACGGCACTACTTATAAGGAATGTGTCAAGATGGAAGGATCTACCAACATTGCTTTCACTACCACGGTGGAGATGACCATGACTCTCTATTTTGGTTCGGAAGACACCAAGTGTACTGCCAAGATTGATGGAAAAAAAGCAGCCGACGCTGGGGCGACCATCGACACTGCAGCTAAGACTTTGACTGTAAAGCTGGGTGCTGGCTCTCACACCATAACCAAACAGGATACAGGTAACCTGTTCTATATCAAGCTCGTTCCTATAAGCAAATAGTTGGAAGCCGATTCTATAAACGAAAAATTCCCCACTCAAATCAAGAGTTGGGGAATTTTTTTTTTGCGAAATATCATACACACCTACATAAACCTCTCGGAAACTTTGTGCTTATGCGGCGTTTTATGATGATGGTGGAGTTATTCCATGCTTATTCCACCCATACTTTTTTCACCGTTCCGTCACTCATCCGGACAATGTTCAGTCCTGGCTGAGGCGCGGAGAGACGCTTGCCTTGAAGGTTGTAGCGTGCCACTTCGCCAGCCATGCGGGTAGTTGTCGGACGATGGATGCCGGTGGGCTTGCGGGGCGTGATATAGATGGGGTTGTCGTCGTAGCCTGCCACCAGGTGAAGGTCGGTGAATCCGCTCACCTCTGTCGAAGTCTCGCCAATCCATCCGCAGTGTTGGAAAATGCCTGTTGCCACCCGGATGAAGTCGCAGTGGTCCAGGCTCACGGCATTGCCGCTGTCGTTTACCGCCCAGTCCAGGTCGGTGGCGAGCGAGGCGTCGGCATAGCCGTAGGCATCTTCGGCGTATCGGTAGAGCACCCACAGGGAGCCTTTGCCCGATTCGTCCTTGGCATTGTTGGGCAGTCTGCCGCCCTGGAAGGTCAGTTCATCCTTGTTCTCCCATTGCGGCCAGTAGCTCTGCTTGTGGTAGTCTAGTTTCATGTGATAGCCTGTGGAGTCGCGCTGCGTGCCATTGCCGTCGGTCCATTTGCAGCTCCAGCCGATGTAGTTGTCGTAGGTGGAGTGGAGCTGCTGGTGTTCGCCGCTTTCGGCTATGGGCTTTCGGTAGGTGACGGAGAAGTCGTGCACCTCGCGGGTGTAGTATTCCGAGCCTGCCAGTTCATACCATTTGCAGGTCTTCACGTCGTCGCCCACACCCACGTAGACGATGCCCGGTTCGAAGGTGCCCCCCAAGGGATAGTCAATGTTGTAGAGTCCGTTGCCCACAATGCGGAAGTCGGAGCCGCGTTTGTTCTGCACGGGGTGGTCGACCTCCACGGTCATGTAGCCGCCATAGGCACCGAGGTGCACCAGGTTGCCGTCTTCCATCTGCTCTTCACACCGCCGGCACATCTCTTCGTGTGAGACGGAGGCGTCGCCTTCGGGCAATATGTTGACGAACTGTCCCGGTGCGGGATGATACTCAACCACCTCCACGCGCTGCGTCTGCGCCTGGAGCGAGATGCAGCATGTGAAGGTGGCAAGAGAAAAGAGTATTCTCATTTACTTGTAGATTTCTATGTCGTCGATGGCGATGTAGGCAGGAGAAGACAGACCGTAAGAGCCGTATTGGTCTGACGATGCCTCATAGTTGATTTTCAGCTTACTGATTTTGCCTAACGTTGAGAGGTCTACGTATTTCCATTCCATAACAGGAGTAGCTCCGTCCTGCAGGCGAAGTTTCACGGTGCCGGTAGACTTGCCGTTGTTGTCGAAGCCTTCGAACACGGCATCCACATAAGTGCTGGTTGTGGCTGTGGCAGTTCCGCTAATGTTGAGTTCGTTGAGGAAATAGCTGGTGTTCGTTGCCCACAAGCCCTTTATTTTTCTTGCCTTTCTGTCTTTGAAGTCAATGACGGCGCGGGTGTCTGAGCTGTATGTGCTTCCGTCGTTGTAGCCTGTGGCGATGAGGAAGTTGCTGCCGGAGTGGGCTGTCAGGTCTGTAGGAATGGAGAGTTGTGTGTTAAACGTTCCCTTGTCCATGTCGCAGTGATAGTTGCTCACTGCCACGCCGCCGCTAAAGAAAGCGGTGCCCCAAGAGCCTTCGTTGATTTTTGAATGAAGCTGTGTGTCGTCGTCGGTCCATTCATACACGGTCTCGTCTGCCGAGAACCCACTGCCGCTTGCCCCATAGAGGAGTTTGCCGCCGTATTCAGGTGAGTCGATGAGGGCTGTCCACTTCTCGCTGTCGAAGTTGAGTGTGGTGAGTGTGGCAGGGTCGTCCACTTCGGCTTTCTTCAGTCCGAAGATGCTGAACTGTGTGCTGCGCTCATCGAAGATGACGAGCACGGAGTCCTGCTCATAGCCCTTCTCGAAGTTGTAGAACTTGGTGCTGCCCAGTGTGGTTGTGCCGAAGGCGGTCACGTTGAGGTCGGTGGCATCGTTGGCAGGACCGAAGTATTGGTCGCCGTTGTTCTTGGAAGATGCGCTGAACTTGAATCCTTTGTTTTCTGCCGGCATCAGCTTGCCTGCCCACACATAGTCGCTCACCAGTTTCATGTCGTTGAATTTAAAGCCTGTGGCAGAGCCGAAGAGCTGCACGGTCTTCATGTCGGTCTTGTAGGCGGGAGCCTCCACGAGGTTTGAAATCTCGTTGTCGGTCACGGTGATGGTAGACGTGATGGGGAAGGAATACTTCTTGCCGTTGTTGTCTACTGTGAAGGCACTTTGTGCCGAGGCTGCCAGAGGCATTGCCAGGAGGGATGCGAGTATAATTTTTTTCATTTTCTTACTTTTTTAGTTTGTCCGTTTACTTTGATGATGTAGATGCGGCCGGGCACAATCTCTTTGACGCGCTTGCCGCTGAGGTCGAAGATTTCTTCGGTGGAGTTTCCGTCCACGGTCACCTTGGCTATGCCGGTGAAGTCGTGGCTGGCAGCCGTGATCTTCTCTATCAGGCTGAGGTCTGCCAGCAGGAGCTGGATCTGGTCGTCGGCAGACACCACGTAGAGCTTGCCTCCGTCGGCCTTGATTTGCGGTTTCTTGTTGAAAGCCACAAATTCCGTCTGTCCCGATTTGAGACTTACGCACACGGCGTTCAGCTCTTCGGCACGTGCATGTCCCGTGAGCGTGAGCAGCGCTGTGGCGATGAGGAGTAGTTGTTTCTTCATGTTGCTTTGTTTTTTATGTGTGTTGTTGACTAAATGTGCTTGATGCTTAGGGCAGCACCATCATCCTCGACGGGTTGAGCCCGCGGACGAGGTGACGGTTGAGCTGGGTGCCGTCGGTGCCGAACTCGTAGACGTAGCCGTTGGTCACGTTGCCTCTTGCGTCGGTGGCGTAGAGGTGGCCCGAGTAGGGCGATATGTAGAGTCCGTAGGGTGTCTGCATCTGTTCTATCACGGCTTGCGCTCCGTCGTAGTCCGCCAGTCCCTCGGTGGCTTGTAGCGAGGGCAGCGTGATGGTGTGGATGGAGTATTGATACTCGCCAGTGGCATAGGAATACTGTGTGCCCACGGTATAGAAGCGGTTGGCGTAGCCGCAGGCGTAGGTGGCGGGGAAGTCGAACACCTGGAACTCGTCGTTGGCCATGTTGAGCACCAGCGAGCGTCCTTTCACCTTGTCGTTGTCGCCGGCGGCGTTGATACACATGAACTGTCCCTGCACGGCCGTGTGCCCGTAGAGGTTGGTGCATCCTGTGTCGATGCGCTTGAGTTCGCGCATGGTCTGCGCGTCTACCACGCTCACGGTCTGTTCGTAGGCTGTGCCCGTCTGGTTGGCGTAGCCGCCGGTGTTGCACACGTAGAGCCGCCCGTCATAGTAGGCTATGCCTTCAGGTTCGCGTCCCACGCTGCAGGTGGCGACGATGCGCTTGGTCACCAGGTCTATCTTTGCCACATAGCCTCCCGATGCATACGACGTGCAGTAGAGGTAGCGCACGCCGTCGGTGGCCAGACAACGGTTGTTGGGCAAGTCTTCGGTGGCGGTGATGGCTGTGCCGTCGGGCCTGATATATTGTATGATGTTCGACCAGTTCACTGACACGGCTATCAGCGTGTCGTTCACCAGGAGCATGTCGTTGCCTGTGTCGCCGAGATGCTGCCCGGGATTGTGCTGCTGAAACCACTTGTTGGTCAGCGTGCCGTGGTCTATCAGTGCGATGCACGAATTGTCGGCCCCCCACAGTCCTTCGCAGAGCACCAGCAGCCGGTCGTCGGTCTGTGTGGGTGCGGCGGTCCCACTGCTGTCGTCTGGCTCCAGGGAGCAGGCGGCAAGCAGCAGTGTGCCGGCGAGTATATATAAAATGTATTTATAGTTCATATTTGAGGGTGACTTTGAAGTTGCGTCCCGGCATGGGGTAGCGCTTCACCACTTCGTGGCGTGAGTTGGTGAGGTTGTTGCACTCTATGGTGGCTTGCAGCGTCTGGTTGCCCAGGCGGAAACGCTTGTTGAGTTTCACGTCTACGGTGTACCAGTCGGGCAGCAGGTCGTCGGTGTTGTTGGAAATGAGCGAGAAGCGTTCGCCTGTGTAGAGCACCGATGTGCAGAGAGAGTAGCCCTTGTAACCCAGGTCCACGATGAGCGATCCAGAGTGGAGCGGAGAGTAGGGCACGTAGTGCTTGTATTCGGGTTCCGAGGGCGAGGAGTAGTCGCGGTCCTGCTGGCAGGTGTAGTTGGCATTGGCGCTGAGCGACCATTCTTTCCACTGCGCCTCGTAGCCGCCCGAGAGCGAGAGTCCCAGCGACTTCACCTTTCCGAAGTTGACCATCGACCAGCGGAACTGGCTTTTCATCGGGATGGCCACGATCTTGTTGTCTATCCGGTTGTAGTAGGCATCCGCGGCGAGATGAAGGTGACGGTCGCGGTAGTCCACTCCGGCATCCCACTGCGAGGTGTATTCCGGTTTCAGACTGGTGCTTCCCACCAGCGTATAGTAGAGGTCGTTGAGCGTTGGTGCCCGGAAGATGCGCTTATGGTAGGCGCGTGCCACCCAGTTGCGCCACCGGTAGCTTGCCAGATACATGGGCGCGAGCTTGTCAAGCGGCTTGGCCTGCCCCTGTGTGTGGTCTGCCAGGTGGGTGTAGAGCAGGGCAATGTTGGCCTCGAGTCCGTGCCAGGAGAGTATGGCGGAGAGCAGGCTCTTGGAGTCGAGCCTGTAGACATAGCCATAGCCGTAGACATTGCTGCGCAGGTCGCTCCATCTCAGGTCGGTCGAGGTGTTGAGCGAGAGCCACCGGTTGTTCCACGATGCCGCCACCGAACCGTAGATGTCCTGTTGGGCATAGTGGTTGCGGCAAGGCATGGTTGCGGCGTTGGTCTGCGGGTCTTGCACATAGCGCAGGTAGTCGTAGGCATACTTCAGGTTGGCCTTCAGCGCAAAGTCTTGCCACTGTTGCTTGTAGCTCGACTGGACGAAGAAGTTCTGGTCCCACTGCCGGTCGGTGGAGTCCCACTGGTCGGAGAGGCGGCGCACCACTGGTCCGGGCAGTCCGCGCTCGGAGTTGTAGTAGTACACGTGGGTGGACAGTCCGCCGAAGAAGCCGGCCGCCTCGAGGCGGTAGAAGCTGATGTCGGAGTTGTGGCGCACGCCCGTGGTGTCTTCCGATGCGGAACGGAAGCGGAACTTGTAGTTGCCCTTGGCGTGCTGGTATTCGGCGTCGACAAAGAGCCAGTCCTTGAGCGAGGCATAGAGCTTGGCCTTCTGGAGCCCGAACGAGCCGCATCCGTATTCCCCCTGCAGGGTGGTGCGGTCGGGGCGTCGGGTCTGCATATAGACCGTGGCTGCCGATGCATATTCGGACGCCGACTGCAGCCGGGCGTTGCGGTTGGCGTTGTAGAGCGACACCGACTCCATGTTCGACAGCGAATACTTGCCCAGGTCCACCTGTCCGTTTTGTGCGTTCATGATGCGTATGCCGTCCAGATACACGCCCACGTGCTGCGATCCGAGCGACCTCACGTTGACGGTCTTCAGTCCGCCCAGTCCGCCATAGTCTTTGATTTGCACGCCGGAGAAATACTTCAGTGCGTCTGCCACCGACGAGGTGGACAGTTGCTGGAGTTCATCACCTTTGAGTTGCTGGGATGGCGTGAGATAGTGCGGTTTCTCTCCCACGCATACCACGGTGGAGAGTGTGATGAGCGAATCTACGAGTAGTGTCAGCATAGATGTTTGTGTCCGTAAGATGTGCGGTGCGTTCATACCCAGTCCTCGAGGCAAATGCACGCGTTGTCGGCAGTGGCAGGTCTTCTGGCTTGCTGCCCGAGAACGAACGCCTTCCCATCAATGTGTAGTGGCATCGTGTTCGTCTCGATGAAGGACAGCACACAGCAGCGGGTCTGCTCAGGTTTCCCACCTGATTCCCTTTTCATCACTTCGTGAAGTGAACCATTGCGGTTGCAAAGTTACGGCTATTCCGCCGATAATGCAAAATAAATGCAGGATTTTGTTAAAATAAAAAAGGATGAAGTCCTTGACAGGGAGCTTCATCCTTATTGCCTTTTTATCGTAACTTACGGTTCAGGCATCTATGCACGTTTATTCCACAATTATCTTCTTTGTCGTTCCGTCGCTGTACCGCACGATGTTCATACCTTTAGTCGGGACTGTGAGCCTATGTCCGTTCTCGTCGTAGCGTGCCACCTCTTTGACGGTGTCGCCGGCGGTCGTGCCTTGTATGCCGGACAAGTCCATCTCCACGATGTCAAAATCCTTCCATACAATTGCCTCGCGATATTTTTGGGCAGTGCCTTTGGGAACATACAGTTTGATGTTAGGGATGTAGTATGGGTCGAAATCGTACTCGCTCAATGCCACAGGCTCGGTCATATAGGCATGGATAGTCTTGTAAAAAGTTTCAGCGAAAGCATATTGACCTATCGTCTTGAGGCTGGCAGGCAACACGAGGTCTTCCCCGTTTTGTGTTGTTTTGTAGAATGCAAACTCGCCAATCTCGGTCACTTTCGATGGTATCTCCACTTTCGAAAGTCTGTAGCATCCTTCGAAAGTGGCCTTGCCGATGCGCTGTAGTTCAGCAGGCAGGTGGAGGTTACTTAGATTCTCGCAGAACGCAAATGCGTTGTCCGCTATCTCTGTTATACCGTCGGGCAGGTTCACCTCTTTCAGTGCGCTGTGCAAGAATGCACCTTCTTCAATCGTTGTCACGCTGGTTGGGATATTTATACCTGTCATATTTTGGCAGTAGCTGAAAGCATTTTTGCCGATACTCGTTACTCCTTCGTGCAGGGTTATTTGCCCCAGGTTGTAACATTCGCTGAACATCTCATCGGTGATGACGTTTATCTCTTTGGGCAAAGAATATTGGTTGAAACCGCAGTTGCGGAAGATACCCTTGCCGATATGTTGCAGTGTCTTGGGGAAGGTAACGTCTTGCAAGTTGGAGCAACTTTCGAACAGGTAGTCGTTGATAGTCGTTATCGCATCGGGGATGACAAACTCGGTGAAGCCACAACCAGAGAAGGCACGTCTACCGATGGCTTTCAGGCTCTTGGGCAACGTGATGGCGGTCAGCTTGCTG
>ERZ808270.1080-NODE-1080-length-12845-cov-3.554496_pt1 | contig 12845 bp, 9 predicted proteins | sample MGYA00521082_ERZ808270 | MGnify/ENA primary metagenome ERZ808270 (study PRJEB31516, sample SAMN03275594) | gut metagenome | biome: mammalia-associated habitat; material: feces | host: Papio cynocephalus | place: Kenya | collected 2012-07-27 ...
CTATTTTATCGCTTTTTTAGTGCTGAATCAACGTTAGGGTGTGGTTGGCGGTTACCCTGTTTTCTGCCGATGCGCCGCAAAAAAACAGGGCGAAAGCGTGTGCCTCCGTCCTGTTTCTGCAAATTCGATTCTCTTTGGAAAAATCAGCGGTAGATGGTCTTTTTCGCCGTTTCTACCACAATGTCCGCACACAGCTCCAGTCCCAGTGCGCCGCTGTTCAGACAGAGGTCATAATTGTCCTTGTCGTACCAGTTTCCGCCGGTGTTGATGCTGTAGAAGGTCTCACGGCGCTTGTCGATCTTGCGCAGCATTGCCTCTACCCGGCGTTCGTCTACGTGATACTCCTGCACGGCACGTTCTGAACGGGACTTGGTGTCCGCATAGATAAATACATTGAACAGATTTTCCAGATCACGGAGGATATAGCTTGCACAGCGTCCCACGATCACGCAGTCGCCTTTTTCTGCCAGTTCCCGGATGATGTTGGTCTCTATGATATAGACCTTATCCGACAGCGGCAGGTTCTCTTCGATGGTGCGTGTGGGGCTGGAGGTCAGCATCAGCGTGTATAAAAAGCTCTTCGGCGCTGCTTCTTCCGCAGTCTCCAGGTACTCCATGGAGACATTGCAGCGTTCAGACGCCATTTGTAAAATTTCACGATTGTAGCACGGAATGCCCAGCCGCTCTGCGATCATCTCGCCGATCTCACGGCCGCCGCTTGCATATTCTCTTTCAATGGTAATGATTCGATGACTCATAGTAAAATGCCTCCTCTAGTTTGAGAAACAGGAACAGGATTCCCTTTCCCAGTGCTTTCTCTTATTATAGCATACTTTTCGATTTTTTGCACGTTTCAGACGAATTTTTTTGCAGTTTTTATAGAAATTCTACGTTTTATACATTCGTATGGTGAATAATTTATGCAATTTGCCAACATCCAGCTTTATTTTGTAGCGTCCTGGATTGCCTGGATGATCTCCGGATAATACCAGGTGCAGTCCTTGCGGTTCAGCAGTCCGAAACCGTTTTTCGTTTCGTTGTTGTCCCAGATAAAGCACTTGATGCCGTGTTTCTTGGCAGCGCTGAGATAATAGCTGAACCACGCCACTCTGGCGGAGGTGTTCTCGTTCTTGTTGACGCAGCCGGTCTCGTCAATGATAACCGGAATGCCCTTGCTGATAAAGGTATCGTCCAGGTACTGGAATGTGGTGTCCAGTTCCTGCTTATCGCTGTCGCTGCCCCAGTCGGCACGGGTGTCATCCGGACCGCAGAAATTCCACGGCGCATAGATGTGCAGGGAAACGATGATGTGGTCATCCTTGGGAACGATCATGCCGCCGATGGCATTCTTCTCCGCAGACTGTGCGTAGTCGCTGACAACCAGCGTTCTGTCCTTGTTAGAGCCGCCGGATGCACGGACGGTGTCCACAAATGCCTGATACAGCGCATTGATGACATCATAGGATTCCTGGGTGCCGCCGGTCCACTCTTCCGCAGAGCCGATCATACGTGGCTCGTTCATGCCCTCGAAGATCAGACGATGGTCATAGTCCTGGAAGGTGGCACAGATCTGTTTCCAGATGGTGGTCAGCGTAGCCTTGTCGCTTTCCAGCTTATCGCTGGAAGGTGTCAGCCATGTGTAGTCATCGTGGTGTACATTCAGAATGACATACAGCCCGTCGTTATAGGCATAGTCTACGACTTCCTTGACACGGCTCATCCATGCCGCATCGATGGTGCCGTCTGCTGACATATGTTCACCCCAGGTGACCGGAATACGAACTGCATTAAAACCGGCAGCCTTTACGGTATCGATCATCTGCTGTGTGGTCTTGGGGTTACCCCAACAGGTTTCGGTGTCACCGGTACTGGTGTCATCATCTTTATGATAACTTTCCAGTGAATTGCCCAGATTCCAGCCCACCTTGATGTTTTCCACGATCTGCTTGCTGCTCATGGCATTGACCTGTTCCTTGGTGGGGATATCGCCGGTCACTTCTGCCACTTCGCCGCCTTTGGAGGACTCTTCCGACTTGGTCTCCGTCTTGGTGGTTGTTCCGGTGCTGTTGCTGTAGCGGACGCTCACATTGTTCAGTGTAATGCTGGGCTGGTCGCTCCACCAGTATCCCAGCATCACTTCGCCGCCGTTGTCGATGCTCTCCTTGACCTCATCTGGCACGATCCAGGTCAGCGAGAGGCTGGAAGAATCGGTGAACACGCAGACATTCTTGGTCTGATACCAGCCCTTATCGGTAGCGCAGTCTGCGTTTTCATCCACAGACACACCGAATGCGCCGGTGAACTTGCCCAGTGCGCCGCTGCTGCTGATATCGAAGGTCACGGTCTGGAGAGTGTCGTCTGCGCCGATCAGATCAGACAGTGCGATCTTCGCCGTTTTGGCTGCCTCATCGTTAAAGCTGAGGGTGGATGCCGGGCTGACGGAATTGGTGCCGTCTACCGGAACTTCCTTGGTACGGGTATAGGTGCAGACAATGCTGGACAGCTTTACCTGCTGCACATTGCTCCACCAGTGGCCAAACAGGACCTCGCCGCTGGGGTCGATCTCGGTCTGGATCTCTGTAGGAACATTCCAGGTAAATTCCGCATAGGCGCTGTTCTGAGACTGTTCAAAGTCTGCCGCCTGATACCATCCGGCATCGGTTGCGCTGGCACAGCCGTCCTTGACGGAGACACCGTAGCCGCCTTTGAAGTCGCCCAGGCTGGACGAGCCGTCGGCGGAGTAGACAATAAAGGTAAAGGACTGTACCACATCGCCTTCCTGGATAAAGTTGTCCAGCTTTGCCTTATAGTTGTTGGTGGTGTCGCTGCCCTTGTCCAGCATGGCGTTGATATCCGTCAGCTCCGTACCCAGCGTGGACGAAACCGTCTCTGTGGGGCTGACGTGTACGGTGGTAGTCTCTTTGGTGGTTTCCTCTGCGGCTTCGGTCTCCTTGACAGAGGATTCCTCTGCGGCAGAAGATTCCGGCTTGCTGCTGTCATTGCTCTGCTTGCCGCATCCGGTAAACGCCGAGCCTGCCAGAACACCGGCGAGCAGCAGCGCCGTGAGTTTTTTCCATGATTTCATAATGTTGTTCCTTTCTAAAAAAACAACGGATGCCAAAAGGATTCAGCATCCGCCGTTTTTCTTTCGAACCTTCCGGCTCTTACAAAAAATATGATTAGTCCACTGTGACGATCTCGCCCATCTGATTGCGGCCTGCGCCGATGGCGTTGGATTCGTCTGTATCGATGTGCATTGCAGTTGCATAGTTCGGGGAAACACGGCAAACCACGTCGCCCAGAATTGCCTTTCTGCCGTCGGTCTCAACACGTACCCAAACGATATCCTTGTCCTTTACGCCAGCCTTCGCTGCATCCTCCGGGGTGAAGTGGATGTGACGCTTTGCCACGATCACGCCCTCGGAGATCTCCAGCTGACCAGCCGGACCAACGATCGTACATGCACCAGAACCTGCTACGTCACCGGATTCCCGGATCGGTGCTGCAATACCGATAGAACGTGCATCTGTTGCAGACAGTTCTACCTGGTTTGCGCTGCGGAACGGGCCGAGGATCGAAACGTTCGGCAGTTCCTTCTTCGGGCCAACGATAGTTACACGCTCTTCGCTTGCGAACTGTCCCGGCTGAGACAGCATCTTCTTAACTGTCAGTTCCTTTCCCTCACCGAACAGCACAGCAAATGCCTCAGCAGTCAGATGTACGTGTCTTGCAGATGTTTCAACAATAAACTTTTCAGACATGGTGTATACCTCCCATAAATGCTAACCGGCAATGCACCGGCTTCTTACAATATTGTACTACTTTTTGCTGATTTCGTCAAGGGGCTTGTCGTGTTTTTTCTCTGCATCTGCTCAGCGCATCGTTTTTTCTGCTGTACACGGATTTTCCATATTTCTTGACACATTTTTCAAAGTGTGATACAATAAGGCAAGTAAAGAAGAGAGGAATCTGTTATATGTATTACCTATGCTATGCGCTGCTGTACTGCATCATCTTTGCCTTTGGTGCAGCCATCGGCAGCTTTCTGAACGTCTGTATCTACCGGCTGCCCAAGGAGGAATCCCTGTGGCGGAACAACTCCCACTGCATGACCTGCGGCACGCCCATCCGAAAACGGGATCTGATCCCGATTTTCAGCTGGTGCCGGCTCAGGGGAAAATGCCACAGCTGTGGCGCAAAGATCCCGTTCCGCTATACGCTGGTGGAGAGTCTGAACGCCGTGCTGTATGTGCTGATCTATGCGTACTTCGGCATCTTTGACCGTCCGCTGTATGCCGGGCTGGTCTGCCTGTTCTGTTCGGCGCTGGTGGTCGTCTTTTTCATGGATCTGGACACCCAGCTCATCAATCTATACGTGCTGGGATTCATCGGGCTGCTGGGCATTGCCGCCACAGTCTATGACGTCTGCACCGGAAACGGCACCCTGCTCTCCCACCTCATCGGCGCAGCGGCAGCGTCCGTTCCCCTGTTCCTGCTGGTGATCCTGTCCGGCGAGCGTGCCATGGGGCGTGGCGATGCGGAACTGATGCTGGTGGGCGGACTGTTTCTGGGGGTAAAAGGCGTTGTGGTCGGGCTGTTCCTGGGGCTGATCCTGGGCTGTATCTTCGGGCTGATCCACAAGGCAAAGACCGGGGACTCCAGATTCGCCTTTGGTCCGTACCTGTCTGCCGGCATGGCGCTGGCACTGGTGGTGGGCGAACCTATTGCAAACCTATATTTGCAGCTGTGCGGTCTGCGGTAATCAGAACTTATCGATAAACGAAAAGCGCATTTCCGGAACGTATCCGGGAATGCGCTTTTTTCGTTATGCCGCCGGAGAAATGCCCTCCACGTGAATGGTATAGTCCGTCATGCTCTTGTTGCTCCAGAAGAACCACTGCCCGGTCTTGGGGTTGTAGTTGTTCTTCGGGGAAAGCACCTCTGTGCCGACCTTTACGGTGTAGCCGTCGGACAGGGTGTAGCCTGCCTTGGGCGTGATGGTGAAGTAGCACACGCCGCTTTCGTTGAACAGGGATTCGCTGAATGTGATGTCACAGCCAGCCGCACTGGTTTCATCCAGACCAACGTTTTTGCCGTTTTCGCTGGCGGCGATGGGTTTGGCGGTGGTTGTGGTGGTTTGAGGGGTGGTGGTTTGCGTGGTAGTTGTCGTTTCCATAACTTCCGGCAAACATACGAAAATAGAATCATTTCGCATTAACTTATGAAAAGCAACTTGTTTTGCAGACGCTTCGCTTGAACCGTTAAAATAGAGTACTACTTTTTTCAATGATGCGTTCCAGCCATTGATCGTTAAGCGATTGCGTGCTACTGTATAGTCAACCTTTAGGCTATCGCTCCATTCAGACGAGCTTAATTTAACCTCTACTTGATGCTCCCAATTTCCTTCGTAAATTGTTCCTCCAAAACTACTTCGTGCACTTGTAAAGTCACCTACTTGAATTTCTACAGCATAAATGCTTTCAAAATTATACTGTGTTAAATCAATTCCTTGGCTAAAGGCGACATTATCTAAAGTAATCGCTGAGCCACTAACAACAGAAATTCTCGTTTTTTGTGAAATCGGGATTGAATAAGTTGCAGAAGATTCTGTGCTGGACTTTGGTGAAACCACATCACAATTAGCTACAACAGCAGGAATATTTTTCGTATCCTTATCCCATGTTACTGTGAACTCATAGTTGCTATTTAGAGTCACCGTTTCACTTTTCGATTGTACCGTATATCCGTCATCAACGAGCCATTCTAATGGAACTGTATCACGGTAAACAAAAGTAATGGACTTAATGTTGCCGTCGCCCCAGTGGTTCGTCAATTTGAACTTTGAATACATAACAATTCCATTGTCACTTCCAGGAACATCAATATGCAGATTCAATTGATTTTTATTGATCCCATAAGATCCTTCTAAGGTCTCAGAACCATTATTATAAATAATATACCGACCTCCGCCATTATTCGCATTCTCAAAGACTACATCAATTGCAATTACATTCTTATAATCTGGAATCGTGATTTCCTGTTCATAATTCACCCCGGTCACCACAGTTGTCACCACACCGCCGGAAGTTTCCGTCGCAGAAGTGGTGGTCGTCGCTGTAGTGCTTGTGGTTGTAGTTGTGCTTGTTGTAGCAGACGTACTCGTATCACTCGTGCTTACAGAGGACGATGTCACAGCAGATGCGGACGTGACTGCGGAAGTGGTCGCCGCAGAGGTAGTCGCCGCAGAAGTGGCTGCCGTTGTCGTGGTGCTTGTGGTTGTCGAAGTCTCTGTTGTGGTAGAAGTGGTTGTGCTTGTCGTCGTTGTGCTTGTTGTCGTGGTGGCAGAGGTTGTCGTGGTGGTAGTTGTTGTCGTGGTTGTCGTGGTGCTGGTAGTAGTCGATGTGGTCTCCGCCGCAGAAGTGGTTGTGGTAGTTGGTGTGGTGGTATCTGTCGTTGCCGGCGGCTTCGGTGCGATCACACTGCACGAGATATCCTCCGGGTTTACGCCCTTGCAGTAGAAATGCACGATCTTATCGGCTGCCGCAGACGCAGACAGCTTGCTGTTGCTGCCCATCTTCAATGCTCTCGCAGTCTGCCCGGGCAGCAGCAGCGTATAGTCCTTCGAGTAAACATCATAGGAAAATTGGGACGGATACTTGTCGAACTGAATGCCGATCTTGCTGAGATCGGTGATATAGTCGCACTTCGTCCAGTCCAGGGTGATGTTGGTGTAGGTGTTGTCGCCGTTGAGGGTGAGCATGGGGGTGTACGTTGTAATTGGATCACCAGAACTGTCTCCGCCAGATTCCCATTCCATTTCAATATGTGAAGAAAATGAAAAATCATCTTTTGCATACGGAAAATAAATATAAATGTAAGGATAAGTATACCACAACATTTTTATACGCAATTCAACTGTGTTTTCTTTTATGCTGGAGATAGTTGCTTGATACACATTATTTTTTTCCCATTTACCTGGAGTATCCTCACCACTAATTTCAAAATCGTATGATGGATTGTACGTTGGATTTCCTTTTTCATCTAATACTACATGGTTATCAAACCAACTTTGTCCATATTCTGTAAATTCAGTCTCACTTCCACTCTGCTTATCGGGCGTTGTCATTTTTACATAAAATTTATCTAAATTATATTTTAATTTATCAACATCAACATTTGAAAGTGTTATCTTTAGTACATCATTTGCACAATATCCACACTCTGAAACGTCAATCCATAATTTTTTATAATATTGATTCCACATATTTCCAGACTCTGTTGCCAACAACTTTGGATTAGCATCATATGTATCTGAATCTCTGTGATAATTAATGTAAACTTGAAGTGAATCATCAACAATAGGATTTATTTTCTCTCCTGTTGAATTGTTACCTTGTACCATTCCTGTAATGTACAACCAACCTCTAGTGCTCGATGGGAGTTTATTAATACGATATTTAATATAGACATTAGCTTTCTCTTCATTCCACGTGTATACCGTAGCATTCAAAGAACCATCTACAATATCATCATTATAATATTCTTTATAAATTTGAGCTTGCTCTGTACTTCTTAGAAGTTTTTTTCCATTAATATCGAAAACATCCGTATATGGCAGCCATATTTCTTTTCCTGTTTCATCGATTCCTGCATAAATATCTACATTGCTAAAATCATCAGCAACTGCCTCTTGCCCACCAGTTCCTTTTGCACTTTGCACTTGAAGTCGTGGATAAACAGGAGTATACTGATATCGAATATTTTCAAAATGTTGAGTGTGGCATTCATAGTAATCAGTATATGTCTTATATCCATCTTGAGTTTCACCTTCATCAACGAGAGCATGATCTCGCCATGGTACAGTCATACAAAAATAACACGTATGTTTATTCCCATTATTGTCAATATAGTAATGGTCTCTATAGATGTCTTGGTCGCAATGATGCCATACACCATCCTTGTCATAATATCCTTTATCATCATAGCTGGAATCGTTTACATAAACTTGATACCGTTCCATTGTAAACACTACTTGTTCACAAGTACCAGCAGGATAATCTGTCAGATTCAAATAAAATGCTTTGGCAGCGTTATCAACTACCCCACTGCCAAAATCATGTTCATGATGTTTTTTATTGTATGAATCCCAGTAATCATATGTCCCCGCCATATTCTTCATCGGTTTCCAACCGCTTTTATCACGATTAGGATTGGGCATAGAAATTTCTTGATACAAATTGGTATCCGTATAATTCGTCTTCAAAACCAGACTACAGCTCTGCTCCGCTTTTGCCGCAGCATACCCATCGCAGGAGACCGCAACCTCCACTTTCTGGCTGGTTTTGTCTGCCGGCTGATAGGTCAGCGTCACCGTAAACACCGCATTGGCATCGCTGCTTGCGCCGGTGATCTGATACTTTTCCTCGGTATCACTGCTGCTCAAAAGCGTCACGCCTCTTCCGGCATCCGAGCTAAGAATGCCATAAGCACTCTGCTTTACCTCGTCCCAGTTCCAATACCGGCTCTGGGGCAGCTGGGTCTGGAGTTCGTCCGCCAGATTGTTCGCCACGGTCTGATAGTTCTGTATCTTCGCCGCCTGCACATAGGCAGAGATATTGGGCGCACACAGTGCCGCAATGATCGCCATGATCACCAGCACCACGATCAGCTCCACAAGAGAAAAGCCCTTTCGATTTTGTTTCATCTCTCTCACCTCTCTGAAAATCTACAGACGGACACGCCGCAGTTTACCTTAACTCAGCAGGTCCAGAATCTCATTCTTGTTGTTGGATACCCGGATCGCATCCTCCCGGCGGATCGTGCCGGCTCTCACCAGGCGTGCCAGGTCAGCGTTCAGCGTGTGCATTCCCAGCGCTGCGCCGGACTGCATCACCGTTGCCAGCTGGAAGCACTTGTTGTCACGGATCAGACTGCCCACCGCATCTGTTCCCACCAGAATTTCTGTGGCAGCCACACGACCGCCGCCCATTGCCAGCGGAATCAGCGCCTGGGTGATAACGCCCTTCAGAATCGTGGACAGCTGCGTCCGGATCTGGTTCTGGGCGTGGGGCGGACAGCTGTCGATAATACGGTCCAGGGTCTGCGCCGCACCTGTGGTGTGCAGGGTGGACATGACCAGGTGTCCGGTCTCGGCTGCGGTAACGGCGGCGGAAATGGTCTCATAGTCACGCATTTCTCCTACCAGGATCACATCCGGATCCTCACGGAGCGCCGACCGCAGAGACGCCGCAAAGCTCTTGGTGTCCACGCCGATCTCACGCTGGTGGATGACGGACATTCCGGACTCATACACATATTCCACCGGGTCCTCGATGGTGATGATGTGTTCCGAACGGTTCTTGTTGATGTAGTCGATCATGGCGGAAAGGGTGGTGGACTTACCGCTTCCCGTCGGTCCTGTCACCAGGATCAGACCTCTGGGCTGGTCTGCCAGATTTTGCAGCACCTTCGGCATCTGGAGCTGTTCCAGGGTCGGGATGGTGTTGTTCAGCAGTCGGATGGTCGCCGCCACCTTTTTCATCTGCCGGAACACGTTGACACGCTGACGGCAATAGTCCGGCGTTTCAATGGCAAAGTCCACGTCGTCGCCGTTTTCCAGCTGGACACACTGCTCATCGCTGAGCATGGACAGGATCATTTCCCGTGTTTCTGCCGCCGGAAACGAAAAGCCGCTGTCCAGCAGCTGTCCGTGGATACGGAACGAAACCGGCATTCCCTCGCTGATATGGATATCGGAACACTTTTTCTCCCGGGCTTTCATAATGAGTTCGTTCATTGTCATGGCAGTATACCATCCTTTCCCTGTTTAGGCAACACCGCACAAAGCTTGTGCGTAAGATGCGCAGCCGGATTTTTTGGCAGATTGCGCAGAAATTTCGCAGGCATACTTTGTGTCTGGCAAGGAATTTCTGGGCAATATGACGGAAAATCAGCAAGCAGATTGCGTGCAAAGCCGTCAGGCGGGCTTTGTTCGGTGTTGCCTTTAATCCGAATAATAAGCGATCTTCATGACCTCTTCCGGCGTTGTTACACCCTCTTTTACCAGGTCGATGGCGCTGTCCAGCAGACTGCGCATTCCCTGGGTCTTTTTCGCATATTCCAGCATTTCCTGGCTGTCGGCGCTTCTGGCGATCATGCGTTTCAGTGTCTTGTCGATGTATACCATCTCGTGGATGGAGATACGGCCTTTATAGCCGGTATTGTTGCAGACCTTGCAGCCCTTGCCCCGGGTAATCATGGGGATACCGTCGCCAACAATGGCGATATCCTCTGCCGTTGCCGGCTCTTCGTATTTGCAGAACTGGCAGACCTTGCGCACCAAACGCTGTGCCACGATGCCTACCACAGAGTTGGAGATCAGATACGGCGCAACGCCCATGTCCGCCAGACGGACAATGGAAGAGATCGCATCGTTGGTATGCAGGGTGGAGACAACCAGGTGTCCGGTGATTGCCGAACGGACGGAGATCTCCGCCGTCTCTGCGTCACGTGTCTCACCGATCATGATGATATCCGGGTCCTGACGGAGCAAAGCACGCAGTCCCACGGCAAAGGTCATACCGGCAGTCACATTCACCGACGTCTGGGTGATATTGGGCAGGTCTTTTTCCACCGGGTCCTCGATGGTGGAAATGTTTACCGGGCGCTCCGCCAGACGCTGCAGTACCATGTAAAGCGTGGTCGTCTTACCGGAACCGGTAGGCCCTGTGATATAGATAATGCCGTTCGGTGCAGACATCATCTTCATCAGCATATTGTAGGAATAATCGTTCATGCCGAAGTGTCCGGCGTGGTCGATCTTGGTGTCCGAAACCAGATAACGCATAACCACCTTTTCCCCGTGTGTGGTGGGCAGGATGGAAATACGCATACTGATATCAATGCCCTCCAGCACAGCGTGGAAGTTGCCGTCCTGGGGAATACGCTTTTCGGCAATGTTCAGATTGCTCATGATCTTGATACGGGCAACGATGGAGTTATGCAGCGCCTTTTCCAGCGTCAGATAGCTGATCATCTGTCCGTCGATACGCATACGCACCTGGGTGAAATCCTTGAACGGCTCAATATGGATATCGCTGGCGTTGGTGCTGTAGCCGCGCACCAGCAGAGAGTTTATCAGCTTAATGATCGGCACATCGTCGTCCGCATCGTCTGCGGTGAGCTGCGGCACTTCAATATCCTCAGCGGAAATATTCGCCTTTTTCGCCGCCTGTTTGGTGCTGATCTCGGCATAGTAATACTCGATTGCCTTCTTGATCCGCTTTTCCTCGCTCAGCAGCACTTCCAGCGGCATATCCACGATCTGGCGGATATCCTCCTGGGCATAAAAGTTCAGCGGATCGGACATCGCCAGCTGTAATTTCCCGTCATTTTCCGACAGCGCAATGACATTGTATTTCTCTGCCAGCTGTTTCGGGACTTTCGCCACCACGTCCACATTGACTTCGTACTCTTCCAGATTCACCATCTGAAGATCCAGCTTTTTCCCCAGCGCCTCCAGAACCTGAGTCTCTGTGACAAAGCCCATTTCTTTCAGCAGTGTGCCAAACCGCACCTTTTTGCCGGTCTGCGTTTTCTGGAACTGCAGCGCCTGGTCGATCTGTTCCTGCGTGATATAACCATATTCCTTCAGCACTTCGCCGATTGGTAAATTCTGCAATGCTCTCACCTTTCCCCTGTTGTGGTACCTTTATTCCAAACTGCCGATGTATAAATATGTGGATGTACCCGTATTGCTGTAGACATGGGATGAATCCGCAGCAGTGATTACCGTAACACTGCTGTTTTTCAGCGCCACGGTGCGTTCCTCCGAATAGTACACCGTATCATTCCGTTTGATGCGCACCGTCAGAACCGCTGTGTTCCCGGAGCCGCTTTTCAGCTCGATCTCCGCATCATAATTTCCCAGCTTGCAGAGGACGTTGTGAATCTCATTTTTGCTGTCCTCCGCATCGGAATAATACAGATAACCGTCCTCCACCAGTTCTTTTTTCCCGTCATCGTCATCTTTGACCGACAGCAAAACCTGGTGCGCACAGTCCGCCTTCCGGGAAATATCGGAAATGCCGCCGTAAGAACCGCCGATCTCTTTGGCATAGTTCAGCCGATCCTCCAGCTGTTCCATGACTGCAATACCCTTGGACTGGGCGTTGAACATAATGACATTCTGACAGAAGATGCGCATGGCATTCAGCAGGATTGCCGATGCCGATGCCACCAGAATGCCGATCAGCAGAACCGTCACGACTTCTTCTGCCAGCGTAAAGCCTTTTCGGTTTTTTTCTATCCTCCGCATCTGGTTATCCTCCTTTGCCGCAGCGGAACGCCCGGCATTCTGCGCCGGACAACGCTTACGATTTCGGACTGTACTTCACAAATCCGTCCGCCGAACGCTTCTGGACTTCAAACGTCTTTGTCGTACCGTCTTTCAGCGTCACGGTAATGGTATCGTCCGACACCGATGCACCGCTCCCGTCCAGGTCTGCCGCAGCTGTTTTCCGCTGCTGATTTTTCAGCCGTGCGCCGGAATTGATAAAGTTCGACCCGGACGCAATGCCGATCATGCCGATGGCAAAGGACATGGAGACCATCGCAAAGGCAATGACCACTTCTACCACAGTCGTTCCCTTATGTTGTTTTCGCATATGCCCATCTCCTTACAGATGATAAAAGCCGATCAGCTGCCAGGTGTTGTTTTTCACTGCCAGCTTTGCACAAACTTCTGAAAGCTCCTTTTCTCCACCGTCGCTGGTATGGCGTGTCACCTTTGCGGTGAGGTAGATCTCTCCGGACAGCCGCTTTTTGTTCACATCGCTTTCGCTGTC
>ERZ808270.1081-NODE-1081-length-12842-cov-8.610073_pt1 | contig 12842 bp, 9 predicted proteins | sample MGYA00521082_ERZ808270 | MGnify/ENA primary metagenome ERZ808270 (study PRJEB31516, sample SAMN03275594) | gut metagenome | biome: mammalia-associated habitat; material: feces | host: Papio cynocephalus | place: Kenya | collected 2012-07-27 ...
GTTGAGGCCTTACAGCAGATAGAAGATAAGGGCTATGCTCGTGCATATGCTGCTGGTGCACGTCCTGTACGTAAGGTTGGCATTAGTTTCTCATCAAAGACGGGTACAATTGATGATTGGCAAGTGAAGTAGAGTAGGAGTGAACCTACTTTAGGTAGAGAAAGGCCTCGGATTTAGCAAGTGAATGGTTAAATCTGAGGCTTTATTGTTTATCAATGTGTGAGGATATTATGTTTTAGACAAGCTTGCAGTGCAAATTGCGGAGAGGATGGACTTCCCTTTTGTTTGGCGGATGCCGCCGACGTGGGGACGCGTTGTCCACGGAACTGGGTGAAGGCTATTGGTATTGATAGAACATTAATCTCCATTAATTGCTCATTAACCTTTCATTAATTCTACGATAGATTGTTGTGAAATGGAATTCGTGACGGATACATGAATATCAACATAGGTCAATATACCCTGCGCGTAATGTATTTGCCTATGCAATGAACAAGAATATGACTGTTTTTGCCTATGCAATAGGAATAAATATTAATGATTTTGCCTATGTTTTAGGAATAAATGCTATTTTTGCAGTAGTAGATATAAAAGGAAAAAGCTATGATTAATAGACTATTGATTAAAGAACTTCAGAGATGGAGTGAACGAGAAGGTAGAAAGCCCTTGGTGTTGCGTGGTGCAAGGCAAGTGGGTAAGACCACGCTCGTAGATGAGTTTGGTAAGCAATATGATGTATATATAAAGTTGAATTTAGAGCAAAGCGAGGATGCTTTTATTTTCTCGAAGTCGGACAATGTGCGGGATATATTCCAATATATATGTGTGCAAAAGAAGGTTGTGATGGATCCTTCAAAGCGAACTTTGCTCTTTATTGATGAAATACAGAATGAGCCAAAGGCTGTGGGGTTGCTAAGATATTTCTATGAGGAGATTCCATGGCTTCATATTATAGCAGCGGGATCGAGGCTTCAGTCGCTCATAAAGCGTCGCATTTCTTTTCCTGTAGGACGGGTGGAATATTTGTCGCTTCGTCCTTGTTCGTTCTTGGAATATTTGGATGCGATGGGCGAGGATGCTTTGGCAGAGATGGTGAGAGAAGTGAAAGTGTCACCGATTTACCATGAGATGCTACTTTCTCATTTCAATAAATACACGTTAGTTGGGGGAATGCCAGAAGTTTTGGCTGATTATGCAAAAAATGGTGATATTGTGAGGTTGATGCCCATTTATCGTTCGCTGTTGGATGGCTATAATGAGGACGTAGAAAAATATGCTCGCAATGAATCTCAAATGAGGGTGATACGACATCTTCTTACGCATGGATGGGCTGAAGCAGGACAGACGATCACATTTAATCGATTTGGTGGAAGCAATTATACAAGTAAGGAAGTGCATGAAGCATTGGAAGTGATGCAGAAGGCTTTCTTGCTCAATCTTGATTATCCCATTACAGCGGTGAAGGCTCCAGCTATTCCAGCGCTGACTCGCCAACCTAAATTGATTTGGGTAGATTCGGGAATTATGAATTTTTCTGTGGATATCCAGACGGAGTATTTACAAAATACTTCTTTGCTAGATGTATGGAAAGGTCATGCTGCTGAGCAGATAGTGGCACAAGAACTGCGTATTGTGTTAGATCGAGACTATCGCAACGAGCAATACTATTGGGTTCGCGATAAGAGAGGAACTAATGCTGAAGTAGATTTTGTGTGGCAATTTAGGTCAGCTATTCTGCCTATAGAAGTAAAGTCGGGGGCGAATGCTCATCTGCGTTCGCTACATTCCTTTATGTCGCAAACGGACGCTCCAAATCTGGCTATAAGAGTATGGCCAGGGGAGTATAGTGTGGATGAACTCGTATCTCCCACAGGACATGAATTTCGTCTTGTCAATTTGCCTTTTTATTATGTGGGAGTGCTGGATAAGGTGTTAGAAAGGGTATGATGTGTAGAATTGGGTGGAGGTTTTTGGAATTTCTTGAACATTAATCCCCTTTAATTGCTCATTAACCTTTCATTAATTCTACGATAGATTGTTGTGAAATGGAATTTGTGATGGATTCATGATAATTCATGACTGAAGCTAAGCAGAAGGTAAAGTATCCAAGTTTTTTTCTCTAAAGAAATTCTTCTTTATCTCGTGGGCATGTGATAAAGTATTCACATCTAAATTTCGGATTTAGAAATATCCTTGGGCATTTTGCACGATAATTCAGCCTAATCCGTGCAAGTTTACAAGGATTCTTTCTATATCCAAAGCTTAAAATACTTATTCTTTTCGACAAGGGAAGCAAGAATTTCGCCAATCTGTTCTATTTGAACAGTTATAAAGGCCAAGAAAAAATCTGAACTTTCATGTATTGTCAGTAAGAATCATGTAATTGACGACTCATTTCGTTCGATATGAACATTCATTTCGTTCGATATGAGCATTCATTTCGTTCGATATGAGCATTCATTTCGTTCGATATGAACATTCATTTCGTTCGAAATGAGACAATTAAAAGAGGCTCTAAAAACAATTCGCTGATGTTATTTACTGAAGTTTTCTCTAAAGAAAGTTTTTCTTTAGAGAAACTTGAATTAATGGAGATTAATGTTTAAGACAAGCGCAGAGCGCAAATCACAGCGCCGAAGAGCTTATTCCACAGTCAAAGGCGGATACGCAGAATGATGATATTCTTGCGTATCCGCCTTTGTTGTGTTCTACGAGGTATGATGTAGAGCCTTGTTGCTTATGCTGAGACAATGCGCACAGCCTACTTATTCTGCAGTTCGTCAATATTGACAATTTTATTGACGATGGCGTAGATGGTAAGACCGGCTACAGAGTGGATGTTGAGTTTGCGGGCAATGTTCTTGCGGTGAGTCAGTACGGTGTTGAGCGAGATGAAGAGTTGCTCGGCTATCTGCTTGTTGGACAATCCGCAGACCACGCAGTGTACGATTTCGCGTTCGCGATCGGAGAGCGTGTCTTCGGTGCGTTTCTCTTCTTCCTTGACGGCGGGCTCTTCCTGTATGCCTACTTTTTCTTCGAGAATCTCTACGGCAGGCACGAAGATATCGTCTTCTACCTGGCAGTGGATGCGCAGATCTTTTTCGCAGGTGAAGATGTCGTAGAGCACGTTGTTGAGCAGTTCGGCTTGCTCGGTGGGAGCGTAATATTTAATGATAATGTTTTTCAGTTCTTGCAGCTTCACGTCGATGCTGTTGTGTCCACGAGCGAATTGTGAGATGGTATATTCGCCTGTGCGGCGTCCTTGCAGCAGTTGTTCGACATAGCCAAACACTTTGCGGTTTTCGTGCTGCATGTGCTTACGCACTTCACCCATATAGTCATCGTAGAACTTGAGGATGAGATACGATACTTCGCCCGGCTGGGAGCAGTCGAGTGCTTCGAGCAGCTTGCGGCGGATGGCTGGAAGCTGGAAGTCGAGGAAGTAAGTATGAGCTTGCTTTAAGTATTCTGTGAGACAGGATACCGAAACTTTGTCGATGCTGTCGGCTGCGCCACGTGCGCCGCGCTTGATGAAGTTGGCCACAGAAAGGAATGTGGCGGTATCCACTCCGTGAGCCTCGCAAACCTGACGCACGGTCTGGTCGCCCACGCCAAGGGGAATGCCGAAGCGCGAAAGCATCTGGAGTAGGGAGGGCTCGTCGCAGATGACGTCGCACATGTGGTCGGAGTCCTTGTATGTGCCGTTGTATACCATTTTTAGCGTAGAGTTAAGTAGAGATATAGAGTGTGGCGTAGAGTATTCCTTAAATTAAGTGTTACCCACGATGGGTTATGGAATGTGCTCTATCGTACGCGTTGCAAATTTACGAGTTTTGCAACAAAGGTAAGTACCCATATTTGGGTATTTTGGGTTTTTCTTGGGGTAGAACGGACTTCAGGTCCTTAACCGAAGCCTACCATATTTGCTAAAAAAGAGTGATTGCCTACCCCTTTCACACCTCGTAACTTTGCACTCGAAAAATTAAACAATGAGTGTAATGAAATATTTACTTCAAGCTATGCTTCTCGGCGCTTCGCTCACAGCCGTTGTGGGAATTCTCCCATTAGCAGCCACTACGGTGGAGACGAGTGATGCTCCTACGGAGGTAGATGCCGTAACATGTGCCACACCTCCCGCCACGCCTGCTAAAAAAGACTCCACTTCTAAGAAGGAGAAGAAAAAGAAGACTTCTAAACAGAAGAAGCAAAAGAGCAAGGAAGGTAAAGTGAGTTTGGAGATTTAAGGTTATGAGGTTACTAAGATGTTTGGAGGTTACAAGGTTATAAAGTAAGCTATGCTCGTTGTGCTTCTTGTAAGCAAAGTAACTTTATAACCTCATAACCTAAAAACTCCAAACTTACTTAAGCCTCAAAACTTCAAATTCTCAAAAAAGATCACGGGTTTGCGACGCCGGATTTCCTGATGTGGGAACAGCGCACAGACCGAATCGGATCAGAAAGCTCGAACAATCTCGTCAACACACTAAGGCTCACATTGCAAATAAGGAGATGAGAGATGCTATTGAAACATTGCGCGTTCGGCTGCCAGATTCTCACACGGGAATCACCGCTTCATTCTTTATTCACACTTCCGTATCCGGAGGGTCGTGAACCCGTTTTTATCTTTCGCTCACTCACACAAAATACTCCTACCGACACAAACACAATTAGAATAAAGAATGAAATCAAAAATTGCATTGCTCACCCTTGGCGCTCTCACAGCAGCTCACGCAATGGCCACCGACGTACAGACGGAGGTGAAGGTCGACAGCGTGAATACGCAAGTTGCTACGACTGCTGCCACTAAGAGTACAAAGAAGCTTAAGGCCGTTACCTCCGACGAGGATTATCAGAAACTCCGCTTCGGTGGTTATGGCGAAATGGTGGCCAACTTTATGGATTATGGCTACAATCGTTTCAATGGAACTTCTACTGGTAATACGAAGGAACATCGTAGCCGTATCTCTATACCGCGCTTCGTGTTTGCCCTCGATTATAAGTTTACTCCCAAGTGGATACTCGGTGCTGAGATAGAATTTGAGGCGGGTGGTGTAGGTTTCGCACAGGAACTCGAACCCACGGAGAACTTGGAATACGAATATGAAGTAGAGAAAGGTGGCGAAGTAGCGTTGGAACAGTTCCACGTGACTCGTCTGATCCATCCCGCTTTCAATATCCGTGCAGGTCATATGATTGTACCTGTCGGACTGACCAACTCTCATCACGAGCCCATCAATTTCTTCGGTACTTCACGTCCAGAGGGTGAAACCACCATTCTGCCTTCTACTTGGCACGAAACGGGTGTGTCGATCTTCGGTAGCTTCGGTAAGGGCTATGCAAGTTTCGACTATGAAGCCATGGCTGTGGCAGGCTTGAATCCCGATGGCTTCGGTCGCGACAACTGGGTGGCTGGCGGTAAGCAAGGTATCTTCGAGACCGACAACTTCTCATCACCGGGCTATGCAGCACGCATTAATTATACAGGTGTGCCGGGCTTGCGCGTAGGCGTATCGGGCTACTATTGCCACGATGTGACGAAGAATGCTGATAAGCCTTGGAAATACTCAAGCGTGGGACGCTCCGCTCTTAAAATCATTTCAGCCGATGCGCAGTATCGCAATCGCTACGTGACTGCACGAGGCAACTTCATCTGGGGCGACCTCGACAATGCTTCAGGAATCAGTGCGGTCAACTCAAGTCGTTCTACGAATAGCTATCCAAGCGGTAAGTTCCGTGTGACTGCTAAGAACGCACTCTGCTATGGTGCTGAGGTAGGTATCAATGTGAGCGCATTCTTCAACAATCTGAAGGTGCCCGTGCTTTATCCCTTTGCACGATACGATTACTACAATCCGCAGGAGAAAGGCGACAAGGATGTGATGGACAAGCGTATGCAGGTGTGCAAGTGGACGGCAGGTATCAACTGGTATGCATTGCCCAATCTCGTAGTGAAACTCGACTATACCACACGCCATATCGGTACGTCTAAGCCCTTTGGCTCTACGCAGTATAATCACGAGAATGAATTCTCTATCGGTGTGGCCTACGTAGGATGGTTCACGAAGCGATAAACCGCCGTGCTGAAGAGCTAAACGCCTAAACGAACTAACGAATACAAATAAACTATATAAACTATTCAAGACAATGAAAAAGCAATATCTCGTGATGTCCCTCTTCGCTTTGGGACTTGCCACAACAGCTCCAGTAGGTCTCACTTCGTGCAGCAGCGACGATCCTGTGACAACTGAGCAGGAAAATCCTTTCGACTATGGTGACGATGCTGTATCGGTCGACGACAGCCGTAGCGCAGGCGAAGCATTCAAATGTGTTGAGCAGATTCTCGATGGCTGTATCGACATTGCCAACGAAGTAGGTGAATCGAAGATTGGTGAGCCTCTCAACCTCTACAATAGCGGTCAGCAGGAGAAAGCACTCTACGCTGTAGAGTCATGGTATAGCTACCACTCACGTGAAGACTACCGCAACAATATCTACTCTATCCGCAATGCCTATTATGGTTCGCTCGATGGAAGCGTTGCTGAAAATTCACTCTCTGCTTTGATAGCCAGCAAGCGTCCGCAGATGGACCAGAAGGTGAAGGAAGCTATCGACAAGGCAGCGAATGCTATCTGGGCTATCCCCGATCCCTTCCGCAACAACATCAACTGCGCTGAGGCTCTCGAAGCACAGAAGCGCTGCAGCAACCTCAAGCAAGTGATCACCGACCTCAAGGGCTATATCGAAGGCAAGGGCTCTATCAATCAGGATGCCAACCTTGACCCCATCATCAGCGACTACGTACAGAACGTTGTACTGCCTACTTACAAGGCACTTCGCGATGGCAACGCAGCTCTCTACGATGCTGTATCAGCCTTCCAGGCTAACCCCTCAGACGCTGCATTTAAGGATGTAGCTCAGGCATGGCTCGAAGCTCGTCAGCCTTGGGAAACCAGTGAAGCCTTCCTCTTCGGTCCGGTAGACTCTGAAGGACTCGACCCCAACATGGACTCATGGCCCTTGGATCAGGATCAGATCGCTACTATCCTCAACTCTGGTAACTTCGACAACCTCGACTGGAGCGATGGCGACGACGATGAAACCATTGAAGCAAAGCAGGGTGTACGTGGATTCCACACACTTGAGTTCCTTACCTTCCGCAATGGTAAGGCTCGTACGCTCAACGACGTAGCAGAATCAGGTTCATCAGCCGACCTCGTATACAATTCAACTAACGCTCGTAGCTGGGGCAACTACATGAAGCAGGTAGCCTTCTTGCTCAAGCAGGATGCTGCCAACCTCTACAAGTATTGGACAGTGAGCTACAATGGTGGTGAAAGCTTCGCTAATCAGTTCCTCTCACACAACTTCTAATCTTATGCAAATAGCCAAGCGATTGGCATAACGCACATATTACAAGCCCACAGAGCAGGTCGGTTTTGACACGTCAAAATCCGTCTTGCTCTTTGGCGTATACTTTACATTATCCTTCAAAAGATGAATGTTTTACACTCTTTGAAATACGCATTTCTGCTGGGAGGCGCCATCGTGTTAGCTTCTTGCGAAGACGATGATGGCATCACTGCCAGCGACATCGACGTGCCAAGTGGCTATGCTCTTTCGGCAGGAACGTCGACTGTCTTTACGCAGTCTACTTTCGCTTATGATACCGATGCCGAATGGTTGAGCGGAGCCTATAGCACTCGTTTCAACCGTGGCGACCGCCTTTATAAGGATGCCCGTACGAGTAGTGCGGGACAAGGAGGTGGTCTGGGTCCGGTCTATGCGGGCTACTCTTGCGAGAGTTGTCATCGCAACTCTGGTCGTACCGTTTCGGCCAATTCATGGAAAGCCTGGAATAGCGGTGCGAAAGATGAAGAAGGCTATACTATGGCATCGGGCACCAGCGGATTCTCTTCGATGTTGGTCTACATCACTCGTAAGAACGGCTCTTTCTTCCCCGACTATGGACGCGTGCTCCACGATCAGTCTATTGAGGGCGTAAAGCCCGAGGGCAAGGTCAAGGTGAAGTGGATGCCCGAGGAGACCATCACCTTCCCCGATGGCGAGGTGTGCAAACTCACGTATCCGGTCTATAAGATCGTAGATTGGTATACCGACGGACGCCACAATTATGGTACTTCCACTCCTGAAGCTGTGAAGCCCGAAGACTTGATCATCTCCGTGCGCCAACCTCTCCGCCATGTGGGTATGGGACAGATGATGGCGCTCGACCCTGTAGAGATCGAAGCACTCGCAGCGAAGAGCAACTATCCCGAATATGGCATCAGCGGACGTTGCAACTATGTGACGGAGAAGGGCAAACTTGGCCTTGGCCTTTCGGGAAATAAGGCGCAACATCAAGACCTTACCGTGGAACTCGGATTCTCGAGCGATATGGGTGTGACCAATAGCCGTTACCCCGAGGAGATCTGCGAGGGCCAGTTGCAGATGTCGCAAGGCAGCATGATGGGACTCTTCTACGACCAGCTCGACGTTTCGACCGAGGAAATGGAGAATGTCGACCTCTATCTGCACGGCCTTGGTGTGCCAGCACGCCGTCTTGGTTCGGAAACGAAGATGGTGCAGTATGGCGACAAGCAAATCAGCGAGCGTGAACTCGTGAGCATCGGCGAGAAGATGTTCTATCAAGCCAAGTGTCACCTCTGCCATGTCACCACGCTTCATACTCGCTCTACTGGAGCCACCCTGCTCAATGGTATGCATCTGCCTTGGCTCGGCGGTCAGACTATCCATCCTTACTCCGACTATCTGCTCCACGATATGGGATCAGAAATCATGGGCGTAGGTCTTAACGACAACTATGTCAGCGGATTGGCTCGTGGAAACGAATGGCGTACTACTCCGCTTTGGGGTATTGGCTTGCAGAGCAAGATCAATGGTCATACCAACTTCCTCCACGATGGTCGTGCGCGCAACTTCGTAGAAGCTATCATGTGGCATGGTGGTGAAGGCGAAGCCTCTAAGAATCTCTTTAAGAAAATGCCCAAGAAGGATCGCGACGCACTGGTCAAGTTCCTCGAAAGCCTGTAAGATAAGTTTATGAGTTTAATGAGTCTATGAGTTTAGAGGAATGTTTTAGCCTAAGGTATCTTCTTAACTTCTCGACTCCTCAACTATTCAACTAAAAAAAAATATGAAAACCTCGATAATCGCATTTGCTGCCATTGCTGCAGCAAACATCCTTCCCGCTGCAGCCGAAGTGCCCACAAGCAGCGACTCCATTGCCGCTCAAAGCGAGCAGTCCTCTCACAAGGTGAAATACGCTCCCATTGACCTCGATACCGACAACGGCGTCGTATCACTCGCGGGAAGCAAAGGCTTCACCATTCAGACCAAGAAGGGCGACTTCATCTTCAAGCCCTATATGCTTGTACAGACCAGTGGCAACTTCAATTGGTACGACGATGAAGGCCTCGACAAGGCTTACAATCAGGACAATGTAGAAAATACAGGTTTTGCCATCCCCAACGCCATCCTTGGTTTCACGGGTAAGGCATTCAATAAGGTCACGTTTAATCTCTCAATCAATGCAGCCAAGTCGGGCGGCAATCTCTTGCAGCAAGCATGGTTCGACGTGAAGTTTAAGAATCCGCTCCAGCTCCGTGTGGGTAAGTTTAAGACCCCCTTCTCACACGCCTATCTCACCACGCTGGGTGAGACTCTCTTCCCCCAACTCCCCACTTCGCTCACTACGGCTACTATCATGCCCTACGTGCTCAATGCCGTAACCCCCAGCATGAGTACAGGCTTCGACCTCGGTGTGGAACTCCACGGTGTGGTGAAGGATCGTTTCGGTTATGAAGTAGGTCTCTTCAACGGCACGGGTTCGAGCGTCAACGTGGCAAGCAAGACCTTGAGCGACGATTGGCACATTCCCTCATTGCTCTATGCAGGTCGACTCACCTATATGCCTTGGGGCGTGATGCCCTCTACGCAGGGCAATCCCAATATGCTTCACGAACGCAAGATGCTCATCGGACTCTCAGGATCAATGAATGTAGAGAGCGAAAACGAGAGCACCAACGATGCCCGTGTAGGCGCAGAGTTTGCTATGATCTACAATCGCCTCTATCTGGCTGGTGAGATGTACTGGATGAACGTGGGCTTCACCAAGCGTCAGAAGATTGATGAACACTACAACTATCTCGGTGGCTACGTACAGGCTGGCTACTTCGTAGCACCCCGTGTGCAGGTGGCCGCTCGCTACGACTTCATGAATCGTAACAGCACAAGCAAGGATGGTTTCTTGAATATGCCTGCCGTGGGCGTAAACTATTTCTTCAAGGGCTGCAACCTCAAGCTCCAGGCCATGTATCAGTACACCGGTCGTAAGGGTCACGAGACACAGCTCGACCGCGACAACGACAATCTCGGTCTTGCCACCCACTCTGCTACCGTACAATTGCAGTACTACTTCTAATCCTCTCAGCATTCATGAAACAGATTCTATTTGCCCTCTTGGCAATGATGCTGTTCATCACCTCGTGCGACGATGGCCGTATCTACGAGAAGGAACTCGTCATTCCCAAGCAAGGGCTCACACTCAAGATGACGGGCGAAATCACGGGCTTAGATTCATGGCCCACCAACTATAGTTTGGTAATCGCCTCGTTTAAGGAAGATAATACCAATGCCGAGAGCGCTGCAGTCATTCCCCGTAAGGACAATGACGCAGGTCGCATCTCTGCCAAGCTCTCGGGCATTAAGTCGGATGCCAACGACCTCGAACTCTGCATCATCGATGCCTTGCGCGATCGTGTGATTAGCTACAAGACGCTGACGCGTGAAGACTTCAACGTCGTGGGCGACACCATCTACATGGAGGTGGGCAAGGTCGATGTGGGTATGTACAAGGCCATTCAGCAGGCAGTGTTCGATGCCAAGTGTATCTCTTGTCATGGTGCCAATGGCGGAGCGCCTCGCAATCTTTTCCTCACGGAGGGAAAAAGCTATGCCCACTTAGTGGGAGTGCAGTCGAAGGCCGCTCCCGACTATAAGTTGGTCGATCCGGGCAATCCTTCTGCCAGTCTGCTCCCAAAGATTCTCAATGAGAACGGCATCCTCCACCACGACCATGCCGACATCCTTGAAGCGCGCACGCAGTACACTCTCGTGACGCTTATCAAGAATTGGATCAAGGCAGGAGCGAAGGAGTAGGTCCTCTTTGGTTAACGAGTTAACAGGTTGACGGGTTAACTGGTTGACAAGTTGACGGGTTAACGGGTAAGTTTGCTTTTACATTCTTACCTGTTAACCCGTCAACTCGTCAACCCGTCAACCCCTAAACAGGCATACCCACTCTATATTATATAGGAGTGATGAGGCTGTAGGCGATACCCACTCATGGTGATTTTGCACATGCGATAGGCTCTTGTAGGCGCTAAAATGCGCCTTTTTTCGTACTTTTGCAGTGTAATAAAGAATCAGCAAACAGTATGACTAACGTACAGCAAAGGTCGGTCGTGAAGGGCGAAGGCTCTTTGGCCGAAATTTCAAAGTTTGAAGTAGAAGGCGGTGTAACGGAATACCAAGTAATGGTGCATGCCACCTGTCCCGAGAAGACCTTCCAAGAGCAACTCGACGCGGTGCTCAACACTTATTATAATCTTATCGATACAGAGCTCAAAGGAGCTTCAAGCGTCATCAAACGATATTTCTTGAGCGATGCAGCCAATCAGTACGACCAGCTGCTCGCCTCCGTACCCGAAGCCCCCGCATGTGCTTGCTCCGTGGTGGAACAAGCTCCGCTCAACGGCACGAAGGTGGCGCTTTGGGCTTATCTACAGACAGAAATTGGTGCGGGTAGCTTCAATGAAGGACTTTATCGAGTGAAGCACGGCGCTTATACCCACCTTTGGGGTGGCACTTCTATAAGCCACGCTCCCACGTCGGAAGAGCAGACCAGCCTGCTTCTTAAGCACTACGTGATGCAGCTCCTCTCTAATGGTGGCCACTTGGCCGACGACTGCATTCGCACCTGGTTCTTCGTGCAGAATGTCGACGTCAACTATGCTGGAGTGGTCAAAGCCCGCAATGAAGAGTTTTTCACGCAGAACTTAACCAGCAAGACTCACTTCATCAGCAGTACGGGCATCAACGGCCGCAATGCCGACCCCTCCGTGCTCGTTCAGCTCGACACCTATGCTGTGCTTGGCTTGAAGCCCGAGCAGATCAAGTTTCTCTATGCTCCCACGCATCTCAACCCCACGTATGAGTATGGGGTAAGCTTTGAGCGCGGCACGAGAGTAGACTATGGCGATCGTCGTCAGGTGTTCATCTCGGGCACAGCAAGCATTGACAATAAGGGCAATGTGCTCCACGTGGGCGACATTCGTCGTCAGACCGAACGCATGTGGGAAAATGTCGACGCGCTCCTCAGCGAGGCCGAGTGTGGCTTTGAGGATGTAGGTCAGATGATCGTCTATCTACGCGATGTGGCCGACTATGCTGTGGTCAACGAGATGTTTGAAAAGCGTTTCCCCGGTATTCCTCGTGTCATCGTTCATGCTCCCGTATGCCGTCCCGGATGGCTCATCGAGATGGAATGTATGGCCACGAAAGAGATAAAGAACGAAGATTATCCAAATTACTAAGTGTAAAGTATTCAAGTTTCGGATTTAGAATGGACGGGCTGAAAGCCCAATGATATTCATAGCCCAGGGCATCGCCCTGGGTATCCCGTAAGCAGTATTGTTTCGCCCTGTAAGGGCAAAAGTAGAAATATATTGTCCTTACTTCTGCCCTTACAGGGCGTATCATTCTTGCAATTCCTACCCAAGGCGTTGCCTTGGGCTATGGAATTCATTGGGCTTTCAGCCCGC
>ERZ808270.1085-NODE-1085-length-12813-cov-4.136150_pt1 | contig 12813 bp, 9 predicted proteins | sample MGYA00521082_ERZ808270 | MGnify/ENA primary metagenome ERZ808270 (study PRJEB31516, sample SAMN03275594) | gut metagenome | biome: mammalia-associated habitat; material: feces | host: Papio cynocephalus | place: Kenya | collected 2012-07-27 ...
AGCTCCTGGTATCATTGACAGACAAAGCGTAGACACACCAATGGAAACAGGTATTCTTTCCATTGATTCCATGTTCCCAATTGGACGTGGACAGCGTGAGTTGATCATTGGTGACCGTCAGACCGGTAAGACATCCATTGCAACAGATACCATTATCAACCAGAGAGGCAAAGATGTAATTTGCATTTACGTTGCCATTGGTCAGAAGGCATCTACCGTTGCAAAGATTGTAAACACATTAAAGAAACATGATGCTATGGATTATTCCATCGTAGTATCTTCTACAGCAAGTGATCCGGCATCTTTACAGTACATAGCTCCATATGCAGGAACTGCCATGGCAGAATATTTTATGCACAAGGGCAAGGATGTTCTCATTGTATATGATGATCTGTCCAAGCATGCGGTTGCATACCGTGCAATTTCCCTTTTGCTTGAGCGTTCTCCAGGACGTGAGGCTTATCCTGGTGATGTATTCTACTTACATTCCAGACTGCTTGAGCGTTCCAGTCACCTGAGTGACAAGTTAGGTGGCGGTTCTATCACCGCACTGCCAATTATTGAGACACAGGCCGGTGATGTTTCCGCATATATTCCTACCAACGTTATTTCCATCACCGATGGTCAGATCTTCCTTGAGAGCAACCTGTTCAATGCAGGTATGAGACCAGCCGTAAACGTAGGACTTTCCGTATCTCGAGTCGGTGGTGCAGCCCAGACAAAGGCAATGAAGAAAGCATCCGGTAGTATCCGTATCGATCTGGCACAGTACCGTGAGATGGAAGTGTTCACACAGTTTGCTTCCGATCTGGATGATGCAACAAAAGCACAGCTGCAGCACGGAAAAGCTCTGATGGAGCTGTTGAAGCAGCCACTGAGTCATCCGCTTTCCATGCATGAGCAGGTATTGACGCTGTGCATGGCAACCGATGGTGTATTCGATAAGATACCTACCAAGCAGGTAAAACAGTATCAGAAAGATATTCTGGATTTCATGGATCTGAAACATCCGGAGATCGGAAAAGAAATTGAGCAGACAAAAGCTTTATCCGATGAACTGAGACAGAAAATCAAAGATGCTGCAGCAGAGTTCGCAGCAGAACAGTAAGCAGGTGTTACGATGGCAAATGCAAAAGAAATTCAGGATCGAATGAAGAGTATCAATGATACATTGAAGATTACAAATGCAATGTACATGATTTCTTCTTCGAAATTAAAGAAATCTAAAAAAATGCTGACGGACACAGAACCGTATTTCTTTACCCTGCAATCTGAAATGAGCCGTATTCTGCGGCATTTGCCGGATCTGGACAGTATTTATTTTAGGTCCACAGATGAGATTCCGGAAGAAGAGAAACGGATCGCTTATATGGTAGTTACGGCGGATAAGGGACTGGCAGGATCTTACAACCACAATATTTTAAAGATTGCGGAAGAAGAACTTGCAAAACACCCGAAACGTCAGCTGTATGTGCTTGGTGAAGTTGGAAGACATTATTTTGAAGAACGTGGAATTGAGATCAACAAACAGTTCCATTATACGATTCAGAATCCGACATTGAACCGTGCACGAAATATCTCTGAGGAACTTCTCGAAGGTTACCGTCAGGGAGATTTTGATGAAATCTATATCATTTATACCTCAATGGTCAATGCGATGCAGGAAGAAGCAGAGATCCTGCAGCTGCTTCCACTGAAAAAAGCAGATTTCCACAACGTGGAAATTCCGCTGGATGTCAGACGTGAGGAGCTTGCACTTCGCCCATCGGCAGATGCAGTGATGAATCGTATTGTTCCGGACTATGTGGTAGGATTTGTTTATGGTGCGTTGGTAGAATCCTTCTCCTGCGAGCAGAATGCCCGTATGATGGCGATGGAGGCAGCAACCAACAGCGCAAAGGATATGCTTCATGAGCTGGACATCATGTATAACCGTGCCAGACAGGCAGCAATTACCCAGGAGATCACAGAGGTAATTGCGGGAGCAAAATCCCAGAAGCGCAAGAAAAAGAGATAATGGAGGCCTAGGATGAAAACAGGAAAAATCATACAGGTTATGGGACCTGTTGTGGACGTTGAATTTGAAGACGAAGAATTGCCTGCAATCAGAGACGCTCTGGAAGTACAAAATGGTGACAAAAAATGTATCATGGAGGTTGCACAGCATATCGGTAATCATACCGTACGTTGTATTATGCTTGCAGCCAGTGAAGGACTTCACCGTGATATGGAAGTCATTGCAACCGGAAGCGGTATTAAGACACCAGTTGGTGAGGCAACACTTGGACGTCTGTTCAACGTATTAGGAGAAACAATTGATGACGGAAAGCCGATCGAGGATGCTCCAAAGTGGGTAATCCACAGAGAGCCGCCAGCATTTGAAGATCAGAACCCTGCAGAGGAAATCTTAGAGACTGGTATCAAGGTCATTGACTTACTTGCCCCATATGCAAAGGGTGGTAAGATTGGTCTGTTCGGTGGTGCCGGTGTAGGTAAAACCGTATTGATCCAGGAGCTGATCAGTAATATTGCAACAGAGCACGGCGGATATTCCATTTTCACCGGTGTTGGAGAGCGTTCCCGTGAAGGAAATGATCTGTGGACCGAAATGGGCGAATCCGGTGTACTTGAAAAAACAGCCTTAGTGTTTGGACAGATGAATGAGCCACCAGGGGCTCGTATGCGTGTCGCTGAGACCGGACTTACCATGGCTGAGTATTTCCGTGATGAGCAGCATAAAAATGTGCTTCTCTTCATCGATAATATTTTCCGTTTCACACAGGCTGGATCTGAGGTATCTGCGCTGCTTGGACGTATGCCGTCAGCCGTAGGTTATCAGCCAACACTGGCTACTGAGATGGGTGAGTTACAGGAGCGAATCGCTTCTACAAAGAACGGATCTATCACTTCCGTACAGGCCGTATATGTACCGGCCGACGACTTGACAGACCCGGCACCAGCTACGACATTCGCACATCTGGATGCAACGACCGTACTTTCCAGAAAGATCGTTGAGCAGGGTATTTATCCGGCCGTAGATCCTCTGGAGTCCTCTTCTCGTATCCTTGAGCCGGATATTGTAGGTGAGGAGCATTATGAAGTTGCACGTAAAGTGCAGGAGATCCTTCAGAAGTACAAAGAATTGCAGGATATCATCGCTATTCTTGGTATGGAAGAACTGGCAGATGACGATAAAGTTCTGGTATACCGTGCAAGAAAGATTCAGAAGTTCCTGTCACAGCCGTTCCACGTAGCAGAGAACTTTACCGGTATCAAAGGTGTATATGTTCCTTTGAAAGAAACAATCCGCGGATTCAAGGCAATTTTAGATGGTGAGATGGATGAATATCCGGAGAATGCATTCTTTAATGCAGGAACCATCGAAGATGTCAAGAAGAAAGCAGAGCAGATGGAGCAGAACGCATAGCATAAAGAACGGAGATCATTATGGCAAGCAATACATTCTATTTAAAAATTATATCTGCGAACCGTGTGTTCTTTTCCGGAAGATGCCGTTCTCTGATCGTTCCGGAATATGATGGGCAGAAAGAAATTCTGGCCCATCATGAGGATATGGTCATCGCCATTGATGATGGTGAGATGCGATTTCAGCCGGAAGGCACAGATAATTGGGAATATGCAGTTGTCGGAATGGGATTTGTCGAGATCGTCAATAACCGTGTGACACTTCTCGTGGAGACTGCAGAGCGTCCGGAAGAAATCGATGTGGCAAGAGCCCGTGAGGCGAAAGAGCGTGCTGAGGAGCAGATGCGCCAGAAGCAGAGTATCCGTGAGTATTATCACTCAAGAGCTTCTCTTTCCCGTGCGATGGCACGTCTGAAAGGAACCAGCGGAAGAAAATAAAAACAAAAAACAACAAAAAAACAGGATGCGCGTTTTGTGCATCCTGTTTTTGTCTTAAAATTATGCATTCATGGCAATCAGTTTTGCATACCATTGCAGGGAAGATACCCAGGCTTTGGAAACATCCGAAATTTCGATATTTTTAAGAACCAGCTGGCGGGATACTTCCTGCCATTGTGCGGATTCATATTTTACAATAAAATCAAGCACTTCTGCTAAAGGACCGGTATGCTCTAAAAGAGCACTGCGTATTTTATCCGATACGCGTACCATGGAGAGTGCTTCTTCCATCGTACAATCCAGAATAATATCCAGAATAGAAAACAGACCGGCCAGAAACAGTTCCTGGGAGTTCATGGCCATACCAAATACCGGCGCAAGGTTTTCTGCAAACTTTGCACGCAGCAGGGACAGACGCATGAGTTCGTTTGGTTTATCCGAACATAATTTTTCAATAACTGTCGTCTGGATCCACCGTATCAGATCCTTTTGTCCGAGCATAGAAACGGCAACCCTTACCGAAGTAATCTCGGAATTGAAAGAGCGTGTATTTGCCATCCGGAGCAGTGAGATGGTCAGGGCTGTATCCTGACTGATAATGTCCGCTGCTTTGGTCAGATCAAAATCATTCTCTTCGATCAGATTCAGAAGCGAGATATAATTGATCTTCAGAGGGGCAACTTCGTGCACACCACGCGTAACCGGCATACGGAAAAAAGCACCTTCAAATAAAGAAATGGTATCGACCGGACTAAGTTCCTGAAATGTTTCCATGTCGGGGATATTGCTGGCACAGATACAGATATCCGGATACAGTTTGTGGAAATACAAGGATGCCTTTGCGGCGTCTACTTCCTGACAATCAATCAGAACATAATCCATCTGTGACAGAATCGGTGCGTAATCTTCATAGCAGTGAACGGGAAGATTACGGATTGCAAAACGATATCCGAATTCGCGCAGATCGCGGATACGGTCGGTATACATGGATACCGGAGGGAATGTCTGGTCAATCAGAAGAATCGGTGCATGGTTGGTATTTTTGCACTGAGACTCCAGACTGCTGAAAATAGAAATATTATTCAAAGATACAAAAATCGGTTTTCCTCCGGAGAGCGTGTTGGTTCCAAGTTCCTGAATCAGTTCCAGTCCATCGACATAGGCAGCTCCGTCAAACTGTCTTGAGCCGAGCAGACTTGGATTCATAAGAAAGTTCTTTTTTCTGGTAAACAGAGAATAAGCACTGACGGACATATTTCGGTCAAAAAAAGGAATGAGTGTAAGCAACATAAGCATATCTCCTATTCTAGTATGTAAATCCCTGATGTAAGTTAACCTTTGTTTTTATTATACTATAAAATGTATAAATAAACAAATATTTTGTGCAAAATGGTGAAAGTATAAAAGGGGATAGGAAGGAGTTGACAATGGAAAGGCGATAAGGGTACAATAAAGAAAGATAATAAACAGGGAGTAGTTTGCATCCGGTGCGTCCGGGTGTTGTGCAGATCGTCATCACGTTGCAGGAAGGCTGTAACCGGGCTGTACACGAAGAAACGAGACTTTTATTGCATTATTTTGGTGCAAAAAAGTTCCGTTTCTTTTTTTGTACCACAACACAAGGAGGGTGCCATGGAAGAATATTGGAAGTATTCAAAAGAAGAACTGAGAGAAAGATTTTCTACCACGGAGCAGGGATTGTCCGAAATGCAGGTACAAAAGATCCGGAAAAAATATGGGGAAAATATCTTGCAGGAGGGGAAAAAACCTGGAATTCTGCAGGTGTTTTTTTCACAGTTTGCAGATCTGCTGATTATCATTCTGCTGATTGCTGCGATCATTTCCATGTTTTCCGGAAATGCAGAGAGCACAATCGTAATTGCGGTGGTACTCGTGATGAATGCAATTTTGGGAACGGTGCAGCACCAGAAAGCAGAAAAGTCACTCGATGCTTTAAAAGAATTGTCTGCACCAGATGCAAAAGTGATCCGGGATGGAAAAAAGAAAGAGATTTCCTCGCGGGAACTGGTTCCGGGCGATCTCGTGGAATTAGAAGCCGGAGATATGGTTGTGGCAGATGGCAGAATTCTGAATAATTATTCCCTGCAGGTGAATGAGAGTGCGTTGACAGGAGAATCCACAAATGTGGAGAAAACAGAGAGCATTTTGCCCGAAGATCTGCCGTTGGCAGACCGGAGCAATATGGTATATTCCGGCAGTCTGGTCACGTATGGACGGGCGCAGGTTCTGGTCACAGGAACCGGGATGCATACGGAAATCGGAAAGATTGCCGGAATGATGAATGATATCCGGGAACGCAGGACACCGCTTCAGGTAAGCTTAGATCAGTTCAGCAGGAAGCTGGCGATCCTGATCATGGGAATCTCGGCAGTTGTATTGGGATTGTGTATTTATCGTAAAATGCCGCTTTTAGATGCTCTGATGTTTGCAGTAGCGCTTGCAGTTGCGGCCATTCCGGAAGCACTCAGTTCCATTGTGACCATTGTGCAGGCGATGGGAACGCAGAAGATGGCAAAAGAAAATGCTGTAATTAAGCAGCTGAAAGCGGTAGAAAGTCTGGGATGTGTATCGGTGATCTGTTCGGACAAAACCGGAACGTTGACACAAAATAAGATGACGGTGCAAAAAATTTATGTGGATGACAGCGAATATCTGCCGAAGCAGCTTTCCATGGAAGAAGAATTGCAAAGATATTTACTGTATGATGCTGTACTTACAAATGATGCAACTTTAGAGAATGGAAAGGGAATCGGAGATCCGACGGAGTATGCTCTGCTAGAACTGTTCCGTGAAATTCCGGCACCGAAAGGCGGTATGATGGGAGAACACGGCTACCACGAAGATCTGCTTCGAAACTATATGCCGCGTCTGGAGGAGGTTCCCTTTGACTCTGAGCGGAAACGCATGAGTACTAGATATCGTCTGCATGGGGTCAGTACCATTCTGACCAAAGGAGCGCCGGATGTTCTTCTTGAGCGCTGTGATTTTGTCCGGAAAAGCAGCGGAATTGTTCCGCTTGATCTGACAGAAAAAGAAAAAATCCAGAAAAAAATTGCGGAATTTTCCGGGCAGGGGCTGCGCGTGCTGGCATTCGCCTACAGAGAAAGTGAAGGACCGCTGACGATCGAAAGCGAAGAAAATCTGATCTTTCTTGGGCTGATAGCAATGATGGACCCGCCAAGACCGGAAGCAGTTCAGGCGGTAGCCGATGCAAAGCGTGCCGGTATACGAACCGTTATGATCACAGGAGATCATAAAATTACCGCAAGTGCCATCGCAAAAAAGCTCGGAATTTATCAGGAGGGAGATCTGGCAGTGACCGGCGGGGAGTTAGACGCCATGAGTGAGGAGGAATTGCTGGAAAAACTGGAAAAGATCTGTGTCTATGCCAGAGTATCGCCGGAACATAAGATAAGGATTGTGGAGGCATGGCAGAAAAAAGGACGAATCGTGGCCATGACAGGAGACGGTGTCAACGATGCGCCGGCATTAAAGCGTGCGGATATCGGTGTGGCAATGGGAATCACAGGAACAGAGGTATCCAAAGATGCAGCAGCCATGATTCTGCTGGATGATAATTTTGCGACAATCATTCAGGCTGTGGTCAACGGAAGAAATGTATACCGGAATATCAAGAATGCCATTCTGTTTCTTCTTTCCGGGAATATGGCGGCGATTCTTGCGGTGTTGTACACTTCGCTTGCAGGACTTCCGGTTCCGTTTGCACCGGTGCATCTGCTCTTTATCAACTTGCTGACGGATTCGCTTCCGGCAATTGCGATCGGGATGGAACCGGCAGATAAGACGCTTCTGAAAGAAAAACCAAGGGATCCATCCAAGGGAATACTGACAGGTTCGTTTCTCGGAAAAATTTTAGCAGAGGGAGCTTTGATTGCGTGTACGGTAATGACTTCCTATTATATAGGGTTACAGCAGAGTACCGCACTTGCAGCAACCATGGCTTTTGCAACGCTGACACTCGCGCGTCTGTTCCATGGGTTTAACTGTCGGACCAGGCAGTCTGTGGTACGGGCGGGGCTTTGGTCTAATAAGTACAGTATAGGAGCTTTTTTGTGCGGGGTGATCCTTCTTTGCCTGGTGCTTTGCGTTCCGGTTTTCGAGCGTTTATTTGATGTGGCAGAGATGGGAATGCCGTTGTATGGAAGTATCCTGCTTCTTGCATTTATACCGACACTTGTGATTCAGATTGTGAAAATGATTACAGAAAAAATACACGAATGTTTGTAATTTACTTCCTCTTTACTTTAGTGTGATAACATGATAATATGGTAAACATGTAGTAAACAGAAGAATTAATAATTGATGGAGGAACATTATGAAAAAGAAACTTGCAGTATTGTTAGTAGCTGCGTTGACACTTGGCATGACCGCCTGTGGTGCATCCAAAGGAGCAGGAGATACCGGAAAGAGTGAAAAAAGCACGGTATATGCAGTAGAGGCAGGATCTGCCGGAGAAGAAGCTGCAAAAGAAAAAGGATTTCAGTACAATTCCGTTTCTTCCCAGGCAGATGCCCTGATGGAAGTTGCTTCCGGAACATCCGATGCTGCGATCATTGATCTTTTGATGGCAGGTGCCATGATCGGAGATGGTACCAGTTATCCAAATCTGAAGCACACCGATGAACTTACCACCGAAGAGTATGGTGTGGGCTGCCGGAAAGGATCGGATCTTGCTTCTTATATCAATCAGGTGTTTGCCGATTCTTATAAAGACGGAAGTATGAAAAAAATTGCAGAAAAGTATGGCGTACAGGAAGCCCTTGTGGAGCAGAAAGATGCTACCTTTGAACAGTCCAAAAAAGACAGTGACGTGGATTATATCAAGGGAAGAGGAAAACTGGTTGTCGGTGTGACCGATTTCGAGCCGATGGATTATAAGGATAAAGATGGAAACTGGATCGGTTTTGATGCAGATATGGCAAAACTGGTTGGAGAAAAACTTGGAGTAGACGTAGATTTCGTAGAGATCGACTGGGATAATAAGGTCATGGAGCTTAATTCCAAGAATATTGATGTTGTTTGGAATGGAATGACACTGACCAGTGAGGTAACATCCGCAATGGAATGTACCAATGCTTATTGTAACAATGCACAGGTAGTTGTCGTACCAGAGGGGAAATAAATCATGTTCTGGACAGTAACACAGTCACTTTTGACAGGTCTTGCCACCACTTTTGAAATTTTTATACTGACACTTATTTTTGCGCTGCCGCTTGGACTGGTGCTGGCATTTGGGCTGCTCAGCAAGTTTAAGCCATTGCAGCGTCTGGTGCAGATTCTGGTCTGGATCATCCGTGGAACACCGCTGATGCTTCAGTTGATCATTATTTTCTATGGACCGGGGCTCTGGCTTCATACAACGGTGTGGAGCGGGAATGAGAGAGGGCGAATCACCGCAACCGTAGTGGCGTTTGTAATTAACTATGCGTGCTATTTTTCTGTGATTTTCCGTGGTGGAATCGAGGGAGTTCCGGCCGGACAGAGGGAAGCCGGACAGGTGCTTGGCATGACAAAGCATCAGATCTTTTTCAAAATCACGCTGCTTCAGATGATCAAGCGTGTCGTACCACCGATGTCAAACGAGATCATTACGCTTGTAAAAGATACTTCACTTGCACGTATCATTGCAGCCTATGAGCTGACTTTTGCCGGGGCAGCATTTATGAAATCCGACGGACTGACCTGGCCGCTGTTTTACACCGGAGTATTTTATCTTATTTTTATTGGTATTTTGACGCTTTTATTTAATTATATTGAGCGTAAGCTGGATTACTTTAAGTAGGAGGATAACATGGCAATCTTAGAGGTATCACATATTGAAAAACATTTCGGTAAAACGAATGTATTAAAAGATGTCAGTTTCTCCATGGAGGAAGGCACAGCGCTTGCAATCATCGGATCTTCCGGTTCCGGAAAGACAACGCTTCTGCGCTGTCTGAATTTTCTGGAGCGTCCGAATGGCGGAACGATTACGGTCAATGGAGAGACGCTGTTTGATGCAGCAACAGCCGGAACAGAAAAAGATGCAGATCTGCGCAGAAAGCGTCTGCATTTTGGCATGGTGTTTCAGTCATTCAATCTGTTCCCACAGTATACAGCGTTACAGAATGTGACACTTGCGGAACAACTTTTGGCACAGGAACGTCCGGATTTTAAACAGAATAAGAAAAAGATTTTAGAGGAAATTGATGCACACGGCAGACAGCTGTTAGAGCGTATGGGACTTGCGGAGCGTATGGATCATTATCCGCATCAGTTGTCCGGAGGACAGCAGCAGAGGGTGGCAATTGCGCGTGCACTTGCCTTAAAGCCGGATATTCTTTGTTTTGATGAGCCGACATCGGCACTTGATCCGGAGCTGACCGGAGAGGTTTTAAAGGTCATCCGCACACTTGCGGAACAGAAAACCACGATGATCATTGTTACGCATGAGATGGCATTTGCCCGTGATGTAGCAGATCAGCTGATTTTTATGGATGGCGGTGTGATTGTGGAGCAGGGAGACCCGCACCAGGTGATCGATCATCCGAAGGAAGAGCGTACAAAGCAGTTCCTGACAAGGTATGCGCAGGGATAATTTTTACAAAACACAATGAGATGGAAGCCATCGCAGAATCGTTACAGAAAACGAATCTGCGGTGGCTTTTTTGCATATTTTTTACAATCTTTTACAGTAGCGCGATAACACCGCAAATGGAAAAGAGGTATGATAATAACAGTAAGAATTGTAAATGATAGAAATGAAAAAGGAGTGCTTTTGCATGGTAAAAATTTATGTGGTAGATACCAATGTTCTGATTCAGGCGCCTTATGGATTGCAGTGTTTTGAAGACAATCAGGTGGTGCTTCCGGTAGTTGTACTGGAAGAACTGGACAATCTCAAAAAAGCGGAAGGGGAGATCGGCGCAAATGTCCGGACAACGATCCGGATGCTGGAGGAACTGCGGTTGCAGGGAGATTTGCTGGAAGGAGTAACGCTTCCGGGAGGAGGAACGCTTCGTGTAGAGAAAAACTATCGTGATGTCGAACTGCCTTCGGATCTTCCGGAGACCAAAAGTGATAACCGGATTTTAAAAGTATGTCTGGGATTATCGCAGGAGAAACCGGAGCAGGTGGTGCTTGTCACAAAAGATATTTTACTGCGCATCAAAGCACAGATTATAGGAATTAAGGCAGAGGATTTCCTGACCGAGCAGGTACTTGGACATGACGCACAGTATCGTGGAAGAATCTGCGTCTATGCACCGGAAGAAAACTTTAAGGATTTTAAGAAAAAGGGGATTCCGGTGGAAACCATATATCAGGTGGATGAAGAGGGAAAAACCGTCATTCCGCAGTTGTATGAGAATGAATTTGTAATTATCCAGAGTGACCAGTCCGCAAAGAAAACGCAGCTGGGAAGGGTAGAACACGGTGTGATCCGCAAACTGGAATACCGCAAGGCACAGCCTTATGGGGTAAGTCCGCGCAATGCCGGACAGTATTTTTTACAGGAGGCGCTCATGCAGCCGGCAGAGAAAGCACCGCTTGTGATTGTAAAGGGGATGGCAGGAACAAGTAAGACATTTTATTCGCTCGCTGTCGGTCTGGAAAAAATGCTGAATAATCCGACAGGAGAGTACAGAAGAATCATGATCTGCCGGCCGAATGCACAGTTTGATGAGGATATCGGATTTTTGCCGGGAGATGAGCAGGAAAAAATAGGACCGCTGATGCGTCCGATCATTGACAATTTAGAGCAGCTGATTGATTCCAATGAGCAGAGCCGCTATGAAAACGAGGCAGAGCTGCAGGATAAGGTGGAAGAAGTGTTTGACCGTGGAATTATTCAGGCGGAGGCGATGAATTTTATCCGTGGCAGATCCATTGTAAAAACGTATCTGATCATCGATGAGGCACAGAATATGACGCCGAATCAGATGAAGGGGCTGATTACCAGGGCTGGAAAAGACACAAAAATAATTCTGCTTGGAGATCCCAATCAGATTGACCGTCCGTTTCTGGATGAGAGGACCAATGGACTCAGTTATGCGGCGGAACATATGAAAGGAAGTCCTCTTTGCTGGCAGATCACTCTGACCGCGGAAGAATGTGAGCGTTCAAAGCTTGCGGCGGATGCGATCACACGAATGTAAGGCGGGACATCTGTGAACAGTTACCGATACGGATTTACAGAAAATGTATGATTACATACAGGCAGGTATGGAAAAAATAGAAAAAAGAAAGCAAGGAAACAGGTATGAAGGAAACAAAAAAAGAAACGAAAAAAGCAGCATGTGCTTTTTCGTATGACGCGATAAAAAAAGATGAAGAAATTAATTTACTGATCGAGCGTGGAAACCAGGTACTCGGCGAGCTGGGATTTACGGAACATTCCATCAAACACGCAACCAAAGTGGCGCAGGAAGCTGCCCGCATTTTAAAAGAACTGGGATACAGTGCGCATGAGATAGAACTGAGCAGGATAGCTGGGTATATGCATGATATCGGAAACAGCATTAACCGTAACGATCACGCCCATACAGGCGGCATCATGGCATATCAGATCCTCAAGGAGCGCAAAATGCCACTGTCAGATGCAATTATTGTGGCAACCGCCATCGGACAGCACGATGAGGCAACCGGTACAGCAGTGGATGCGGTTTCTGCGGCACTGATTCTGGCAGACAAGACAGATGTGCGCCGCAATCGTGTGCGGAATCAGATCATTGCCAATTTTGACTCCCATGACAGGGTCAATTATGCGGCACTGGGGTCGCATCTGGAAATTAAAAAGGAAAAGAAAGTGATCCAGATGGAACTGGAGATGGACGATACGATGTGCACGGTCATGGACTATTTCGAGATTTTTTTGCAGCGTATGCTGATGTGTAAACGTGCGGCAGAGGTGCTCGGATGCCGGTTTAA